>OCAN01001544.1_pt1 | contig 10879 bp, 9 predicted proteins | sample 1538321 | NCBI WGS metagenome assembly OCAN01 (sample SAMEA2580294, study PRJEB22360) | human gut metagenome | biome: human gut; feature: human-associated habitat; material: faeces | place: Denmark | collected 2008/2010 | reverse complement strand
TAAAGAGGTGGGGTGCGAAATGCACCCCGCCTCTTTTAGATTTCAGATAAATGACTATGGGCTTTACAGGTGTACATGGCATGATCAGCCCGACGGATGAGCGCGTCGAGATCCTCTGGTGTGCGGACCATGCCCTGGCTGTAGCCGCGGGCAATATCCAGCTTTGGCGAGTGTGCCCGATTGTAGTCCAAAATGGAGGCGTCGAATACCTCAAGGCAGTTTTCAAGAACTGCAGCGTCCAGATTTTCAGCAATGACACAGAATTCATCGCCGCCGATCCGGTAACAGGCGCCACAGTCTTTAAAGCTGGAGTGAATACAGGCGCCGCTGTCGATGATCAGGGTGTCGCCCACACTGTGGCCCAGAGTATCATTGGTGAGCTTCAGGTTGTTCAGGTCAAAGGAAATAATGGTCAGGCTCTCAATGGGCAGGGCGTTTCGGGTATTCTGGAGGTCGCGCTCGTAGGCGGTCCTGTTGGCCAGATGGGTGGTGGGATCAGTGTAAGCCAGCTTTTTATAAATCTCGACATGGACAGCGTCCCGGAAAAGGTTGAGACTGTCTTTGATGCTTGAGAGGCCGAGAATCCCGATAAACACCAAAAGTCCGATTTTAAAGAACAGACTGTTGTCATTGTCCACAGGATTGTCATAAAAGCGGATCAGGTCGATGATGCCTGCGGCACACAGCAGAAAAAAGGCGGCAAACAGTGTGCTGAATCGCTTTTCGTGACATTTGACCCAGCTGTGCACAAGGGTCCATAAGAACAGAAGGATCGCGCTGACGAGCAGAGCGTGCGTGATGATCAGCAGTTTGGGCAGATACAGGACGCTGACCATGGAAACGCAGAGGTTGAGCAGAAAATTGGACAGCATCAGCAGCGTGACGATGTCATAGGCTTTGTGATAACGCTTGTGGCTGCTCAGCTTGATGAATTGAATGATGGGAGCACCCATCAGCGTAAAGCTGTAAAAGGACAGGAGAACACCCATCGTGCTGTTGAATGGAAGAAACTGCAAAAAATTGGAATCTGTCAGAATCCAAAGAGAGGCCAAAATTGAGAAGGTGCCAAGGCAGACAAAGCGGTATCGCCCGGTTTTTGGCCCGGCGAGAAAGCCTGAGACCGCCAGAAGAAGAATCCCGATGATCAGCATGATCAGCGACACGAGGAGGCTCCCGGTATCTTTGTCAAGCTGTCCGAACAGCACAGCGGTGCGGCTGCCAAGGATGATATTCCCCACAGACATATTGGCAGTGGGGTAAACCGACTCAAAAGTCAGGGTGACGGTTCTGCCCTCGGAGCCCTTTGGAATGGAAACCAGATGGGTAAGGCTGCCAAAAGCGCTGTCAGCCGGAAGGCTGTAAACCTCGGTGCCGTCGATGCTTACCGTCAGAGACTGGAAAGCTGTCGGAATTCCAAGAACAGCGTCCTCAGGAAGTGTGACGGGAAGCGTGTTCGTCAGAGCAGCCTGGGTGGCGGGGAGAGATGCCGGCAGGGTAATGCCGGAACGGGTCAGCCCATCTCCGGTAATGGTCCAGTGGGTGTCGAGCATGGTGACAGGACCTGCCTCAAAGCGGTTATTGGCGTGGGGAAGCAGGTTTGACAGGAATAAAAGGACAGAGGTGCCCATAGCCAGCAAAATCAGGAACAGGGCAGGAATAAACTTACATTTCTTTTCCTTTATTGTCACAGATGCATCTCCTTAATCATAAGTAGTATAGTTATATTGTAGCATACTTTTGGAAAAAGAAAACAAAAAAGGCGGGGTGCGTTTCACACCCCACCGCAAAGCTATGGCCTGTCGGTTTCGCGCAGGCTCAGAGACTTTGATGCTTTTAAGGTTTTAGTTTTTGCGGGCCATAACGTAAGATGCTGCAGCAGAGCGGTCAATCCGGCCATCAGCAGAGGTGACAGAGCTGTAAAGGCACTAAACACCGTCCAGCTCTCAAGCGTAAGAGAGCTCAGGCTGAACAAGGGGCCAAACAGGAAGGCCGCTCCGAAAAAGCCAACGCCCATGACAGCGACAAGGCCTGCCCGCAGCAGGTTCAGCGGCTGGCAGAGTCGGAGAAGTACCAGCAGCCCGGTCACACCGACCAGAAGCGTGCAGATGGTAGAGATTTGATCCATGGGTATTCCGAGAAGGGTGCCGGCAATCAGGACTGCCAGCAGGTTAAAGGCATTGACCAGACCGCCCGGCAGCGAGCTTGACAGCACATTTCTCAGAAAATGTCCGTGTACCTGCCGGTAATTGGGTTCAAAAGTCAGGGCAAAGGAGGGAATACCAATCATCAGGCCACTGATCAGGGTAATGTGGATAGGCAGGAAGGGATAAGGGATGGCCGCAAACAGCAGGATCAGGGACAGAATAAAGGAAAAGATATTCTTGACCAGAAACAGGGCGGCTGAACGCTCAATATTGTTGATGACCCGGCGGCCCTCCCGGACAATCTGGGGCATCACGGAAAAGTCTGAGTCGAGCAGCACCATTTGAGACACGTGCTGGGCCGCGTCGCTGCCAGCTGCCATGGCGATACTGCAATCCGCGTCCTTGAGAGCCAGAACATCGTTGACCCCATCGCCGATCATGGCAACTGTGTGGCCGTTTTCCTTTAGTCCGCAGATCAGCCGGCGTTTCTGCTCAGGCGTTACCCGGCCAAAGACGCTGTGGTTTTCAGCGGCTGGGGCCATATCCGCGTCATCGCTAAGAGCGCTGGCGTCGATGAAAGCACTGGCGCCGTTCACACCTGCGCGCCGGGCGATTTCGGAGACCGTTTCGGCGTTGTCGCCAGAGATCACCTTGATGGTCACGCCCTGCTCCTTAAAATAGGCAAGGGTTTCCTGGACGTCGTCCCGCAGCTTATCCGAGAGAAGAATGAATCCAAGGGGTGTCAGACAGCTGTTTTCCGGAGATTCGGTGTCCTCGGCTGTGCCGCGGGCCAACAGGAGGGCTCTTTTTCCAGAGGACAGGATGGGCTTTAGCTGTGGGGTGTAGCGGCTATAGTTCTTGCCCAGAAGCCGCTCGGGCGCACCCAGAAAGCAGGCGGAGCCGTCGCTCAGGATAAGGGCGTTCCACTTGCGTTCAGAGGAAAATGGAATCTCTTTTTTTACAGAAAGGGAGGGAGCAATCTGCTGAAAGTGGCTTTTGAGGGCCTTGGCCGTAGCGTTTTCCGAGGCAGAGGCCTGTAAAAAAGCGGCAAGCTGTCTTTCAAGGGCCTCTTGTGTGAGGCCGGCGAGGGGAATGGTGCCTGTGACTTCCATGACGCCCTCAGTCAGGGTGCCCGTTTTATCCAGGCAGAGTGTATCTACCCGGGCCAGGTTCTCAATGCAGGACAGCTCATGCACCAGGGTTCTGCGGCGCGCCAGGTTGATGACGCTGACAGCCAGGGCGATGTTGACTAACAGGTACAGTCCCTCCGGAATCATGCCCACCATGGCGGCCACTGTGGAGCTGACCGCATAGGGAACGCCTGTGTTCAGGAGGGCGCTCTGTTTAAAAAACATGATGAGCCCAAGAGGGATAATACCAATACCGATGAACTTTAACAGCCGGTCAAGATCACGCATCATTTGGGAGCGATGTTTTTTACGGCGTTTGGCCTCATGGGTAATACTGGCCGCGTAGGAGTCGCTGCCCACCCTGTCCAGGCGGGCGGAACAGCTTCCAGAGACGATAAAGCTTCCGGAGAGCAACTGGTCGCCCGGGTGCTTGACAATGATGTCAGCCTCACCGGTCAGCAAAGCTTCGTTGACCTCCACAGTGCCCTCGCACAAGATAGCGTCGGCACAGATGGAGCTGCCGGCTGTAAAGTGCACAATGTCGTCCAGCACCAGATGGTCCGTCGGCAGGGTCTGAACCGTGCCGTCCCGGACCACATGTGCATTCTGGCCGGAGAGAAGGGAGATTTTGTCTAGGGTCCGCTTAACCTTGAGCTCCTGGATAATGCCGATGAGTACGTTGACGATGACAATGCCGAGAAACAGCATATCGGTGTAGGCTTTTACCATAAAGAGGCAGAAGGCCAGAGCAAAGAACAGAAAGTTGAAAAAGGTAAAGATATTGTCCCGGATAATCTGTCCTTCGGTTTTGGAGAGCTGCTCCTTTGTCAGGTTATGCCAGCCTGCTCTCATGCGGTGCTGGGCCTGCTCGCTGGTCAGCCCCAGCTCGGGGTCGGGGGTCAGGCGTGTGATGGGCTGCCGTCCGGCAGCGGAATGCTTTTTCATGGCTGTTTCCTGTCCTTTCGTTTTGCTGTAGTTTTATTCTATCAGCAAAATCTTACTGCCGGGTCGTCAAAATTCTTACTATTTTTTTAAGATTATTGTTTTTAGAGTGACAGGAAAAAGTCTTAAAGAGGGCTTAATTTAAACAGTTTTCACACAGCGTTCATGTTATCATCACATTTCGAGGGTATTATACTGATATAACAAAGCACGACAGCATCGGACAATCCCTCACCATGATGTGGTGGGTTAACATATACTTTTTCATTTCTTTTCCTTATTTTTACAAAGCAAAAGCTGCCGTCCATGGGGTAATGGCCATGGACGGCAGCTTTTGTCCGTCTCAGATAAAAAACATGAAGTGATTGTTTCCCTTGTACCGGCCGGCTTCGGCAACCAGCTCGTCCAGTGTGATTTTTTCAAGGTGCTCCTGCACTGCCCGGTCCAGCGGGGTGAAGACACATTTCTGCATGGTGTGCTCGATGGCGGGTGAAGCCTCTTCTACACTGGTCTCAGTGCTTTCAAAAAGAATCTGTTCCAGCGCGGTCAGAATTTCGTGGGCGTTGATCTGGTCCGGCTCCCTTGTCAGCCGGTAGCCGCCCTGGGCGCCCTTGACGGAATTGACCAGTCCGGCGCGCTTCAGAAGGGAAAAAACCTGTTCAAGATATATTTTAGAGAGCCCCAGCTTTTCCGCAATTACGATGACCGGAACATAGTCCCCCTCAAAATCTCCCTGGGCAATGGCGATCATAGCTGCCAGACCATAGCGCCCCTTTGCGGATATACGCATCGTGATACCTCCAATTCATAGTAAGTTAATATGTTTAATTCGATTATATCCCGAAATGGCGAACGCGTCAAGTTAATCGCTTAAATTATGGTTAAACATTTCAGATTAATGTGTTAGAATAAAACCAGTATGAGAAAATGAGGGAAGTATGAAAGCATTAAGAAAAGACACAGTGCGGGAAATACGGAAGTCCCTGAGCCGTTTTTTGTCTATCGTGGCAATCATTGCTCTGGGAATCTGTTTTTTTGGGGGCGTCAAGAGCACCAGCCCCAGCATGAAATATACGGCCAACCAGTATTTTGAAGCGCAGAAGCTGGCAGATATCCATCTGGTATCCACCTACGGCTTTACCGACGACGACGTGGCAGCCCTGAAAAAGGTGGAGGGCGTGGCAGCAGTGACGCCAGCCTACTCGACCGATGTGATCGTGGAAAACGGCGAAAAGCGCCCGGGGTTCAAGGTGCTGGCCATACCGGCTAAGGACGGCTTGAATCAGCCGCTGCTGTTAGAGGGGCGTATGCCGGAAAAGGATAACGAGTGCGTGATCGAGATGCCGGACACTACTGGCCCTCACACAGGCAGGAACGCCTACAGCATCGGAAGCACCATCAGGATGTCGCCCGAGGTAGGCGAAAAAAAGCTGGAGGATACCCTGTCCCAGAGCGAGTACACAGTGGTGGGCTATATCCGTTCACCACAGTACATCTCCATCGAGCGGGGGTCCACATCGGTGGGCAGCGGAGATATTTCCTTCTATATGATGGTGAAGCCCGAGGTCTTTAAGGCAGAGCGCTACACCGACGCCTATGTCTATTCCACTGCCAGCGCAGACGGTGTCTCAGCCTACAGCACTGAGTACAAGGACGCCGTTTCAGATTTGGAAAAACGTCTGGAAAGCGTGGGGAAGGAACGCCTTCAGATCAACTACGACGATATTATGACCACTGGCACACAGGAGATTGACAAGGCTAAACGGGAGCTTCTGGACGCCCAGACCACCTTTGACGACGAGATCGCAAAGGCCGAGCAGCAGCTGCGGGAAGCCGAACAGCAGATCGCGGACGGCAAGGCCGAGCTGGCCGAGGGACAGAGAAGCTATGACGAGATGGTGGTCTCCACCACAAGGACTCTGAATGAGAAGCAGGCCGAGCTGCAGAATGCAGAAACCCAGTGGAACACCGGACAGCAGCAGTATACAGATGGACAGAGCCAGTATGAGCAGAATAAGGTCGCCTTTGACGCTGGAAAGCCTGAGGCCGAGAAGCAGATTGCTGATAAAAAAGCCGAGCTGGATCAGCTTGGGGGCATGATCGGCAGCATCAAGAGCCAGATCGCAGTCATCGAGGCCATTCCAGAAGAAAAGCGGACGGAAGAACAGAAGCAGGCGCTGATCCAGTTAAAGGCCCAGCTGCAAACTCTTCAGCCGGTTTATGACCAGGGGACAGAGGCACTGGACGCAGCTATACAGCAGCTAAAGGACGCCGAGAGTCAGCTGGCAGCCGCAAAAGCCCAGCTGGATCAGTCAAAGGCCTGGACAGCGCGGCGGCCCAGATTGAGCAGGGAAAGACCGCCATTGCTCAGGGCTGGCAGCAGCTTGAGCAGGGAAAGGCTCAGGCAGAGCAGCAGCTCGCAGAAGGGCGGCAGAAACTGGACGACGCAAGACGCCAGCTGGCTGAGGGACGCGCTGAGCTGGAAACAAAACGCGCCGAGGGACAGCAGAAGCTGGATGACGCCCGGCAGAAAATTGCGGACAGCGAAAAGGAACTGAAAGACGTAGACTTTGGCAAGTGGTACGTGTTTAACCGTGACGATAACCCAGGTTACAGCGGTTACGGCGAGGATGCCAACCGTATCGACAATGTGGCCGGCATTTTTCCGGTGTTCTTCCTGCTGGTGGCTGCGCTGGTGGCCTTTACGACTATGACCCGCATGGTGGAGGAACAGCGCATGGAACTCGGGACTCTGAAAGCCCTGGGCTACAGTCCGGCCAGTATTGCATCCAAGTTTGTGATTTACGCAGCCCTGGCGGCTGTGGTGGGCTGTGCCATCGGTGTGGTCAGCGGTATTAATACGCTGCCCAGGCTGATCGTAGGCGCTTACAGCCTGCTGTACCAGGTGCCAGAGCTGTCGCTTTCAGTGCCCTGGGGCGCGATTATCATCAGCTGTATTATTACCATCCTGTGTACTGTAGGGGCGGCGATCCTTATCTGCTCTGTGGAGCTGAGGGAAGAACCCTCTGAGCTGATGCGGCCAAAGGCACCGAAGATCGGCAAGCGCATCTTCCTTGAAAAAATCCCGTTTATCTGGAAGCGCATGGGCTTTATCTCCAAGGTGACCGCCCGGAACATCCTGCGCTACAAGGCCCGCTTCTTTATGACTGTTATCGGGATCTCTGGGTGTACCGCCCTGATTCTGGCGGGCTTTGGTCTGCAGGACTCCATTTTCTCCATCATTCCCAAGCAGTTTGAGGAGATATCCGTATACGACGGCATGATGGCCTTTAAAAACGAGGATACCCTGGAGGCAAAGGCGCCCCTGGAATCTGAACTGAGGGCTGATCCTCAGGTTGAGGACGCCATGCTGGCCAAACAGCTGAAGATGAGCGTCTCTTTAGCGGATGGTGGTCATTCGAAGGACGCTTACCTCTATGTGCCAGAAACACCCGGCGATATGAACCACTTCATCAATCTGCGCCACCGGAAGGAGCCGGATCAAAAGCTGGACCTGGATGACAGCGGCGCCATCATCACCGAAAAGCTCGCGAATGACCTGGGCATTAAGGTGGGCGACACCATACGGCTGTACTCAGACGATAAGGAATTTAAGATAGAGGTCGCGGATATTACGGAAAATTATATTGAAAACTATGTGTATGTATCGCCAAAGGCCTATGAGGCCGCTTCGGGCGAGCCGGTCAAATACAATATTGCCTATTTTAACCTGAAGGATACCGGCACAGACGCCGAAAACGCCTTTGGAGAAAAATGGCTGGATAACAGCGATGTGGTGTCTGTGAGCTTTACAGGCAGCATTGTCAAATCCTCCACAGACAGCCTGAGCAGCCTGAACATGGTGGTGCTGGTCATGCTGGTGGCTGCCGGAGCCCTGGCCTTCGTGGTGCTTTACAACCTGACCAATATCAATGTGTCGGAGCGGGTGCGTGAGATTGCCACCATCCGCGTTCTGGGCTTCTATGACCGGGAGACCAACAACTATATTTTCAGAGAAAATATTATCCTCTCCTTTATCGGGATGCTCATCGGTCTGGGACTGGGCGTGATCTTAAACAATTTTATCATCACCACTGTCGAGACCGACATCGTCATGTTTGGCCGGGGCATCGACCCCAGCAGCTATATCTTTGCCTGCCTGTTCACCATGGCCTTTACCCTGATTGTCAATCTCTTCATGGCGCCGGTGATCAAAAAAGTGGACATGGTTGAGTCGCTCAAGAGTATTGAGTAGCGTTTGATAGGACCCCTTCAATAAAATAATGATGTCGTGTTATACGGAAGTAAGGATAAGTAAAATGGCGGAGGCAGAATGATTATAAAAACCATTGAAAACAGCGAAAAAGTGAATTTTATGGAGCTTCTGCTCCTTGCCGATGAAGATTGGAAGATGATCGAGAAATACTTATATCGAGGAGAATTATTTGCCTTATATGATGACGACTTAAAAAGCGTCTGCGTCGTTACGCAGGAAAGCGACTGCATCTGTGAACTGAAAAATATAGCTACTTATGAAAAATGGCACGGTGAAGGGTATGGAAGCAAACTTCTGGATCACATACTTTCGTATTATAAAGATAAGCATGCAACAATGCTTGTGGGAACTGGCGATGTCCCTTGGATCATGCGGTTTTATAAGAAAAGTGGTTTTAAAGTATCCCACAGAATCAGGAACTTTTTTACAGACAACTACGACCACCCGATGTTTGAGGACGGTGTTCAGCTGGTTGATATGGTTTATTTAAAGAAAGACTTATAAATGAATACTGGTTCCTGAGACAGCAGCCAAAGTCTGAAGGAATCGGAAAAGATGAAACAAGAGACGGTTTTAACTGAGACTGCAGAATGGAGAATTTCTGGTGAAAGCAGATTTAACGGAATTATCATTGGAAGAGCTGTGGACATTGTTTCCCATCATTTTGAAGAAGCATAATCCAAATTATAAAGACTGGTACGAAGAAGAAAAGCAGCGGATTATCCGCCATGTAAAACCAGAAAATATTGTCCGGATCAGCCACATTGGGAGTACGGCTGTTGAGGGGCTGGTCGCAAAACCGACTGTTGATATCTTGCTGGAAATTGACGGAGCCTGCAGTGTTTCCGAGGCCACTGAGGCGCTGGAAAACCTTGGCTGGGGACTGATGTCACGGGAGAACGACCCGGTAAAGCTGTCCTTTAACAAGGGCTACACGCCGCAGGGGTTTGCGGACAGGGTCTACCATCTTCATGTGAGATATTTTGGAAATTGGCCTGAGCTTTATTTCAGGGATTTTCTGAAAGCGCATCCCGATGTGGCAGGGGAGTACGAGCGCTTGAAGCTGAAGCTCTGGAAGCAGTATGAATACGACCGGGATGGATACACAGAAGCTAAAACGGATTTTATCAAGCGGTATTCGGATATCGCAAAAATAGAATTTAACAACAAATATTTGCCCGAGCGGTAAGCAAAGGCTCTGGCCTTTCAAACTGCAGCGTATTCAGAGACTCTGTCTTTTGACAGGCGGTCAGTTGAAGGTGGGGTGCATTTAACACCCCGCCTTTTTTTAATGCTGCCTGTAGTAAAGCCAGAAGGCCAGGAAAATCACGAGGACTGCAATCAGGATAGCCCCAAGGATGAGGAACAGGACCGGGTTGAAAAAGGAGCAGACAATGCCACCGAAGCCCAGGAGGGCAAGGGTCAGGTAGAGGGTGCTGCGGCAGGTTCTCAGCTGAATGGACTGGTTGCGTTCGTCTTTCTCGGCGATTTCGAGAGCTTCAAGCTGATCGGGGGTCTTGAGGGCGCGGGCATACCGCAGGATTCGGAAAATACTGACAGCCTCAATGCCTGCGAACAGGCCCATGCTTTTTGAGAGGACAGAGGTGTCGGGCAGGCCCCCGGACAGAAGACTGTACAGAATACCTGCAATGGCGGCCAGAGCGCCGATGACAGCGACGAGCAGGCTGAGCCTTAAACGCCGGACGATGGTTTTTCTAAAGGGATCCATGGCTTTTTATTCCTCCTCAATTTCTGAAAAATCAAAGACCTCCTCAATGGTCAGGCCAAAATATTTTGAGATTTTGTACGCGAGGGCCAGTGAGGCCGTGTACTTTTCGTTCTCGATGATGGTCAGCCGGGTGACCCGGACGGCCTTTGCCAGCTCTGCCTGGGAAATATGCCTTTGTTTTCTCAATTCGCGGATACGTGTTTTCATTCCGAAGCTCCTGCTTTTTTTCTAATCATAATATAAAAACAGGAAAACGACAAGTATCAACGCAGAATAGTATAGCACACTATACAAATATTGTATAGTGTGCTATACTATTTTCAGAAAGAGAGGGATGAGAATGGCATTTATTGAAATAAAACAGGTGAGCAAAAGCTTTGGGAGTGTGCGGGCTTTGAACCAGCTGGCACTCAGCGTCTCGCAGGGATCGATCTGTGCGCTTCTGGGACACAACGGCGCGGGAAAAACCACCACGCTTCGTCTGATTCTGGGGCTCCTGTCGCCGGACAGCGGGGAGATCGCAGTCGGCGGCCTGGACCCGGAGGCGGAAGGGGATGCTGTCCGCCGGTTCTGCGGTGTACTGTCTGAGGACACGGGCCTGTACGAGCCACTGAGCGTCTATGACAACCTGAGCTATTTTGCGCGGCTTTATGGCATG
>OCAN01001542.1_pt1 | contig 10887 bp, 15 predicted proteins | sample 1538321 | NCBI WGS metagenome assembly OCAN01 (sample SAMEA2580294, study PRJEB22360) | human gut metagenome | biome: human gut; feature: human-associated habitat; material: faeces | place: Denmark | collected 2008/2010 | reverse complement strand
TGAGGTTACCCTCGAATAGTGGACACCTAATGACGATGGGCCACAGGCTCATCAAGGAGGATGTCAACCACTATGTCTACAAGGAAAAAGTACACCCCGGAGTACCGGCAGGAAGCCGCCCGATTGGTCATCGATACTGACCGGTCAGCCGCGGCAGTCGCCCGCGAATTGAATGTGAATCCAGGACTTCTGGGCCGCTGGGTGAAAGCTGAACGTGAACGCAGCGGTGAGCTCCCCACAGGGGAGCTGGAAGTTGATGAACGGGCCGAACTTGCCCGGTTGCGCAAGGAAATCGCTGAACTGAAAATGGACAACGAGTTCTTGGGAAAAGCAGCAGCCTTCTTCGCTCGCAAGCATCCAAAGTAGAATGCTTCCAACTGATGCACCAGGAGAAGGCGAGCTACAGCGTTTCCCGGATGGCCAGACTGTTGAAGGTGTCTCGGTCTGGGTACTATAAGTGGGCTGAAATTCAGGACAGGAAAGCCGCCGGGCAGGATTCCCGGGAGGAGTTCCAGAAGAAGCTCGATGAGAAGATCTGGACGTTCTGGGACGCATCAGGCCAGACCTACGGATCACCCAGGATCACCAGTGACCTGCATGATGAGGGAATCCTCGTGGATAAAAAGACCGTGGCCAAAGCGATGCGCCGGATGGGGATCGAGGGCATCTCGCCAAGGTCATGGGTGCCGGTGACCACGATCCCGGGCACCTCCACCCACAGCTTCCCAGATCTGGTGAAACGTACCTGGGACGCAGGTGAACTCAACAAAGTCTGGATCTCGGATACCACCTACCTGCGTGACCTACGAAGGCTGGCTGTATCTGTGTGCAATCCGGGATGGACATTCCCGCCGAGTGCTGGGCTGGGCGATGGATGCCACTCACACCACTGACCTGGTGGAACGGGCGCTGCGGATGGCGCACACACTACGTGGTGAGGTCCCTGATGAACTTGTTTTCCATGCAGATCGTGGAACGCAGTTCACCAGTGAGCAGCTCTACCAGGTCTGCCAAGAGCTTCATATTGATCAGTCGGTGGGACGTACCGGAGTCTGCTTTGATAACGCGATGGCGGAGTCATTCTGGTCGACGTTGAAAACTGAGTTCTACGACCGGCGAAAATGGGTCACCCGGAACGAAGCTCGTCGTGAGGTTGCACGCTGGATTGAGATCTTTTACAACCGGCAGCGCCGGCACTCATCGATTGGGTATCAGAGCCCGGTTGATTTCGAGAATGCATACCACCAGGCAGATGTCACTGTCCTGGAAAATGTTGCTTAACTAACTGTCCACGACTTGCGGGTAACCCCACTAAAAGATTTGAGAACATCAAAATAGACGTGTCCATACAACGTCATACACAACTACCTCTAGAGCTTGTACATATAGACCCCATACTCAATCAGGTATCCAAAAAAGGAGAGTATCGCTCCTTCTGTATACCTGTCATTGCGATCGAATCACATCTTGCAGACAAGATCTGCGCCATGTACGAGCTTCACCGTAGTGGTGTTAGCAATCGCTACCGTGATCTAGCAGACATTATTCAAATTATTCGCACGCACAACTTCTCAGCAGAAAAGCTTGTAGAAATCCTCAAACATGAAACAAAACGACGCCATATAGCATGGCCTGAACAACTTAGTTCCCCTGGCCACAATTGGGAGAAAGGATACTCCGAGAACGCACCAGAATATACTGGGCTGCCTGATGATCTCCATACTTTACAGGCATCGCTTGACTATGCAGGAGTATGCCTAAATGAAGTGTTACAAAGAAAACGAGCTTATGGCACATGGAGCCACCAAGAATATTGCTGGAAAGGTTCACCACTCGAAAGGTAACCTATTGATGTTCTGGACTCGCGAATTTATAAATTGAAACTGTCTCAATAGGGTATACCTTAATGAGACACAGGGAAGATTACGATATTCCCTGTCTCATTAAGTCCAAAAACCGCATTATGATACACTTCGCAATAGGATCTTTAATGCTATTGAAACAACAGGTGAGTCATGGTCAGGGTTGGAACACTGCTCGACGAATGCGGTCGCCCCATAGATAAAGTGCAGATTGTCCACCGGGGTAAAAACAACACCCGGATTAAACGCTCGACCGATTACGGTCGCTCCTGGGAGGCCACCGATCAGCAAGTGCCCACCGACACTGCCCTACTCGATGGGGGACAGCGTTTCGCCCAGCACTCCAGGAACCCTCAACACGCCACCTACATAGGTAACTTTGGCGAACCACGTGCACGGCTGCGTATCCACCGCGTCTATACACACATCACCAAAGCCAAGGTCTACCTCGGCGAGAAAACCTGGACGAAGGTGCAGGATATCCTGACCTCCTCGATCCTGTTCGACGGCGGAGCCAGCGCTGGCTGGATGATTCCTTCCTGGATGGAAAAAGATACTGTCCCCCAGGGGGATAACGCTCCTAAAGTGGGGGAAGAAAAGGCCCCCAGTGATGAGCCGCAGCCTGGGGGGTCCACGGATAAGCACCTTGCGATGCAATCAGCACCGGTGGCGGAGAGTTCCACAAATCCGTTCCCACCATCGGCGTCCCCTCGTGGGCAGCGGTTTTCCTATATTAGGGTCTCCAGCACTGATCAAAACCTTGCCCGTCAACGCAACATGATCGGGGCAGTAGACAAAGAATTCGTCGATGAAGTCTCCGCTAAATCTAGTGCCGGCCGGCCAGGACTAGAACGCTGCATTGATTACCTGCGCGATCATGACGAACTCTACGTCGCCTCCATCGACCGGTTAGCCAGATCCCTGGTGGATTTACGCGCGATTATCGATCAGATCACCGCGAAAGGAGCGAGCGTGCATTTCATCAAGGAAAACCTCGTGTTCTCGAAAGACTCCACCGACCCACGCGCCACCCTCATGCTGGGTATTTTGGGTTCATTCGCGGAGTTCGAGCGCGCCATTATCCGTGAGCGCCAGGCAGAAGGGATTGCGCTGGCGAAAAAAGCCGGTAAGTACAAGGGCCGCAAACGTGTTTTAACCCCTACTCAAGTAGAACAAGCCCGCACCCGTGTGGAGGCAGGGGAATCGAAGGTCGCTATCGCTAAAGATCTGGATGTCAGTCGAGCCACCCTCTACAGGGCATTGGCCACTCAATAATGCTGCACGCCGATCTAGACGATTCACTTATGCGAATACCTTCACCTGCAGAGCCTTTCGCGCCCACACGGAGCAGAATAACTAATGCCGCTAAGAAGCTGTATCGGCGAGAAAATCGGTCAGGGAAATACGTTCCCCATCGTCTTCACGGCGAGCCTGACGTAATGCCTCCAGGTCAGCGCGACGTTCCAACTCATCAAGTAGTTCCAGATCCTCAACAGAGATAATGGCGGCCACAGTCTTACCGTGGCGGGTCACAGCAGTACGCTCCCCGGCAAACGATGCCCGGTTAACGAACTCGCCTAAGTCTTTACGCAGCTCCGCCAGGGAGACAGCGGACAATTTCTTCATGGTGGACATACCCCCATAATGTAGGATTTTCCTACATTATGCAACATTTTTTAGTATTGTACAATCTGTACATGTTAGGGTATGGTCATTATGTCCACAGCGTATGAAGTAGAACTCACCCGGGGTGCAGCTCGTGACCTGGGGAAAATCCAGCGAGGTAATCCCAAGTTATTTCGCCAGATCATGGACACTATTCAGGCATTAGGCCAGGACCCTTATCCTGCCGGGTGCGTGGATTTAGGTGGCCGTGAAGGTTTCCGGGTCAGGGTGCGGGACTATCGGATTCTTTATTCTGTGCTGGAATCACACCTGGTAGTCGAGGTGGTGCGCGTCGGTCCCCGCGGTGATGTCTACAAGTAAAGCCCCAGGGTTAAGCCTTAGTAGTACTTCGGTAGATGGGTGCGCGCCCGCAATACGGGCACCACCTACCTAACGAAGTACCACTATCCACATCTGCTGCCCGGTACCGAAGAAACACGTCCTGCTTAGCAATTGCCCGCACGCGCCGTGCTTTATTCGGATTTGCGCCTATGAGCGAAAAGCCAAAGTTATGCCGAGCCGCCCTGGTAGAAGATCCCGGAAGAAAGTTCGCTCGAATGGTTAAAGACAAACCCTTCCGGAAGGTCCTGAACCATTTCTCGAATGTAGCGGGTGGGCTCGTCGTCCCGATCTTTTGTCGACTCCAGGAAAGCTTTTAGCTGAGAAAGGTTTTCAATCTCGTATTCCGCATCGTACTGGAATAGTGGGACTAAATGGCTTTTGTCCTCGTCGGCTTCGTGATTGTTGTCGTTATTCAGACCTGACCGAAATGGCACCGCCAGCCCGTCCCAGTAACCCATCAAGTATGCCGCATCCGTGAGAAGACCTTTCTGTTCAGCCCTCTCAATCATGTGATCATATGAGTGAAGCTTGTGATGTAACCGAGCGCGGTCAGAATATTGTCCTGAGCTCCGGAAACGGAGAATTCTATCTAAAGCATCTCGAAGTCCGTCGTTGTAGAACCAGGCGTAGATCACGTTCGGATAGATCTGAGGGTTGATTGGATCCTCAGCGTTTCGGGGGTCGAGGGTGTGAGTCAGATCTAGTATATCTTCGACCTGTTCATAGATATCATCTTTAAGATATCCCTCGCTCACCATTCGCTCTTTTAGAGCCCTTAAAAAGTGAATTCCGCTTGTCGCGACCGGTTTTATTGTGCTCAAATCCGAGTCCAGTTTAGCGTTTGGCGACACTTTATATGCGTTAGGAGTGGCAATGCCGAGATCTTGGATCAGGTCTCCATACAGATTTAAAATGTTCCAGTCTCGGAGTGAATATCCAATGAACACAACAGTCTTGGTGGCTAACGCGGTTCGAAGAAAACCTCCTAGAAAACCCTTTGAGAGACTCTCAAAGTTCTTTCTGTAGTCCTCAGACGTGGCCACGATACTTCCTAGATTGGATATCGATCCGTGAATTTTAAGCACTTTCCTCTCGGCCACTTCCCACAGTGCCACGTCTTGCCCTGAAATGAATGGTGTGGCAGCGCAGTAGTCTTCTACGTTTGTGTCCCAGTTCGTGGTGAAGATGGTGTCAATATAAGGCATCGTTGCCAGTTCGTGGAAGAAACGGGTTGAGTGAAAGACCGAATTCCGGAAACCACGCACATTCTGAAAGCGTAAGTAAATCTGTTCAATAAGAGATTTGCGAGAATTTGCGCGTTCGTAAGCTTCCATGACTTCTGGGAAACTAGCGCTTGCAGAGAGGGAATCGCATAGGGAGGAAGCGATGGTTTGGTAGAAAGTTCGGGACGGGGTCACCTGGGGATTCTCTGTACTCACCCCCGCCCCGAGAAACAGAATTAAGTTCTTGGATTTTGCGGCAGCCACAATTTCGTCTGGCAGATCAAAAATCTTGTCTGCCCCGCAGATTTCGCAGAGCGTATCTTCGCACCTATGTTCCATGGATTTCAGTCTAACGATTAGCATTCGGTGCTGTTGCAAAGTTGGGGCAGTAGGAAGAGCGACGTGAAATAATCACAGCCATGGGTACCTTCTCCGGTCGTCATTTCCCCCGTGACATCATTCTGTGGGCAGTGCGGTGGTACTGCCGCTACGGGGTGAGCTGACCTAAGATCTGGAGGAAATGATGACTTCAGTCGGGGTGTGCCAGTCGATCACACCACGATTCTTGTGTGTGATCAACTGTTTGTAGGCCAGTTAAGCAGAAGAACCCGGCCAAATCAGCGGCTGGTTTCCTGCCAAAAAAGCACGAAAAACCAGCCACCTCCCCACACCCACCAGGTGGCCGGTCCTCACCGCATGCTCAAGTATCTATGTAAAGCCTGACGGTCATGTGCACCGCCACCGTTAGATAAGTTCCTCCTCGACGCTTCCCAACCCTTTTCACAAGCGGAGCGTCTTAACAGGAAGGAACACGAAAGAAGATGACGGTACACATGACCGTTGTAGAAGATATCAGGAGACTCGACTCTCAGGGAGTTTCCAACCGTGAAATCGCCCGCCGGCTTAGTATCAGCCGCGACACGGTAGCGAAATACACCAACATCGAAGACTTCTCACCAACACCACCCACACCCACCAAACGCCCAGGTATCAAAGCACTCGATGGACTCGACGTCATCATCAACGGCTGGCTTGAAGACGATAAGAAACGCCCCCGCAAACAACGTCACACCGGCCGACGTGTCTTTGACCGCCTCGTTGCCGAATACGACTACACCGGCTCTTATTCCACAGTGTCGCGCTATATCAAACTTTGGCACCAAAACCACCGTCATCTCAGTGACGGTTATATCGAACTGACCTGGACGCCCGGTGTCGCTCAAGTTGATTTCGGCCAGGCTGAAGCAATCATCGCAGGTCAACGCATGACGCTGCATATGTTGGTCGTCACGTTCCCGTTTTCGAATATGCGCTTTGTCCAGGCATATCGCGGGGAAACCGCGGAATGCGTCTGTCACGGACTGCGCACCATCTTCGAACACATCGGTGGCGTACCCCGCCAATTGATCTTCGATAACGCCACCGGCGTCGGGCGACGTACCGGCACCACGATTATTGAGTCGAAGCTGTTTTCCGCATTCAAGCTGCATTACCGAACGTCAGCACGTTATTGCAATCCTTATTTGCGGTAATGAGAAAGGAAACGTCGAAAACGCAGTCGGCTTCCTGCGCCGCAACCTCATGGTCCCAGAACCTGTTGCCACGACCTTAACTGGGCTTAACACCGCGTTGTTCACCCAGTGCCAGGATTTAGGGTTAAAACCACACTGGCGTAAACAACAACCCATCATTGAGCTGTTTTCTGAAGATGTCGCAGCCTGCCTGGCTCTTCCTGGAGTTGGGTTTGATCCGGTGCGCTATGAATCCCGCAAGGCTGATAAAACCGGCACGATCACCGTTGAGGATAATTTCTACCTCGCTGGCTCCTCTTTTCATGATCGGCGGCTTACCGTGGCGATTCGTCATGATGTCATCGAGATTTTAGATGAAACCTCACGCCCCATCGTCACATTCCCTAGATCCTATGATCACCAAGATACGACCGTATTCACGCCATTATCACTGCTTCCAGCGTTGATTACTAAACCAGGAGCCTGGGACAACTCGCCTGTCCGCACATTATTGCCCGCCACTGTTTGTAGTGTGCTGGATAAAGCTCATGCCACCGACCGGTCCCGGATGCTCGCTGGAATCAACCGGGCTAGCACAGCTACGTCTTTTCCCAACGCCATTGCTGCCTGTGAGCAGCTCATCGCAGTCGGCCAAGATATTGCTGGCCCAGGCCTAGGAATGCTTGCCCGGCGTATCGCTCAAGGCACTGACCTGGACGTACCTGAGGTAGATCTTTCTGTCTATGACTTGCTACCAACCAACCGTCACACCCACCACACTGATCAGAACGCGCAGGTTATGGCATGACCGAAACAATCACCGCAGCCGATATCATCAAGATCGGTAAATCCACCTCACTAACATCGACTGTGTTGGCGCAGTGGGCAGAAAAAGGTACTCCGAAACAACTCGAATACCTCCACGGACTCCTGCTTGCTGAACAGCAATCCCGTCATAATGCACGGACTGCTAGGTTGCTTCGGGCAGCGAAACTGCCGATGAACAAATCCCTTGACGGCTATGACTGGACGAGTATCAGCTTTCCCGACAGTTACGGACGTGAAGATATCCGGTCCCTGGATTTTCTAGACTCCGGCGGTGATCTGGTCTTTTATGGCGATGTTGGTACCGGGAAAACTCATCTGGCGTGTGCTCTTGTTGCCCATGCGTGTCAGCAGGGTATCCCTGCCAGATTTTTTACTACCGCATCACTGGTAGCATATCTACGTCGAGCAAAAGACGCTGACCGGCTTGATAAAGAATTAATCAGTCTGGGAAAGAACCGTCTGCTGGTCATTGATGAATTCGGCTATCTACCCATCGATACCGAAGGTGCGCGGCTGTTGTTCCAGGTGATCGCTGATGCGTATGAAAGGCGCAGCTTGATCTTGACCACCAACTTGGCTTTTTCCAAATGGGGTGCGGTGTTTGGTGATGATCACATGGCTGCTGCTGTGATTGACCGGATTGTCCATCACGGGAGGTTGCTGCACTTTAGTGGAGAATCCTACCGCGTCAAGCATGCCTTGATGAGCTAAGTCCTTTTACTTAATCCATGACGATTGGAGACTTTTTCTCATGACCATATCTATTCCTACAACTACCGAAGACCGGTTATGTTTTCCTCGGGATGAGCAGGTGTTGCTCACCGAAGCGATGGATCTGTTGACTTGTATCGAATCAAGTTTGCGGGTTGCTGATGTTGATACCCAGATGGCGGTAGCACGGCTTGCAGAGCTTTATTTAGGTGCTGATGATGGTGATCATTTCCCCACGGTCCTGAACAAGATCACCCAGCTAAGAGACCGGATTTATATCCAGGTTGATCAAGCTAATTAAGGGTAGTTACCCCGCCGTGCTCTTTTGGCGGGTATTACTGCTGAAGTGGTAGGTTTTTCCGTGCTCTTTTGGCCGATAAAAAGTTGACAAAACACAGATTCTCACCGCTGGGTGCAGAAATATGCTCCTGAGCTGGACAAGCAAACACGGTGGTACCGGCAGGTACCTGATTGGCAGGCCAGTTCCTGGCGGGTGGATAAGACCTATATCCGGGTCGGCGGCAGGTGGTGCTACCTCTGATCTGGCGATCACCGCCGGTGGCCAGACCCTGGACTTTTACCTCTCTCCGAAGCGGAACGTGGCCGCAGCGAAGCGTTTCCTGGCCAAGGCCCTCAGATCCAATGCGTCAGCCGGGTATCCCAGAGTGATCAACACCGATAAAGCACCCTCCCTAGCCAGGGCAATCGCCGAGTTGAAGTCAGAGGGAATCTGCCCGCCAACAGTGGAACACCGGCAGGTGAAATACCTCAACAACATCCTGGAAGGCGACCATGGTCGGCTGAAGCGGATCCTCGGGCCGAAAGGCGCGTTTAAGAACCGGACATCTGCATATCGGACGTTGAAGGGGATGGAGGCGATGCACTCGATTCACGGAAAGGCCAGGGGACGATGTTTGCCTACGGTCATCCGAACCCAGATGCGGTGATCGTCAACCGGGTCTTCCAGAATATATAAAGCAGGCTGGGCCATAATGCTGGCCAGGCGACGAAGAAAGGAGTGTTCGCGGTTCTCCACCCAACTTTGCAACAGCACCCCTGAGATTAACCAGCCAGGCCACCAATATCGCCCGGGCAGTCGCTCTCGGGCGACACTCTTCCAACCGAAACGTCGTTGCGAGTTCCGGCCGTTCAGCACGGTCATTTCGCGTCCGGGAAGCGGTCATCCATGGCTGGGATGATGAAGCCCTGCATCGGGCTCAGGGTGTCTGCCTAGCGCCGGATGAGCAACCCGGGTTATGGTGATCAAAGTAGAAAATGAGGGACCCCGACCACACGGTCGGGGTCCCTGCTTGTGTTGCGGTTTCGTCAGAGATCCTGACGGAACCGCAACCTGTAGCTGTCCACCAGTTCATCGAGGAAATCCTGCAGTGTGAAGGACCCCTGTTGTTTTCGAAGCGAGAACGAGTGGGAAGCTACCGGTGAGATAATGATTCCATGGGAAAGAAGTCAGGCCGGCCTTCACGCCATATTCGCCGGAAACAGCAGCGCTTAGACCGCGGTTTTACGCTCACGGTGGGGGCCGCTCCCACCAGCCGAAGTGCTAGTGGTGCGGTTGCCTTGCACAACGAACTCCGCCTTGTTCGGAGTTCGTTGTTGTATGCCGATCGGGTTGACCTGATTGCGCCTGCCGCATCTTTGCTGTGGACGTTTGCCCCGCTGCGTGGATTAGATCCACACGACGTGTGGGAAACGATCGCGGATCTTCCGCCAGAGGCATTGCAGCGTCTGGGAGTGGAAGAATCTGCGGTACCGTTGCCGGTCTTTCGCCAGCTGATGCGCAGCCTGGGGAAACGCTCGGCGATGGATCCGGAGCGTGTAGAAGGCGAAAGACTGTGGCGGCCGGCCATCCAGGAGATACTCCGGGAGGTCGAAAAGACGTTTGGCGGGGCGGAAGCACCCGAACTTGAACTGGCCCTGGATACCGGGGATGTCCGCCTTCTTGACACCGGTAAGCAGCTAGAGGACCCCGTCGATCAGCAGGTGGCGGGGTTTCGACACCGGATTGCCGAGGCTCTGGCCAATCCCAGCGGCACGGTCTTATTTGATCAACTCACCACGTCGATGGTGCGGGAGGACGATTCCCTGCGGGAGAATTTTTCACCGGTGGGAATGGACCGGTCTCGTCGGGCAGCGACCGGGACCGGGTTGGTGGAGTGGTTACCGGTTTTCCCTGACGCTCCCATGTCGTCCGTCCTCGAAGCGCGGGAGGAGCTCGCGGACGGCCGCGCTAAGTACCGGGCTTAGGTGAAGGCGCTAGCTGCTGAACTTCAGTCCTCCGCCCTCGACGACACACTTCCCAGTGACATTGAAGAACTATGGCGAGACGAAGTGCGTCCTACTCTCGTAGATCTACGGAATACAGTAAAGGGCTCCCGGATTGCCAAAGAAACTGGTCTCCGCCTAGCCACTGAGGGGTACGGCATTCCGACCATCGCAGTCACCCTCACCAGCCTGGGCAGCGTTGCCGACCTCCTCCCCACCGCAGCCGCGGCTACGGCGGCTTCATTGCGGATTGCAGCTGCTGGGGCGAGGGAAGCAATCGAGGCGAGAGCGGCCAAGAAAAAACATGACCTGGTGTATCTGCTGGACCTCAACAAGAAACTGGGGAACGTCGGGCTCGATTAATTACTCCCGTTCGAGTGCGCGGTAGACAGTGGTGCGGTTGGCATCGTACTCGCGGGCCAGCTAGACCGTGACCGCCGCTGGGGTGGGGATCAGGCGGGG
>OCAN01001535.1_pt1 | contig 10943 bp, 10 predicted proteins | sample 1538321 | NCBI WGS metagenome assembly OCAN01 (sample SAMEA2580294, study PRJEB22360) | human gut metagenome | biome: human gut; feature: human-associated habitat; material: faeces | place: Denmark | collected 2008/2010 | reverse complement strand
GCCCGCCTTTCCCGTCCTCTGGCTCGCTGAGCAGCCGAACGGGACAACGCCCCCCTTTGGGGAAACAGGGTATCTCAAAGAACGTCCATCCGCCTAGCGACACAGGAGCAACGCCATGCATATCGAATGGAACATCACCAAGCGGCGCGGCAACATCCGTCCTGTTCTTCATTACACGGTAACGCTTGAGGAACACGAACGGGAGTTGGCGCTGCCGTTCATCCGCGTCGTTTCGACCATCCCGGAACCGCCTGACTCGTGGCAAGAGTTCTGCTATCCGGGGCAGCACGAACGTGCGGAGAATCCGGCATCCGGCAAAACTTATGATCTGGAAATCCCTTCCCACAAAGGACGTCTTTGGAAACAGAGCTTGCGCCTTCCTTGGCGCGAAGAAAACGACTATCCCGAAGTCGAACAATCATTCAAAAAATTATGCGACGCTTTCGAAGCGGAATTGAAAGCGGCCTACGGCAGCCTGCCAATGGATGAATCCAACTCTCTCGAAACCAGCTTTGACGCTCGCCGCTTCATCGCACCTGGAATTCTTGCGGAACGTTTTCTCATACTAGCCAGAAACGCCAAGGCGTCCTGAACCGATGTAGCATTCGGAAAGCATCTTGTTCTTATTCCATTAGGCGAACTTGGCTCTTTTTTAGGGTTAAGGTTTGGTCCCCGTTATGGAGGCCGTTTCAGTTACTCGGCTTCGGTCCGGAAGTTTTGCACTCATTCAGCACATTAAACACGACGTCTTCGATGGTAGAGGAAAGGTTGCTGACGACCTCTCCCATCGCCCCGCCGCGCAGGGCATCCTAACGGAGAGCGGGAGGCCGTACTGGTCGGCCCGCTTGTTCCAAGTAGCCGGGTTTCTGATAGACCTTCCGCGTACCGCCTTGCCGGATCTACGCCGAAACGCCCGCCGGGGGCTTGGCTCCGGGGAACTTCGGAGCAGGACGGAAGTGGCCGCCCGGAAATGTAGGGCAAGCCTTCGTTGTGCCTTTTGCGCCGTCTTCAAGTAGAGCTGTTCGAAGAGCCTTCCCGGAGGCACGTAGACATAGGCCCGCCGCGCAATGCGGATCGCCTCGGCACGCATGGCGTTCAACGTCCGGTTGATGGCCCGTGAAGCGGCAATCTCGCACTCCTTCGGCATGTGCTGGAGCGGGGTTGTGAGCGCCCGGATCATTTCGTCCATGTTACGGACAGCACCACGAGCCTGTGGGAAACGCCGGGCCTGTCGTCCGCTTCGGCCATGCCATTTCCGGCCTGTCCACCACGACGTCGAGCGTTCTGCCTTCCAGCGTGACGGATTACGGGTACGCTGCGTTATGATGAGTAGGTCATCCTGACCGTTCTTGCTCCGGAGCCGATCAGGTCACCTGCCCCTTGTCCGCTAAAGGTTGCACCTTCTTTTTTAGGTCGGGGTTTTCCTCTTTGGAAACCCCATCAGCCTCGATCTGCTTCATCTGAGCGGCAGCCAAGTACTTTTCGCATACGCTTTCAATGGCCTGATACGCCTCATTCCAGTCATCCTCGCGCCAGTGGTGGCCGTTCGAGACAAGGAGCCATTTCCAATATTTTACGTAAACATTCTCAAAACTATACAGTTTGTTATATAATTTGACGTCGCCCATACCGTTCGCTTGAAGGTAAGCGCTCAGCTCCCCAATAGGCGGCTCTACGGGATTTGGCTTTATGGGGATACAAAGAAACCGTTTATAATCCCGATCCACCTCAACTTTCCTGCTCAACTCCTCTCATAGGGGGTCAGTTGTTCCGTCTCCAGCCGCTGTTCAACCTAATGCGTATATTTGTTCTTTTTCACAATAAACTACTTAATTTAATACATAAAAAAACAATAAAAGCAAATTAGACAACAACTAACATCCTCAGGAAAACATCTCATTATTTCGGGGGTTCCATTTCGCAAGTCGTAGCCATAGTATGGGGTCGAACTGCCGTTGTTTTCTTCATCAGCCCGGAGGGATCCGCAAAGGGGACGGCTGTAGACTTCGCCCAAAGGGCTCTTGTGGGCGTGCTTTTTTTATGAGAGGGGATGTATGGAGAGAGACCTTTGCTTGAAAAAAACTCTGGTTAGCAATAGGTTAGCAAAAAGAAAGGATACAAAACGAACCAGAAAAATAAATACTGTAAGGACAACTTGATATATGCAGAAATGGTTTATGCATGTGGACATGGACGCATTTTACGCTTCCATTGAGCAGAAAGACCATCCTGAACTGCGCGGCAAACCGGTCATCGTTGGCGGAGGCGGTCCCAGGGGGGTCGTCAGTGCGGCTTCCTACGAAATCCGGAAGTTCGGCGTCCATTCCGCAATGCCCATAGCACAGGCATTGCAGCTCTGCCCTCATGCTATCCTCGTTCCCGTGCGTATGGCACGCTATGTCGAGGTTTCCCGAACCGTCATCAATGTCTTGCGCTCGTATTCCCCCCGAGTCGAAAAAGCGTCCGTCGATGAAGCCTATCTTGACGCGACGGGGCTGGAACGGCTCTTTGGCCCTGTGGAAGACATGGCCCGGCGCATCAAGCGCGAAGTGAAAGAAGTAACCGGAGGATTGACCTGCTCCATCGGGCTGGCCCCCGTCAAATTTCTTGCCAAGATAGCATCCGATCTGAACAAGCCTGATGGACTCAGTATCCTTTACCCAGATAAACTGCTCGCCTTCCTCCAGTCGCTTCCAGTGGAACAAATACCGGGTGTGGGAAAAACAATGGTCAGAGAGCTCCAAAACCTTGCCATCCGCACTGCAGGCGATGTCCCCCGTTATCCCAAAGCGTTTTGGGAGCGCCGTTTTGGAAAGGCCGGCATAACCCTCTACGAACGGGCACAAGGTATTGACCCTCGCGAAGTGGAACCCTATACGCCTCCCAAATCAGAAAGCGCCGAAACGACGTTTGACATCGACACCCGCGATATAGGCTTCCTCAAGAGCTGGCTTTTCCGCCATGCGGATCGGATAGGACGCACATTGCGGAAACAAAGGCTTCAGGGCCGCGTGATCACGCTTAAAATCAAGTATGCCGATTTTCGGATCATTACCCGCAGGGTCACGCTTGATGCCCCGACCAGCGCTACGGAAACCATTTATGAAACAGCGTGTGATCTGCTCGATCACATGCGTCTTGAGGAGAAAATCCGGCTCATCGGTGTAGGCGTCTCCGGTTTCGACAGCCCGCCGCACCAATTGCGGTTCCCTGCCATCGGAAAGGACAGTCAATCCAACGAAGAACGCCGCACCAAACTGGACAAGGTCATGGACGAGCTCCAAGACAAGTTCGGCCAAACATCAGTCGTACGCGGGCGCCTCTTCCAGCAGGCGGCACAGCCCAAAAAACGGGCCTGATCCTTTCCCTTCTGCGGGAAAGCCCCCTATCCCTCTTCCTTTCTCTTCGGCGCACTGCTATACTCTTCCGCCATGAACATCATTATTATGAATAATAGGGCCAGTTTTCTGGTCAGCTTTTGGAGTGTGCTCATCTCCCGCCTACAGGAAGAAGGGCATCAGGTAACGTGCCTCGTCCCTGCGGGCGATTCCGAAGCCGAAGCCACCCTCAAGGGGTTTGGGGCGAGTATCCGCAACTATCCTTTGGACAACAAGGGGCTGAATCCAGTCCATGATTTGAAGACCTGCCTTGCCCTGTACAGGATCTTCCGTGAGGAACGCGCCGATATCCTGTATGCGTCCACCATCAAGTCGGTCATTTACGGTATTCCGATGGCAGCTTTGGCGGGCATCCGATCCCGCTACGCCATGATTACGGGGCTCGGGTATATGTTTGAGGCCAACACCCCAGTAAAAAAGATGCTTACGTATCTGGCCTCCTCCCTCTATCGTATTTCGCTTTCTTTCAGCGATGCCGTGTTCTTTCAGAATACGGACGATGTCCAGACGTTTCGAGATTGGCATTGCCTGCCGCGCGGTGCCCATGTCGTCATGACCAAAGGTACGGGAGTGGACACGGACAAGTTTGCCGTGGCGCCTCTTCCCGAAGCCCCCCTTACATTCCTTCTTGTGGGAAGGCTTCTTGAAGCCAAGGGATTGTATGAATATGCGGAAGCGGCCCGTCTGGTAAAGAAACGGTACCCCAATGCTCGTTTCCAGCTCTTGGGTGCTCCCGAAAGCTCCAGGGGCGGAGTCCCTCTTGAAACGGTCAAGGGATGGGAACGGGAAGGTATTATCGAATACCTCGGCGTCACGCGTGATGTGCGCCCCTATGTCGGGCAGGCGAATGTTGTCGTTCTCCCTTCCTGGCGGGAGGGCTTGCCGTGTTCGCTCATGGAAGCCATGAGCATGGGACGTCCCATCGTGGCAACCGATGTTCCCGGATGCCGGGACGTGGTCGTCGATGGGAAGAATGGTTTTCTCGTGCCTGTACGGACCCCCGAGGCCTTGGCAAAGGCGTTGGAGTCGTTTTTGGAGGATAGCGCTCTGACGGCCCGTATGGGGAAGGAAGGAAGGTTCATTGCGGAAACAGAACTGGATGCCCGCAAGGCTGCCGATCTTATCCTCAGCGTCATGAAGTTGGTTTCGTAACGAGGATTCACTGGAGGTTTCCCTTGCTTATCAGCGGTTATCGCAAAGGGCTGTTTAAAGTTCTGGATGCCGTCTGCATCCTTGCGGCGCTCAGCATTACCGGGTGGTTCATGCTGCCCGCGGATCTTTCCGTTCTGGACGACTACACAGGGGCGTCGCTGTTTACCGTCGTCTCCTATCTTTTCTTCTTTTACGTGCTGGATGCCTACAACGTCGGGGCTGAAGACTTCAAGGACACCACAGGCCGGGTCCTCATAGCCTTCTTCCTTGGCGCAATCGCTTCCGCCTCCGCATTTTATGCGTTCCAACACTGGCGTTTCGATCGCAGGACCCTGCTGCTGCTCTTCAGCTTGTGCCTTTTGTTCTGCCTTGGCTGGCGTGCGCTCTATTACAAGCACATCGGCCGGTTTGTGCATAAAGCCAGAATCCTGCTCATCGGGACCGACCGTGCCGGGAAGGTACGCCAGACCATTTCCGAATCCCTGACCGACGCCGACATCGTCGGTTATGTGGGCGACTGTGATAACGATAGGGAAATCCCCTATCTTGGCACCCCCATGCAGGTTGAGGAAATCGCCAAACAGCGGAACGTCACCATGATTGTCTTGCTGCCCGACGCCCCCATCGACGAAGACATCGCTACCGAACTGTTACATGCCAAGCTGCACGGGCAGATGATCGTCGATGTCCGTTCCTTCTGCGAACATATGGTGCACCGGCTCCCCGTCTCACAGATCAGCTCGGAATGGCTGCTCACGGAAGAAGGCTTTTCGCTCAATACCCGAGGTTCCCTGCGCCGCCTCAAGCGGGCTTTCGACCTGTTCGCCACGCTCGGCCTGCTGCTCTGCACGTCACCGATCATGCTTCTCACCGCCATCGCCATCCGTGTGGAATCTCCCGGCCCCGTCATTTACCGGCAGCGCCGCGTGGGTCTGTTCGGGCAGGATTTCACCGTCTACAAATTCCGCTCCATGCGTACCGACGCCGAGAAAAACGGTGCGGTCTGGGCCATGAAGTCCGACCCCCGCGTCACCAAGGTGGGGAAAATCATCCGCAAGACCCGCATTGACGAATTGCCCCAGTTGTGGAACGTGCTCAAAGGGGAAATGAGCCTCATCGGACCTCGCCCGGAACGCCCTGAATTCGTCAAGGAACTGGAGAAGGAAATCCCCTTCTACAGCCTGCGCCACGCGGTCAAGCCCGGCGTCACCGGCTGGGCTCAGGTGTGCTATCCTTACGGCTCCTCCGTCGAGGATTCCCGCCGCAAGCTGGAGTATGACCTGTACTACGCCAAAAACATGTCCATCCTGCTGGACGTCCGGATCATCCTCAAGACCATCGGCGTGGTGCTCTTCCCCAAGGGTGCGCGCTAAGCCTTCCCTTTCTCTCGTCAGGGAAAAGGCATACCGAAAAAAACGGTATGCCTTTTTTGTTTTCTCGGCACATTCTAACGCCTCAACGCCCCCAATCCCGCATTTATCATAGGGATACAGCTATCATGCGGTTGACGGACATCCCCGAAAAGGCTTCAGTGTGAAACAGGTACGGCATAAAAAGAAGCCGTCCGTACGGATGTGTCTCTTGCCAAGGACCCGTCTTGAACACAACGCTGACCCAAAGAAGGATGTATCCATGTTCAACCCAGAGGAAACCCAGTACGAAGTGCTGCGTCGCAGAGGCATCTGTCGACGTGATTTCCTGAAATTCTGCTCTATGGCGGCGGTTGCCTTGGGTCTTGGCCCAATGGGCCACCTCGAAATCGCCCACGCTATGGAAACCAAACCCTATCTGCCCGTTCTCTGGATCAACGGCCTTTCGTGCTCCTGCTGCACGGAATCCTTTATCCGCTCGGCGCATCCTTTGGCTTCCGACATCATCCTTTCCATGATCGCGCTGGACTATCAGGACACCATCATGGCGGCGGCGGGCGATCAGGCTATGGAATGTTTCGAAGAAGCCATCAGCACCTACAAGGGACGCTATATCCTCGCGGTGGAAGGCAATCCGCCTCTTGGCGAAGAAGGCATGTACTGTATCGACGGAGGGCGTCCCTTCATGGACAAACTCCAGCGCGGAGCCGCCGGAGCCAAGGCCATCGTCGCGTGGGGGGCTTGCGCCTCATGGGGATGCGTGCAGGCTGCCCGCCGCCATCCCTACCCACAAAGTCATTCACGACAAGCCGATCATCAAAGTCCCGGGCTGCCCTGCCATCCCGGACGTCATGAGCAACATCGTCGCCTACGTCCTGACCTATGATCAGATCCCCAAGCTCGACTCTCAGGGCCGCCCAGAGGTCTTTTACGGCAAGCGCGTGCACGACCAATGCGTGCGCCGCGCCCACTTTGACGCAGGGCAGTTTGTGGAGTCGTGGGACGACGCCGCGGCGAGCCTCGGCTACTGCCTCTACAAGATGGGGTGCAAGGGGCCGACGACCTACAATGCGTGCCCCGTCACCCGGTGGAACAACGGTGTTTCCTATCCCATCCAGTCCGGCCACGGCTGCATCGGCTGTGCCGAACAGAACTTCTGGGATCACGGTTCCTTCTACAGCCGCATCACCAACATTCCCCAATTCGGAACCAACACGACTGCCGAAACCGTGGGCGTGGCCGCCGTCGCCGGCATCGGTGCCGGCGTGGTGACGCACGCGGCCATCAGTACCGCCGTGCACCTCAAGCACCGCTACGGCAAGGACGGCGATTGCTCCAAGGAAACCAAGACCGCACAGGCTGAAAAAACCGATTCCAACGATTCCACCCCTTCTGAAAGGAACTGATCATGGCCTACGAATACACAACGCAGGGATACACCGTTAACGACTCGGGGCGGCGTCTTGTCGTCGACCCGGTTACGCGCATCGAGGGGCATCTCAGGTGCGAAGTGAACATCAACGACGACAACGTGATCACCAACGCCGTCTCCTGCGGGACCATGTTCCGGGGGCTGGAAATCATCGTCAAAGACCGTGACCCCCGCGACATATGGGCTTTTGTGGAACGCATCTGCGGCGTCTGCACGGGCACGCACGCACTCGCCTCCGTCCATGCTATCGAGGACGCGCTCAAGATCGACATCCCCGACAACGCGAACATCATCCGCAACCTGATGCAGCTGGCCTTGTGGTACCATGACCACCTGGTGCACTTCTACCAGCTCGGCGGGCTGGACTGGATCGACGTGGTTTCCGCTTCCAAGGCCGATCCCAAAGAAGCGTCCAGGCTTGCCCAGAGCCTTTCCCCGTGGCCGCAATCCTCTCCGGGCTATTTCGCTTCCGTAAAGGAAAAGCTGGTCCGCATCATCTCCACCGGCCAGCTCGGCATCTTCAAGAACGGCTACTGGGGGCATCCCGGCTATAAGTTCCCGCCTGAGGCCAACCTCATGCTGGTGGCCCACTATATTGAGGCCCTCGACTTCCAGAAAGACGTCGTCCAGATCCATACCGTCTTCGGCGGCAAGAACCCCCACCCCAACTGGCTGGTGGGCGGCGTGCCTCTGGCCCTCAACATCAACGGCAAGGGCGGAGCCGACGTCATCAACATGGAACGCCTCGAGCTCGTCCTGTCGATCATCAAGCGCTGCCGTGAATTCTCGGCGCAGGTGCTCGTCCCCGACAGCATCGCCCTCGCCAAGTTCTATCCGGAATGGCTGCACCTCGGCACGGGCCTCTCCAACCAGTCGCTGCTGGCGTATGGCGCGTTTCCGTCCATCGCCAACGACTACTCGCAGAAAAGCCTGCTCATCCCCGGCGGGGCGATCATCAACGGCAACTTCAATGAAGTGTTGCCCGTCGACCTGTCCGACGAGGATCAGATCCGTGAAGAAGTCGGGCGCTCGTGGTATACGTATCCCAAGGGCATTACCTCCCTGCATCCCTATCAGGGCGAAACCGTGCCTCACTTCGAGCTTGGCCCCGCTACCAAGGGGAGCAGGACGGACATCAAGCAGCTTGATGAAAACGCGCCCTATTCGTGGATCAAGACTCCCCGCTGGCGCGGCAACATGATGGAAGTGGGGCCGCTGGCAAGGACGCTTATCGCCTACCAGCGCAAGCAGCCGGACATCGTCGCCCGCGTCGACGATCTGTGTGCCCGGATCGGGGCGCCCGTCACGTCGCTGCAATCGACTATGGGCCGCATCCTCACCAGAGCGCAGGAAGCGCATTGGGCGGCCGACACCATGCAGGTCTTCTTCGACAAGCTCATAACGAACCTCAAGAACGGCGACAGCACCGCCGTCTTCACCAACAAGTGGGATCCCGGCACATGGCCCCAGGAAGCCCGCGGCGTCGGCTTCACCGAGGCCCCCCGCGGCGCGCTCGGGCATTGGACGGTCATCAAAAACAAAAAGGTGGACGTCTACCAGTGTGTCGTCCCGACCACATGGAACGCCGCACCGCGCAGCGACGGCGGCCAGCTCGGCCCGTATGAGGCCGCCCTGCTCGGCACGAAGATGGATGTGCCCAAGCAGCCGCTGGAAATCTTGCGTACGCTCCACAGCTTCGATCCCTGCCTTGCCTGTGCGACGCACGTCTTGGGGCCGGACGGCAGCGAACTGCTGACGGTCCATATGGACTAAGGAGAACGCCATGAACGAACCTATTCAGGAAGGGAAACCCATCTATGTTTTCCAGCTGCCGATCCGCATCTGGCACTGGAGCATGGTGCTCTCGTTTCTCGTGCTTATCCCCACGGGGTACATCATCGGCAAGCCGTGGCATTCGCTGGACGGCGATCCGACCTATCTCTTTTATATGGGCTATACCCGCATGGCCCACTTCATCGCGGGGTTCATCATCGCCATCGGCCTGCTTTGGCGCATCATCTTCGCGTTCTTCGGCAACAAGTACTCCAGACAGGTCTTCATCATTCCGTTCTGGAGGAAAAGCTGGTGGCTGGATCTGCTGTCGGACTTCCGCTGGTACCTGTTTCTCGACAGGACCCCACGAGAGCACATCGGGCACAATCCGCTGGCCCAGCTCGGCATGATGACCTGCATCAACCTGCTCATCATTATGATCCTGACGGGCTTCGGCATGTACGTCCAATCGTCCGACTCGGTCATCCTCCAGCCGTTCCATCTGGTAGTGGACTTCATTTACTGGATCGGAGACAGCGGGCGGGATCTGCACAGCTACCACCGCTTGGGTATGCTTTTCCTCATGTGCTTCATCATCATTCACCTGTATATGGTCATCCGCGAAGAAATCATGGGCAAGTCCACGCTCGTCTCGACCATGTTCAGCGGGTTCCGGCTGCTGCGTTCCGGGAAGGGGGGGTGATCATGGAACGGATCATCGTATTGGGGCTTGGCAATATCCTCTATGGGGATGAAGGCTTCGGCGTCCGGGTCGCGGAACGGCTCTATTCACGGTATGCCTTTCCCGACAACGTGGAAATAGTGGATGCCGGAACACAGGGACACCCCTTGCTGGCCTTCGTGGAGCGGGCCACGCGCCTGCTGTTGCTGGACGCCGTGGACTTCGGGCTCCAGCCGGGAACCATCGTCGAGAAGGACAGCACCGGCATCCCGGCCTATTTGAGCGCGCACAAGATGAGCCTACACCAGAACAGCTTTTCCGAAGTGCTGGCCCTTGCGGAGCTGAAGGACTGCCTCCCGGAGGAAATCCGGCTGATCGGAGCCCAGCCTCTGGACATGACCTATGGAAACACGCTGAGCCCCCTGTTGCTGTCGCGGCTGGACACGTTGGTGGACATGGCGCTGCTTCAGCTTCAGGCATGGGGCGTCCCCGGCCGTCCGGCGTGCCCCGAATCCGTATTCCAGAACCCTGAGATCTCGCTTGAGCGGTATGTTCCCTTGTCCGCCTGATCGTCCTGCACGCTGACCCAAAGAGCGGGGAGAGGAAAACTCTTCCCGCTCTTTTCCATGCCTGCTCAAGCACCAACGGACACACGGCGGATCACCACCGCTCCGATGCCAAGAAATTTCTGTTCCCCCCACACTGACCGCTCCGCCGCAACAAAATCCTCTTTCCCCGCGCCGTCCGCCTCTGGACATTCCTTCCACCCTACGGGTATGAGACATAAAAATATCCGGTAGGGAGACTAGGGAAGTGAACATAGACGGAAAAGCGTATCGGACGATCTGGCTTGATGAGGCGGATCGCCTGCATGTCATTGACCAGCATGTGTTGCCCCATCGTTTCGAGACGGCGACGATCACGTCGTTCAGTGCGCTTTGTGACGCCATCCGGAACATGCTCGTCCGAGGTGCGGGGCTCATCGGCGCAACCGCCGGATACGGCATGTGGCTTGCCGCCTGCGAAGCTCCCGCGAAGGACACTGAAGATTTCGACACGTTCATGTCCGACGCCGCAACCGCCTTGAAACGAACCCGCCCCACGGCCTCCAATCTGGCATGGGCCGTTGACCGCCA
>OCAN01001533.1_pt1 | contig 10968 bp, 10 predicted proteins | sample 1538321 | NCBI WGS metagenome assembly OCAN01 (sample SAMEA2580294, study PRJEB22360) | human gut metagenome | biome: human gut; feature: human-associated habitat; material: faeces | place: Denmark | collected 2008/2010 | reverse complement strand
CCTGCCGCACCACCTCGGCGCGCATGGCCTCCACCTGCGCAAGCTGCCCTTCCGTCGCACCAATGATCTCAAGCGCCTTCTTGCGCTGGTCCACGGCCTCATTCGCCGCCTTCACAGCCTGCGCGTAGGCCGAAAGAGGGTGCAGCGATTCGTCCAGTGACTCGATCACGTTGTCGATGTAGGCGTGCCTGTAGTCCTCCATGAGCTTCCCGGCGTAGTCGGCGTTCACACCAAGCGACCGCATGGACTCCGTCCATTCGTCCAGTTGCGCCCGTGCCGCCGTCGCCTGCTGCTCCATCTCCGATAACGGTTTTTTAATGTTCGCCGTGGATTCCGTTACCGTATTGATGGCGTTGATGGCCTGAATCGCTTTATCCAGCCCTTCCGTGGACGACAGATCCACGGCCAGCATCGAGGACAAATCCGTTCCGACCATTGCCCGCTGGAGCGCGTTCAGCATAACGCGCTGGATATCTTCCCCGGCGGTATTGATGACCTCCTGAAGCTGTTCCTCGTCATGGAACTGGAAATTCCACGTGCTCGGCCCGTAGTCGGTGACGCCCTTACGTCCCGCCGTGGAGCCGCGACCGAAGCTGACCGTCTCGGCGTTGAGCCTGGCAAGGACCTGCGCCTGATACTCTTCCGGCAACGCTTGCGCGAACCCCATGATTGAGCTGGCCGTGGTGTTGGCCACCTCGCCAAGCCCCTTGAAAATCCCGGCCGCGTCGGAAACGCTGGCCCGGTCAGTCCATGCCCCTTGCGTCATGAGGGCTTCCCAGTCCGAGCCAAACAGACTGGCGTCGACAACATTGGTGTAGACGGAAGGATGTGTTTTCTTCCCACCGCGGAACAAAGACGATGCCAGCCCGCCAAGAGCCGCGCCGATGACCGTGCCAACCACAGGCACTGCGCTGCCGAGCGTCGCGCCAAGGGCCGTACCGGACAACGCGGCTCTGGCGCCCCATGCGCCAAGCCCCGCTCCAAGGCCGCTGGTAATGCCGCTGTACTTGTTCTGGGGAAGCCCCAACGCCCCGCCGAGCAGAGAATACCCGAGCGAACCGAGGCCCCTGTACATGAGCGCGGAACCGAGGGAAAGGCCACTGGCGAGATTGCCGCCGCCCATAGTTGGGCCATACAAGCCGGAAATGCCGGGGGCCGTACCGGGAAGCTCGTAACTCAAGAAACTGGAAACCCCCGATGTCCACGAATCGGGCAAAAGGTTGGAGAACGGCAAATTGCCGAGAAGTCCGCTACCTGAAGCATTGACCATTTTTCCTGTAGCCGAGTCATACGCAAGCGCCGTCCCGCCGACGCCAAAGACGCCGCCGAGTGTGCCCATGATTTGAACGGTGATAGGCCGTAACCATGCCGCGTTTGCCATTTCAGCCAGCGTGCGGATGAACTTTTCTTGAGCGAATCAAAAGTGTTTTTGGTACCACTGAGGAAGTTTTCGAGCATGTCCGCGCCAGCTTGATCGATGCGGTTGTACGTCTTTCCCACATTTTCCCGAAGTCCGCGCTGTACTTATTGTTGCGCTGGAGGAGTAGTGCGTTGACGCGTTCGTCAATGTCTGCTCTTGACTGGCCTTGCTTCTCCCATTCCTCGATCTGGCGGTTGTTTTGATAGACGAAATATTCCTCGTCCGTCATCGTGGACTGGGCGTAAATGTCTACCGTCTCTTTGCGGAAATTGATGAATGTGGATTTGGCCTGCTCAAGCGCATTATTGTACTGGCGCTGTGCGTTGGCCATCAGGTTGATATTTTCGGCCATGAGCTTGGCGTACTTATCGGGAGCTTGCTTTTTAAGTTGTTCAAGATTCTTCTTCCAGTCGTCATATTCTTTTTCTACTGTAGCAACAGCGGCAGCGGCAGGATTTGCGAATTTGAGGACATCCTTGAACAGATTGTCGTTCAATTCTTTCTGAAGTGAAGTACGAAGCTCGATGACCTTCGGATTTGTTGATCCGAGAAGTTTTTCAAGTTTCTCGACCTTCTCGTCGACCTGCCACTGTTTGTATTGGGCATCGGTCATCTGGAGGCGGTTCAGTTCGGACTCGACAGAGTGCAGGGCTGATTCTATCTGTTTGGCTTTCTTTTTGCCGTCGTCTGCGGCAGTTTTGCCGAGTGAGGCGGTGGCGGTGATCTTACCGTAAATATTGTCCAAAAGATTTAGTGTTCCAGAGAGCCAATCGTTAACCGAGCTATTTCCTTCACCCCATACCCGCTCAAAGACATCCTTGGGGGCCTGTTGCCCGTTGTACTGAATCTCAAATTCTACAACGGCTTTTGAACCATTGATCGCGTCAATACGATTTTTTGTTTCGAGCAGGTTGAGATTGAAGGTCCCAGCCGTAAGTCTCAAATCTGCAATCGCGGCATTGAGCTGGGTAGGCTGATGTTCATTAAGCGATACAACGCCCCAGCCAATGGATTCAACGTATTGGGCGGCGGAAAAGGCATTTTCGGAAAGGATGCTGAGTTGGTATGTGACGTTTTCAAGGCTTTCATTGAGAGATTCCATTTTCTGCCTAGCATCTTTTGCTTTCTGAAAAGCGGATTCTTGTGCAGCAGGGTAATCCTCTATTTGGTTTGAATATGCAAATTCGGAGAATTCTTCATATATTTTTCTTTGAGCTTCAATCTCTGCGGATATAGCTTTCATCTGAGCTTCAAGCCCAGAGCGGATGGAATCACCAATACGCTGGATTACGTATGCGGCAGTATCGGCAACGCTATTGAGATCATTTTTTACACTATCAGCAGTACTAGATGAAGTTGTTCTGATTTTTTCCTGTGAAGCTTCATATTCCTGAGTGAAATCACCGTACGCATTATATGCGAGGGATTCGTTTCCCCCCATGCTTTGCAGCTTTGAAAGCGAGCTATCAAGATTTTTGGAAATTTCTACCAGATAAGCTATCCCGGCTACGGCAAGTTTGCCTCGTATTCCAAAAAACAAGCCGCCGATAATTCCGATCTCTTGTGCCCACTGGGGAAGGCTGTTAAACCCATCTAGTGCTGTTTTGCCTATTTTCCCGGCTGCCTTTGCAACTTCCCATGCGGTTGATGCAATTCCTGAAAAATCATTCCAAAGCGTCTCAACTTGCCTTTCAAGCTCTGCGAGATTCTCTGGCCTATTCAGCTCTTCAATCCAGTCAGCAAACTTCATCGTAGCAACAAGGACTTTGTTCCCGATGAAGTCGTTCATCCGCTCCCACGCGGCTGTGATATTGTTCACCTTGCTGCTGACTTCAGCCAGCCCAGTCTTTTGGTTCATGGTGATCATGAGAGACTGGAGTTCACGAACCGAAGCCTTCATTGAGTTGAACAGGCCGTCAGTCGATCCTCGGGAGATGTACTCTACATATTCCTTCGCATTGCTTGTCAGCCCTTCCCACGTGTTCGCGATTGCGTCGCCGGAGTACTTGAAGCTCTCGAGGCGCTTGTTGATTTCCTCAACGAGAACCCCCTGTGCTTTCCATTCTTTCACCAATTTTTTACTGATATTCAAGTATGGGGCGAGGAGATCTTGAGCCTTATTGATGTTCCCCGAGAGCAGAGCTTCTACTTCTGTCCGCATCTGCTGAATCGGAATCTGGAAGGCCCCCATAGCCTGAGCTGCACGAGTAGCGAGTTCGGGAATTTCCTCAAGGGCGTACCCGGCCTTGAGCGCGGGGGCGATGATAGCTTGGAAACCGTTGACAAGTTCCTGTGTAGTCGCCGTTGTTTCAAGCCCGAGCTGCTGGAGGCGCTGCATCAGTTTTTCGGCAATCTGTTGTGAGGCGATAAATTTTTCGCTTCCCTCTAAGATACGGCCTTGTGCGTCGGCAAGGCTGTTGGTTGAAAAGATAATGGAAGCGATGGAGAGTTTTTGCGATTCCCAAGCGGTGTTAGCCTGAATGCCTACATTGGTAGCCGCCACAACGCCGTCTAAGAGCTTATATGCGGCATAGACGGATAAGACGCGCTGTGTGAGGGACGCAAAACGCTGATTAAGGGCATCCGCGACGGACGAAGCATGGGCGAGAGATTTGGAGGCCGAGTCCGATCTCGAACCGAAGCCCTGCATCCGTTTTCCGGCTTTCTCGGAGCTTGAGCCAAGTGCGCGGGTTTGGTCTGTGGCCTTCCTGACGCTGGTCGTCAGAAGCCCCGCTTTGGCTGCCGCACTTTCGGCAGAGGACGCAAACCTCCCGTCGGCGTGGGAAGACGCCCGAGCGTGTCATAATAATGCCCGGTGTCTTTAGCTGCGTTACGTAGGGAAGCTGACGCCTTGTCCGTTTCTACTGAAACGGATTTCATACTGGCAACAGCCTCAGCCGTTCCTTTTTTCACACCGCTTGCGTCAAATGTCGCTGAAAACCGCATAACTCCACCTCACAAAATTATCCCAACTTTACCATGCCTCTGCCCATGCTCCACAAGAGGTTGTTGGAAGGTTTTTCGAGTATACGGCTGGAAGAGGGGAGAGGGGCAAGGGGTTGTCTGAGTGTTTTTCAGTAGCGTGGCAACAAAAAAGGCGATTCCGAAGAACCACCTTTTTTGTTTTTGACCAATGAATCTATATGAATAGATATTAAAGAGCGTCCGCATCTACTTCTTTATTTTCTTTATATGTGTCTACGGGGGCCACTGCTTTATCCTGTTCATTTTGGGTTGTAAGCATTGGAATATTATACTTTTGTGCAAATTTGGCACGCTCTAACCCAGACAAAGTAAATTCAAGCTGTGCTCTTTTAGTATCAATGAGACTTTTCATAAGGCATGGTCTATAAAGATTTGATTCGGCTTTTGCTTCTTCTATTTTTTTGTTAAGAGATGATATATTTGCTTCAATATTATTAGTATTTGTAGGTATATTTCCAACAGTATTTTTTAGATTGTAATTAATATTTATTCTATGAATTGTAGATAATTTTTCATTTCTAATGCTGAAACTATATTTTTATATACAGATTTTTCATTTTTTATAAGCGATAAATATAGTAAGATTTCATATTTTTTTATCTCAGAATCAATACTATCTATTTTTTATTCAATAATGATATATCTTCATTTATAATTTGTGTAGATATGTTGTTTTCAGTGTATATAAGGTATCCACCTGTCGAAACACATCCTATCACTATTCCGATTATAACCAATAGTATTTTTTTCATATTACAACTCATTTTCACTATCTTTTTTGTTTTGCTCTTTTTCAAGATTTTTGAGCTTGTTTGACATGTATTCCACAGCTGGTGAAATTTTGTAGTTATCACATGTTAAGGCAGCACAAATTTTAGTATTAGTGCTTTCCCATATTACAAATCTATGCTTTCTACCCGTAGCATAAGCCATGCCTTCATCATCATTATATAGTTTATCTGTTATATATACTTTGTCTTCTTCTGGACTTCCATATTTTTGAGTCAGTACTGTTATAATTTTATTAAAATCTTGAATATATGATTGTTTGTTACTGTGTTCCGTTTTTAGGATATATTTTGCGCGGACTAGTTGGTCGCTCGCAAAAATATAACCTATTAAAGCGTCCATGGATAATAATTTTCCTTTGTATACAATAGTATTTTTATCTGTAAAATCAGGTTGTTTTCCTTCGCTAGCAATAACCTCTTCGCGTGTCATTCCCCATGTAGCGTGTCTAAAGTCGTATTTTCTAGCATCAATAGGATTAGGAGAAGTGCCTTCTGCAAATGCGGTTCCTACAAACACCAATACAGTAAACAACATTACAATGAGTTTTTTCATAAACCCTTCCTTTCCCCTCTCACGTCATATAAACGAGTCTATGTCAAGGGCAGACGTGAAAAGCCCCAACCGTGAGGAAGGGGCTTTCGGGGGTACAACCTCCCGCTTGGTTTTCTAAACCGCCTACTCGGCGGATAACATCGATCATGTGATGGATGCTTCGGTGTATCACTTCTAAACCGCCTACTCGGCGGATAACTAGAGTTTTTGAAAACAATATACTTATTTTTCAGGAGATTGAATTCCAAATCCTTTTGAAGGTTTCGTTTTGGTGAGCTAGATGTAACACGTTTATATCATGTGTTTTTTACACACAGGTTTTTCATGAAGTCAAAAAGGAAGTCCAAAACATCTTCCTCTTGACAGTACTCAATAAGGCGTTGCCGGAAACCTTTTTGTGTCTCTCCTTCTTTGGCACATTCGAAGGCCAGCGGCATGACGTAACCATCCTTGACCACATCCGCGAGGTCAAATACCAGCGCGCCTCTTCGCGTCTTCCCATGCAGGATGGGCGCAAAACTGATCCCAAGGCCACAAAGCGCCACAGCGGCATACCCATACGCGATATAGTTGCCATGATCCAGAAAGCCGTTGCAGACATCCGCTTTTGAGGTTGAACGTCGCGCGCCTTCTTCGCGAACGAATGAAAATCCATGTCCTCGCGCCAGATCCGCATACAAACGTTTGCCCCAGCGTGCCTCCGCCAGCAAAAGCTCCTGAACATCCTTGGCCTGTTCCAGATCCGAATGGAAACGCTCCAGCACGGCATCGGACAGTACTATTCCCAGTTTTTGCAGGTAGCTGTTTTCCCGCCAGCACTCCGCCGTCATCTGCGCGCGCCGCCTGAGGAAGCTACGGGCTTTCTCCAGTCGGCGTGCGGGGTCAAACCACATTTCCGCCCATGCCTGCATATATTCCGTCGGGCGGTACTCGCTTTGCGGCGTCATGAAAGCGATGTCGCATACACTGAACAGCGGCGATCCTCCCGTTCCGCAAAAGCCCACCATTACGTTGGATGCCGCCATACGCCGCATAGCGGCATCCGTGATGGAAGTGCCTTTGCCCAGCAACAGGAATGCCGTGTTCCGTTCGGGAATGTTGAACATCTGCTCGAACTCACCCCCGTCCTGCGTCAGATAGACGATACGGTCATCCTGCTGCACTACCCGGGCATGTTCTAGATAAAAGACATTGGCCCGTTTGGAGAGTTGAAGCGGCCGTGGTTCGCTGTGCCTTTTTATGCCCACGGCAACTCCGGCAGGCTAAAGGGGTTGCTGGTTACACAAAACCCATAACCGTTGGGTGTGCATTCCTCCCGTTGCGGTTCTCCTTGTTCACGGTTCACCACCAGTGAGAACCGCTGTCCCGTTCCTGCGCTGCGCAGTATGAAATACGTCATTTTGGCCTTGCGGGCGGTTTCCATGCGTCGTCTTCTCAACAGTCCATGTTCCTCGCCCTCATGACGATCCGATGATAGAGAGGGCACTCTGTATCTGATGAAACGTACCCACTCCCCGCAAAAGTCGGCAGGGACAGCCCGTGGATAGGACAACCGGGCGTAATCGCGGAACCACGGCTGTGAAATTACGTTTTCCGCCAGCCAGTCCATGTCTTCACGGGAGGAAGCGAAAACGCGCAACGCCCCCGTCAAGGGGAGAGGCAATACGGCCAGTTGTTCCCTCCCGGGGAAAGCGACGGCAAATGCCCCGGGGCGCTGGGAGAATACGCCGTGCAGCAAGCCCAGCATACGGTTCCGCAGCACCGGCCCGCTTGCGCCCGTATCGCCTCCCCCGATCAGCGGCAGGGCATCACAATACCATTGGGGCCTCATGATCATTCACTCCCCGAAAAGACGCCGCCACGGATAATGCAGGCCAGCAGGAACAGCCCATCAGGCGTCATGGGGTCCAGCTCGCTCACGCGGAGCATCAGCTTGAAGCCGGATGCATCGCCCTTGTTGCGGAAGAATTCCTGTGCATCGAGGCTTGCGCCGTTGGGCTCCACGGGCAGCGGCACACGGCGCTCCTCATAGGCCGGATACCATGTATCGATGGTTCGCAGGGCATTGCCGATCTTCTGGTCACGCAAGGCCGCCTGTCCCATGATGCGTACGCTGTGCTGATCCTGTCCGTCCGGCGCGCCTCCCACGCAATACAGGGGGCGGGCAAACCCGCGTGCCTTGTTCTCAAGGTAGTTTTGCGAAGGGAAGACTTCAACGGCCCCACCGACCCCCAGATCGACGTGGGCCGTCACCCGTAATTCTGTTGCCGGATCACCTTTCCAGCCGCGCGCCAGCACTTCGGCCACAGCACGCTCGTCATCGCTCACCTCTTCAAAATGATTGAAGGGAGTCGCCAGCGCGTCGAACATTTTTTTCGTACCGTCGGGCAAGAGCACCTCAACCGTAGCGGAACTTGCCACTGTGCGGTTACGCCACAAAAAACGTCCGTTGGCGATGTTGCGCACATAGCGGCAGGCCAGGTGAACCAGCGTCTCACTTTCCTTGGCCCGGTCGACAAACGCCGCCAGATCGGCCTTGAAGGCGTTCAGGTCATCTATGGAGTCTTTCTGTCCCGGAGCGCAGGCGAACAACGCTTTTTTGATATCCATGCCGCGCAGGTTGAAGCGCACTTGTAGAGCCGTCGCATTGGCGTCGAGTTTGGCGCTGTCCGTCGTCTGGATATTGGATACTTCTTCCCGTTTGGCGCTGGCGGAGACCGCCTGTCCTTCCTTACTGGACTTGTTGATGTTCTGCGTTCCGCGGATGCCGTGCCTCATCACCCACAGCGGGCTCAGGTTCCCATTGCCCAATTCGTTATAAAAGAGGCCATCCGTCACCAGAAGGCAGCGCTGAAACGACAGTACGCCCGGAAGTTTATTCAATTTTTTTGCCATGATATTTGTCTCCTTACATATCCTCAGGTTCCGCTTGTTCTTGCCGCAGCACAAATGCACCCCGCCGATCATCCAGCCACACGGGACGCCAGAGAGCCTCTTCCGCATCCGCTTCCTTCCGCCACTGGCGCAAGGAACGGTATTGCACCATGCCCACCAGAGGCTCGGCAAAGGCATGTATATAGCCGCAGCGCGCTCCGCTGCGGTGCTCGAAAGGTGTGATCGCCGCGTAGCCGAGGCAGGCTGCGGACAGCCATGTGTTGTCCTCTCCAGCCGCAGGCTGTGCTCCCAACACTTCCACCAAAAGTTCGGCCTGATTCTTGCCCTTGTCTTCGAGCATATCTCGTCTGTCCGTAACGACATACCCGTTCCCGACGCGATCGAACGCGGCCTCCAGAGAATCTTCGAGGACGATTTCGCCGTGCCCCGTCACGAGGCCGCCGGAAAGCCGCGCCCGGTGCAGAAACTCACGGGCCTCCATCACGCCCGCCACCTGTTCCAGTTTCCAGATGATGCTCACGCGCAGATGGGCACAGGCCACGGGCTGCAAAGAAAGGGCGTGTGGGTTTTTCGAAGAGTAGTCGCTGCCGTTGGCCGACTTGCCGAACGTGAGCGCGGCGGCTCGCCGTTGCTGTGGCGAAAAGACGCCGTAAAAAGATTGCCCCAGCGCCTCGCGGTTGTGGTGGATCAGAGCCATGCCCGTCACTTTAGCCCCTCCGCCCACATGAAAGCAGAGCGCTTCTCCGAGGCCGTAGGCAGCGAAGACCGGCGGCCCGCCCATCAGGAAAGAGGCGGAAAGCATGTTGGCGGCCTGAACCCGCACGCGGGGAAAGACAAGATAGCTCATCGAAACGCCTCCTCCAAAAGCCCCGCAACCGTCGCGGTTGCCGTCACATCCAGAACCATCACTCGGTTTCCGTTGGCATATGAGGCATGTTCCATGCCGCCGATCCCCAGCCACGCCATATCGCGGGGCCATGTACCGTCGCGTAAGGCGGGATCAAGCAAGCCGCGCATCGCAATCGGCCTCAACTCCGGCGAGACCAGCGCCTCGGTTCCTGTTTCAGGATTCTGTTCCTGCGGGAGCATAACGGCATAATCCCGTAGCATTTCCCGGGCCTCGTCAGCCCGTTGCAGGACAGCGGCGGCGATGTTCTCCAGAAGGGCTTCCTCTTCCTCCCGCGCTTTCAATTCGCCTGGGCGTGGCGGACCCTCCATTGTCCAATCCACACCGCCGCCGAAAGTCCGCGTAGGCGAGCAGGGCTTGCCGCAGAGGGCCGGACGAGGAGAAATCGAGGGAAACCCCCTTGTAATAGAGGGAGAAGGCGGTTCTCAAATCATCCGCGCTGCGTGGCGCATCCACAAAGAGCGGGCGCTGCATGACCCGTACGAGACCACCAACATTCTGGGGGTTGGAGCCGCCGATGCCGAACTGGGCCTGCCGTAGCTTGCGCATCTTCATGCGGGGGGTGTTTCCCGCATCCTCTCCGTTTTCGGGCTTTCCGGTGCGCTTTCCTTCCTCTTCACACGCGGCATTATGGCGGGGCACCAGCCCGCTGTCCTTTTCGAAGAGCAGTTCGCATATCCCGCCCGCTGTCATGGGCGTCATGGACACATAATCACCTTCAGCGCCTTCTTTGGGAATCAGGATCTGGCGCAAACGGTGATCCACATGCTCAACGCCGACGCTGAAAGCCGAGGAGCACGCCCCGGTCATGGCGTCCTCAATGGCGCGGCGTTCTTCTGACGATGCGGCTTCCGCAAAGGGATTGCCCCGCACCACGGCGTTCACCTGTTTGCAGATACCCGCCACCGCCGCGCCGCCCTTGCCGTAGTCCAGCGAAAGGGACACTCCCCGCGACATCAGCGTACGGGCCGAGACATAAGGGGCATCCAGAGCATCGTCCGAAGCGAGGCGTACCCCCGCGAGGGCCGCGTTGGAGTTGACCGTTTTCGAGCTGAAATGAACAAGTTCCGCGATTGTGTTGCGATAGGTTTCCAGTGGATAGGTTTTCATTGTTGGCTTGGCGTTCCTGTTGTACGCCGTCCGCCTCCATGTTCGGTTCATCCATTCCTTGTCTCCTTGTCATCCCGCCGCCGGACGGCGGACAATGCCGAATCCCTTGTCATATTCCCATCTGTCCGTATCGCTGTATGAAACCAGTTCAGCCGAGAGCGCACGCTCTTCGTCCACCCCGACAGCTTCGCATTGGGCGCGCATGGTTTCGGCATCCAGCCAGAGCCATGCGTTGGGCAGGGCATCGACTTCACGGAAGGAACGCTCGTCGCGCTCCACCCACTGTCCGCCAGGGCCACGCCGTTCT
>OCAN01001531.1_pt1 | contig 10976 bp, 10 predicted proteins | sample 1538321 | NCBI WGS metagenome assembly OCAN01 (sample SAMEA2580294, study PRJEB22360) | human gut metagenome | biome: human gut; feature: human-associated habitat; material: faeces | place: Denmark | collected 2008/2010 | reverse complement strand
GATGACGTGTCAGCGTTCAGCTTGCCAGCCAACCCGAACAGTTTCAACCCGCACTCCCATGCGGGGAGTGACCCGCGCGTTCTCGAGCACGGAGTACACCGCGGTGCCATTTCACCCCGCACTCCCCATGCGGGAAGTGATCTACATCCGTTTCAACGAATCGCGTATATTCCTCATTTCAACCCGCACTCCCCATGCGGGAAGTGACCCCGTGAATGCATAGGACGCCATGGCATCGTAGATTTCAACCCGCACTCCCCATGCGGGGAGTAACTGGCCGAGGCCAACGACAAGGCCGTCAACGCCTACCTGATTTCAACCCGCACTCCCCATGCGGGGAGTGACCGCCTACATGGGTTCGCGCCTTTTCCCCGACATATTTCAACCCGCACTCCCCGTGCGGGGAGTGACCAGGTACTCGACGTTCTGGGTGATCGCGGTGGGATTTCAACCCGCACTCCCCATGCGGGGAGTGACGTTTGCAGCCTTGACGCTTTCGTTCACGTCAGTGCCATTTCAACCCGCACTCCCCATGCGGGGAGTGACTAACGGCATCACGGTCGGCACGCCGGTGCAGCTTTTCATTTCAACCCGCACTCCCCATGCGGGGAGTGACTTGAGCCAGCCGAGACCCTGCGAGAGGCTGCCAATTTCAACCCGCACTCCCCATGCGGGGAGTGACGGTTATCAAAATGCGTCTGTTCAAGTTCGTTTAATTTCAACCCGCACTCCCCATGCGGGGAGTGACTCGTGGGTGCGGTTGTAGCCGCCCAGCACGTCGGCAAATTTCAACCCGCACTCCCCATGCGGGGAGTGACACGGCCTCAGCTCCTCGGTACTGTAAACATAGTAATTTCAACCCGCACTCCCCATGCGGGGAGTGACGCGGCGCTGACTTTTCTTTGGGTCGTCAGCCCATTTCAACCCGCACTCCCCATGCGGGGAGTGACCCATCATGGGCGCTATCGTCGTGGTCGGCATCGATTTCAACCCGCACTCCCCATGCGGGGAGTGACGCCGAGGTGGCTGCCGCGAGGAACGGCGACAACAAATTTCAACCCGCACTCCCCATGCGGGGAGTGACCGGCCACAGGGTATGCATGCATGAGAGCGTATCCATTTCAACCCGCACTCCCCATGCGGGGAGTGACATAGTATTTGCGGCGCATATAACACACTAAGTAATTTCAACCCGCACTCCCCATGCGGGGAGTGACGCTCTCGCGCGATGATTATGGCGTGACTATGTGATTTCAACCCGCACTCCCCATGCGGGGAGTGACCTCCCTGGACTGCCAGAGAACATCTATGAATATGAATTTCAACCCGCACTCCCCATGCGGGGAGTGACCCGAGTACGCGCGCATCGACGGCTTTTACAAGGTATTTCAACCCGCACTCCCCATGCGGGGAGTGACTCAACAGGTCGTAATTGCGGGCTTTAAGGGCCTATTTCAACCCGCACTCCCCATGCGGGGAGTGACGCGGCCGTCGGATATGAGCATCCTCTCGGTTTTGATTTCAACCCGCACTCCCCATGCGGGGAGTGACGCCTTTTCATGGAATTGGGCGGGCGCAGCACGGATTTCAACCCGCACTCCCCATGCGGGGAGTGACCCAGGACAACTTGCGCAACGCTCTGTATACTGGAATTTCAACCCGCACTCCCCATGCGGGGAGTGACTTCGTGCCGGTTGGAATTGAGATCACCAATGAGATTTCAACCCGCACTCCCCATGCGGGGAGTGACCGGGGCGCGCATCAGCGCCCCGCATACTATGAGATTTCAACCCGCACTCCCCATGCGGGGAGTGACCGATCTTGAAGCGCCCATGAACGGCGACATCTGATTTCAACCCGCACTCCCCATGCGGGGAGTGACGCTGCGCCATCGGATAGACGGCGGGCTGATCGTATTTCAACCCGCACTCCCCATGCGGGGAGTGACCTCCGTGTCATGGATGTACTCCGTTTCGGAGTAATTTCAACCCGCACTCCCCATGCGGGGAGTGACCTACAGCGACACGTCCAAAGACCTGCTCGACGTATTTCAACCCGCACTCCCCATGCGGGGAGTGACCGTCTTTCCCGTGCTTCGTCCGCCAAGCTCCATATTTCAACCCGCACTCCCCATGCGGGGAGTGACCAGCACGCCATGCAATACGGGGGGCTGTGGTATCAATTTCAACCCGCACTCCCCATGCGGGGAGTGACGCTTGCGCAAACGTTAAAGTAAGCAATATCTCGGATTTCAACCCGCACTCCCCATGCGGGGAGTGACCACCGCAGACAGCGCGTTGGAAACGGCTAACGCATTTCAACCCGCACTCCCCATGCGGGGAGTGACCGCAATATTATGCGCAAAATTTACTGCCTCGATCAACATATAGCGCCAATAGACAAACAAGGTACACGCAACAAGCGCGTCAGGCATCTTTATGTCACACTATTTGGTGCGAACCTCACGTATGTCATATGCGAGCTTCGTGCTCGCACCATGGTCCCACAATGCCAAGAACCCTTCAGCTTCGTACGTTGGCTTCGCACCTACATGCTCAATCTTCGTCTCATATTTGCTTCCAAGACTGTAGAATCGCAAACTATCTTTCTCCGGATCGATCAGCTCGACGAGCTCGCTCTTGATACGAACCATCGTCGCAGCATCGGCAACGCATTCGAACACTGAGTTCTGGACACGCTGACCGTAATTGACGCAATGTCGCGCCACTTTTCGCAAGCGACGTCGGCCTGCCGGATCCTCGGTATTCACGTCGTAGGTAATCACTGTCAGCATGCCAACCATCTCACTTCCATAGAAACGGCGGGTAGCCGTCTAGATCGCCGCGCAAGCAACGAGCGAGCAACAGCGCCTGCACATGCGGCACAAGCCCCCGGGGAATCTTCTCCTTCAAAAAGGGATGGGTGATCGTCTCCTTCTTTCGCTCTTGCCAAGCGCCGAACAAAGCCCGTCTCCCTTCATCGCCCAACCGAACCTCACCCGATTCCCGCTTCTCAAAATCCTTCGAACTCACCACCCGGTTGTTCAAGGCGGAAAGCACGAACCGATCGACGAACACCGGCCGCAGCTCCTCCATTAAGTCCAAAGCAAGCGAGCGTCGACCAGGCCTATCCGCATGCATGAAACCCACGAACGGATCAAGCCCAACACCCTCAAGCGCAGACGCGCAATCGAAAGCCAGAACCGTGTAGAACAGAGACAGCATGGCGTTCATCGCATCGGTCGGAGGACGCCGCGCTCTACCTGTAAAACGAAACGTCTCCTTATCTCGCAACACCAGCTCATCGAACACGCCGAAATACTCTGCAGCCGCGTCGCCCTCAATCCCTCGCAAGGAATCCATCGTTTCGCACTCAGCCGCACTGCGAAGCGAACCGTCAAGCCTCATGCTGGCTGCCTTCACCGATCCCGTATCAATACGCAACCCATGGTCGCGCACCGCCCGTTCGAGCACCCAACGACCGTTGTAGAGCTTTCCCACAATGAAATTCCGAGCGATAGCAAGGCTCTTTTCGGTTTCTTCAGACCATGCATACTGCGTTTTTCGCAGCAGCACGTTTCCGCGTTGCTCGCCGTATGCGCCTGCAAGGAAACGACCCTTCCGATCGAAGAAAGACAGGCCGACGCCCCGTTCGACGCAGGCGCCCATAAGGGCAGGACTTGCACCTCGGTACGAGAAGCAGAGGATACCCTCAAGCGTATGGAGCGGCACTCGTCCAAGCTCTGCGCCATCGCGACGTACAACCACGTTCTCCCCATCGAGCATGAGATACGCGTCTTCCGTGAACACGTAAAGCGTGTTGAGCAAATGTCTCATAGCTCCTCCTCGAAAAGCCTTTTGGCCACATACTCCCCGACCGTCGCCCGATTGATGGCGCGCGGCAGGCAGAGGTCATTCAACGAGCACGACCGACAGGCCGAAAAGGGCTTCACCCGTGGAGTATGACGGCGTCGATACAAAGCATGCATCTCCTCCACCATCGAGCCAACCAAAGCGCACAACGACTCGTCGAACTCCACCTTTTCGCGCGAACGCGTTTCGCCGTAGTAAAGGAACCCAATGGGCACATCCGCCCCAAGCATCTCCTCCAAGCACAACGCCTGTGCGCACAATTGCAGTCGGTCGGCATCGTTCGCCTTGCTCGAACCGCGCTTGTACTCCACCGGCACAGCGCGCCAAAGGCCATCCTCTCCTGTGAGAGTATGGCCATGCGAGTTCTTGCGGAATTCGACGACGTCGCACTTCCCTGACAAGCCGAGCGCACGCGAATGCACCGACAAGCCGCGAACGACGAGGGTATCACCTCGCCGTTCGCGCAGCTCTTCATCATGGGCGCGTTTGTGCATGAGCTCGCCTTGGGCTGTCAACACGTTGTCGGCCCACGCTTGCTCGATATGGATGAGCGCCCACTGTCGTCGACAGAACGCGAAGTGCTGGATACCAGACAGCGCGAGGAACTCGTCCTCGTCGTACACCGCTACACCATCCTCAGAACCGTGACTCCCTCGGGCACGGCGCCCTCGTCAACGGTGATCTCCTCGTAGTCGTCGATGGAACGCGGAGCCTCCACGCCGGCTTTCTTCTGGGTTGAAACAGCGTCGAACAGCTTGTACGACGGCGCATTGCCAAGCTCGCTGTCATGCTTGAACACCACGAGCGCACGAACCGCCATCTTGCCGCGCGCAGCCGAGTGATCGTGCTCGAACATGTTGACGATAGCATCCCACAGAAGGGCGAGGTCGTCCTCCGAGAATCCCGTCGATTTGCGCGCCAAGTTCGCCGAAACGTAGCCCTCCCCGCGATAGAGCGCATAGGGAACCACGTACTTGCGACCCATCTCGGTGCCCTTCTTCTCGGCATCGGCTTCGGTGGTGATGGCTACGCGCGTGATGGTGACCTCCTGCGGAATGATAGGATCGACGCTGCGCGCGATCGTCACCTGCACCGGCCCGCGCACCTGCCCGCAGTTGAGCGCGCCTTTGACGAACGTGGTCATCACCGCACCGAACGTGCGCACATCATAGAATGTCTCGCACATGAAATCGCGAATCTTCTCGTCGAGCGCAGGATCGTCTTTCTTGAGTTTTTTGATGGCTTTATCATCGGTTCCCACGCCGAACTCGTCGAGCGCCCGTCGGTCGCTCGCATTGAGCGGCACGCCGTCCTTGATGTATATCTCGAAACCCCGCTCGCCTTCCTTCACCGTCTCCACGTAGTTGCGGATCTTGCGCTTCAAGCACACGTCAGTCACGATGCCGAGGCTCGTCTCGGGATCGATGCGCGGCATGTTGCCGGCATCGGGATCGCCGTTGGGGTTACCGTTCTCCACATCGAAGTACACGACGAAGTCGTAACGGTTCTTGATCGTATCGCTCATGATTTAACCCTCCTGATCGTTTTTCTTCTCGTAACGTTTCTGCGTTTGATGGTAGTATCCCAGGATAAAGCCACCCTGTTCCGACAGCGAAAGACGTTTGGGAAACCCTTGGATTCCGTTGCATAACTCCTGTATCTGCTTTTCGTAGAACACCGCGAGTCCTTTTCGGTCGCCCGCGATCTTATTCAGATGGTTCTGGCCAAGCTTCATGATGACCGGGAACACCACACTCGGCATCGCGTTCGCCGAATCGAAGTACCGGTTCTTGATTGTAGTTTTTATGCCCGGATTGGCCTCTTCCTGCACGCGTTCCAGCACGGAGAACAATCGTCCCAGCATATAGGGGGTATCTCTTTTCGTTTCGTCGAGTGACACCGTCACCGCCTCCTTGTTTAGATTCTTGATTAGATACGCTTTAATGATCGCCACACGTCCGCGCGTCACCTTGCGCGTGCGGCGGTCATCGTCGTCCTGCGTCGCTCGCACTCGCAACAGCACGTTCGAGTACAGCGCTTCGGGATACGGCGCATCGGCCAAGATCGAACGCATGAGAGCGCCTGCGAGCACCGACGTAGCGGCCGCTTGCTTGGCATTCGGGTTCGCCGTCTCCGCAAGCAGGAAATACGGCGAGAGGTATTTCTTCTCGTACGGCGCGCGGGTGATATCGATACGGTCGTAATGCTTCCGCAGATTGTCCAGCATAGAGCCGAACATGCCAGACATGAAGAACCTTACCGACAGCCTTGCCGCATTCGGGGCAAGCCCTAACACGTGGAATGTCGCATCGAGCTTTGCGCTTTCCACCTGCCGTCCCGCCGCCAAGGCACCCATGATCGCGTCGAGCTTTTCATCAGGGTCGTCTTCGCCCTCAGCTCGTTCTCCAAAGTTCGGGTTGATGGCTTGCGAGAACAAGGCTGCACAATCTTCATCATCGCTATCGGCCCAGTACACGATCGTCGTATCACCAAGGCGAATATGATGATTGCGATCAGACAGTAGATAGTTCAGGGCAGTCGTGTAAGCGAACGTCACCCGTTCGCTTACTGGGGCATTCAACCCCTGCTCTTCATCGTGCCCGTACGACTCAAACGCACGCGCGTTAAAGCCCACGAGCGATGCCCCCATCGACTGCGCCCCCATCACGCCTTTGATGGCAGGATGCAGTCGAGCGATAGGAGCCTTCTCGCCAGTGACCAGGCATGTCGTTACCTCTTCGTCTTTGCCGGATCGTTCGCAGCGTCGATCCCATGCCGCGCAGATGTCGCGATCGGCGAGGGCTTCGCAACCCTGAACGAAGAACACGAGATTGCCTCCCGCAAGCAGCCCCTCGCCAGCATCCACCACACGAGGGTGCTCCGACGCCTCCTCCACATTCCACGTTTCAAAGTAAGACCGGATCGCGGTTGCAACCGGCGAATCGACATCAGCGAGCAGCTCGAGATGCTTCCGCCGTGCATCGTCGAAGCACCGACGGGCGCGCTCTGGTTTGCCTTTGGCATCGAGACCTAGCAGATAGGTCGCGTTATCGCACAAGAGATTGGCCGTCACGCCCACAGTGCGCTTCGCTTGCTCGGGCACCTCCCTCGTCCAGCCCCGCTTCTCCTCGGCAGGAATCACGTTGACCAACTCGCCATCGGGCGAAAGCTCCAGCATGAAAGCCACCTGGCGCGAACACCATCCCGGTCGCGCGATCCTTTCGGGATGTTCTCTAGACAGCTGCTCATAGTAGTCGGCAAGCGCTTGCAGGATCATCGGAACACCTCGCTTCCCGCCACGTCGATCACGCCATTGCGCATAACAGCTCGAAAAAACATCGGCATAATGTTCTGCGGATCGACGTAATCCATGTCGTAAAGCATTAAGCCGAGATCGCACTCGCCGGAATCTGCATAGCACCCCTGGGGAGCGTCTCCGTCACATGCCTTGAAGTGAGCTGCGAACTCACGAGTTCCGAAGTACGGGGTTGAGTAGCATTGCCCTCGATCAAGCCTCCGCCTTATGATATCCTTGAATTTGCCGGGGTTGTCTTCGGGCTTCGCTCGGTCGGTCAATTCGAAATGCGCTTCTATCACATAGCGCACGTCGGTGAGGATCAGTGAGGCTCGTTGCTGGATATCCTCTTTCGTGTTTATGTAGGGCAACTCGCCTCCGTGCGTCATGACGCTTCTTATGGAGCTGGCGAGCGCTTTCGATTTAACCTCGTTGCGCCGCACGTTGGTGAAGCGAATGGGATTGAGCACGTGTATTCGATCGATCGTATATCGCATACCCGGATGCCAGTATATCGATTCGATCAGACCACGAGCCGCCGAAGGCGTGATCACATCGTACGAAACGCGTTCCACCGACAGCTCCGGCCTCGTGAAGAGCGCCCGCTCGCCCCAAACCTCGATTTGGATTCCATATGCCATATGATACCTCCTTTCATTTTTTTCATTCTTATAAAGGTTTAAGTTAAAATCTACTGCATTCGTTATACCATCAGAAATTGCAACCGTCAATGTCACCATATGCTTATATTTGATTTTCAAGGTGCTTTAGTTCACAATGTCCACGTCATTGCGTTGCAATGGGGGTTGAAACATTCTCATAAACAGTTAAGCGGTAACGGCACAGGGGCGCTCCAAGCGCCCCTGTGCCGTTACAGGAATATCCCCTTTCCTTCTTCGTTTTTCAGATCCAATCCGCGTTGATCCGAGTAGCATGTTCCATCGACCAGCACGAACAAGTCCTCGGCAAGAGTCTCTATCTTGCCGCTCCGCAGTAAAGCCTTGATATCCCCATCGTAAACGCCGACGGCGTAGCGCGAGAGCCTGCGTATGGTCGAGCGATTCGCGAAACCGGTTTTCACCGCGAGGATATCGGATTCGATTTCCGGATCGGGTATCACCACCGTGCGCGAGCCTTCCTCGATCATGCGGAAATCGTCGGCCGCGCGCTTGAAGGGTATGTTGAGGGATTTTAGGCTGAACCCTTCGAGATCGCGCAGCACTCCCGATGCGTCGAGCGCTCCTTCGCGCACGGCGTACAGCCTTGCAAAGTATGCGTCGATCGCCTCGAGAGCCCCGATATCGCACGACTCGCATGCCGCTCCCTCCATCTCGCTTATGACGCTTCGTGCTATCGCCACTTTCTGCGCGACATCGGAAGGCAGAGCGTAGTCGTCGGCGGGCTCGAACACGTGCACGATGCTTTCCTCGGCCGACTGCCGGCCTTCTCGATTGCATCGCCCAGCCGCTTGCACCATGCTGTCCACACCAGCGAGCGCGCGGTAGACCACAGGGAAATCAACGTCGACGCCCGCTTCTATCAGGCTCGTCGCCACAACCCGGCAAGTCCGGCCCTCGCGCAGACGTTGCCGGATCTCGTTCAGCACGCGCTCACGATGTACAGGGTGCATGAGGGTTGTCAGATGGTACGAGTCTTCCCCGTCGAGCAGCTCATGCAGCCGCCTCGCCTGCTTGCGGCTGTTCACGATGCAAAGCGACTGGTCGCGATCTGCCAAACGTGCTGCAAGATCGTCATCACCGAGCACGCCGTCGAAACGATACGAGACGCGTTTAAGCTTTTTGAACAATTCCGACGGCGCAGGTGCGATCTCGCGCACGGCGAACCCCTTTCGTCCAAGCATCCCGTTGAAGGCCGGCTGCGTCGCCGTGCACAGTACCACCGAACAACCGTAGTTCGCCACGAGCTCTATAAGCGCGCGCAGACAAGGAAGCAGCTGCTTGGTGGGAACCATCTGCGCCTCGTCAAGCACGATCACGCTGTTCGCGATATTGTGCAGCTTGCGGCAGCGCGATGTCCGATTAGCGTAGAGCGACTCGAAGAACTGTACGTTCGTCGTCACCACGATGGGCGCGTCCCAATTCTCGGACGCTCGGCGAAGCGCCTTCTTCGCGTCGCCTGACTTGTACGACTCCACCTCTTCGTCGAAATCGAAATCGAAGTTCGCGTGATGCTCCAAAACGCTGCGCTCTCCCAGCACATCGCGAAAGACGCGGGCGTTCTGCTCGATGATCGACGTATAGGGCACGGCGTATACTACGCGACGTGCATCGCGCTTAACCGCATGCTCGAGCGCGAATAGCAGCGACGCGTACGTTTTTCCACCTCCGGTGGGAACCGTTAGCGAGAAGAAACCGGGGTGGTTCGAAGCAGCTCTGATGCATGCATCCAGCACCTGGCAGCGCGTTTCGTTGAGCGCGCTCGTCGGCGGGTAGAAGCGAGCTACCTCTTCTTTCAAGCAACCCAGGAGATCGACAAGGGATTGCTCCGAAAGAGGATCGCGTCCTTCGCCCTGCATGAATCTCTCGGTGCAAAGGAAGTCCGCATCCACCAAACAGGAGAATACCATGCGCGTCAAAAACGAAAGCGAATAGGCTCCGTCCTCCCGATCGCGAGAAACAGGCAGAACGGAAGGGCCTTTCGGAACGTTAAGCTCGACTTCGCGCGCATAGGCGGCGCAATCGGGGATGCTACCGTGTTGTGCCCGCAGCAGTCGACCGCGCAGAGTCGGACAGTCTTCGACATCTGCCGTAGTGCCCCCGTCGGGAAGCCCTGCATGATGGCCGGCAACGCAGTAAGCGAGCAATTTCAAACCCAACTGATCAAGCAGAGCAGCCCCCGCCGTGGAGTGATCGACTTTATGCCCGTCGCATAGGATGCGGTTCTGGAATTCCGTGGAATACTTGCCGATGTCGTGCGCCATTCCTGCGGCATAGGCCCACGATTCGGCCCCGAACGGCCGCGCGAACTCGGCCGCCATCTCGGCCACCTCCCGCAGGTGGTCGGCCACTTCTTCGATGCGCCCGTCTTCGGCAACATGGGATACGTGCATGAATACCTCCCGTCAGTTAGCGCAATCGCGCGCCGTTCAGCTATAAAATATAACTCATCTTGACATGCATAAGCTCTCTAATCATTTTTATAGCTCTCGATGATACTCTGGAAACTGTTTTCGCATGTCCCCCAAGCGGGACTTGCAGAAAAGCGTTTTCGTTTATCATTGAAAGAATGTCTAATCCAAAAAACAGGTGCATGAAGCATGCCCGAAGAACAACCGGGTTGTACAATACTCCCCATGTCCCTCGCTACCGACATACGCTCCTACCAACCCTTCAACCAGCAGGAGGCATCCGATCGCGAGGTTATCCTCCGGCAGTTGGAAACCGACCCGCACGTGTTCGACCGCGACTCGCTCGCGCATATGACGTGCTCGATCTGGACGGTCGATCCGACCGTCACCCAGACGCTCACGGTGTTCCACAACACGTACGGATCGTGGAGCTGGATCGGCGGGGGGCCCCGCGGGGAGGGGGGGCCGGAGGGGTGCGGCCAGCGCTGCGCGAATTGGAGGAGGAGACCGGAGTCGCCGACGCGCGCATCGTGCCATGCGGGCCGGGGAACATCTTCTCGCTCGAGGTGCTCACCGTGGACGGGCACGAGAAACGCGGGCGCTACGTCAGCTCGCATGTACACCTCAACGTGACGTATCTGGCCGTCGCGTCGCCCGACGACCCGCTGCGCGTCAAGCCCGACGAGAACAGCGGCGTGCGCTGGATGGACTTCGACGAGGC
>OCAN01001530.1_pt1 | contig 10992 bp, 8 predicted proteins | sample 1538321 | NCBI WGS metagenome assembly OCAN01 (sample SAMEA2580294, study PRJEB22360) | human gut metagenome | biome: human gut; feature: human-associated habitat; material: faeces | place: Denmark | collected 2008/2010 | reverse complement strand
TGGCCTGCCAGTGCCAGTAACGCTTTCATCAGCATCATCTGATAGTTCGGATGCTGTGACGTTTCAGGCTCCTCTATGGCATAAATCACATTTCTGGGCGTCCCCGCGACATTCTTTTCAGCCTCAGCCCGAAAAAAATTCAACAGGATAAGCCTCCTTATCCCGCTGCCGCGCTTATTGATGGGGATGCCATTTTCCCCGTCCAGGGTGAAATTGAAGGTCCACTTGGGTTTCTCCTTAAATCGTGGAGTCAGTTCACTGGCGAGTTCGGGGGCCATTTCACGTAATTTATCCAGCGTTCTCTGTGCGACATCCAGGACGCTGTCCTGAATCTCATTTTCCAGCGCTGTAATTTTGTCCTGCAGCGCAGCCTGAGCGTCTTTTACGGCCTGCTGTAAGGGGTTTTTAGCTTCGGAATCCCCGTCGCTGCTTTCCCTGTCGGCTTTGAAAATCGCATACGTGGGCAGCAAATCGAGGATCTTACCCCATAATGATTTTGTGTCGGTTCCGAACTCTTTATCGACATCCAGCATAATTTCCGAACAGGTATAGGGGGCTGCGGCTTCCCTGATGGCCTGACGCCATAACGATGCAGTGCGTTTATCCGCCACATTTTTTTCAACTTCTTTTCCCACCGCCTTGAGCTCAGAAATTTTCATGCCCAGTAAATTTCTCAGGGGCTCCTCATCCGGGTGGATGCAGCGGATGCAGGTCTGCTCCGGTTTTCCTGAGGTCGTTGCTTTAAACGTTTTGACGATTTCAAAATTGCCGTCCTCATTCAGCAGATGTTCTGAGGCGAGCGTGGTCTGCACCCTGTCGTCGATCATGATAAAATCGGGCAGGTCATCAAATTCACAGGCTATTTCAAAACGGCCGTCCCCTTCTCTTAGGCTGAAACAGTTCATGTCATTCTTGTCAGCCTTCATTCCTTCTGTTTCAAAAAAAATAGCCAGCGCTTCCAGAAGCGTTGATTTCCCAAAGTCATTACGACCGACAATACCCGTCATGCTTTCATCAATAATGATTTCAGTAGAGTTTCTGTAGCCTCTGAAGTTTTTCAGTTTTAATTTTCTGAGCCGCATATGAAGTCCTGTGTGTAAGAAAGCGTTTTGCTGCAACCTGAATACAAAATATATTTTCAAATGCCTGCCAACAAGCAGGGATAACCGTTATTCAGAATATCTTAACGACATTTCGGGATTATGATCTGGTCGCGCTTTCAGAACTTTACTGCCCCTCAAAACACCGGAAACTAACTTGTGGTTGGTTACATGGCAAAGTTAAAACTCCAGAATCACGGGTAATGATTTCAATGCTTATTATATTTTTTGGAATTGACTCATGAGCTTTATAATTTAAATGATAATAATAACCATTCTTTTATGCGTAATATTTGCTACTGACACTGATGAATTTAAAAGAAGATAGATTTTCATTTACGGATTATTTCCTAAATTCATCGATAATGTGATCGACATAAAATTTTCACTGAAGAATGAAGAGATAATTTAAGGCCGAGCGAAATAGCTCAAAATGGTGTATTTAACATAACAGAAGAAATGAAAGGCTCTATCGCAACCTGATACTTCAGGCCGCTAAGGGGTTAATCTTGTTGAAGAAAAATTAGACCGGGAAGCGCCAGGCGTCACCATTTCTCCCGCCTGGCTGGAAGTGAAGAATAATTGTGCATAGCTCCGTATTCGGGCTTTGCATCTGACAATGGTTCCCTGGATGAAAGTACGATCTCCACTCCAAGGACGCTGAACACCCTAAACAAACGCTCAAAACCCGCACTTGCAGGGTTGGCCTCTAGTCGGGCATAAGTTTGCTGTGTTATACCCAAACGTTCAGAAACATCTTTTTGCGTCAGTCCATTGGCTTTGCGAAAGCCGATTAAAACAGGACGTAACTGATTCAAAGTCTTCAAAGCGTATTGAGTGTTCATAAGTGACCTTCCGTATCGACGAGTTAACAAGCATAACGCAGGGATTTACAGCATATAGGCTGTAATGCTCATTAACAGACTATAGGCTGTAATACGAATCCTGCCAAGATGCGGCATCTTTCAAATACAAGGCCGTATTGGGTAAGCAGTACACCGTTATATAGCACCCCTTGCCCCTTTGCTGGAGAGGGACCCACGTGATCGCAGGTCTTTTAGACGTTGTTGCTAACCGGCATCATACACAGGTGGTAACCCCCAGGGAAACTCTATGAGTGATAATTTATTCCTGCCCCAGTCAAAATATAAAACCTTATCTAACTAGCTTTCTTAGTATTTTATAAATGAAGTGAAATTAGCGAAGAAGTTTTACATTGTAAAGTGAGCAAAAATATTTACCATTCAACTGGCAAAATTTACAATCTGCAGCCCTTAGCCTGAGGAAATGCACATTAACAGAATAATCATCAAGTCCGATAGAGGCATAACTTACGTCCTCAAAAATATCAGAAATAAATGAGTTGAAATTACAAAAATTAACTTCACTTAACATCTTGAACACCGCAGAAATATATCTATCATGCATTATCTTGACTTCGATAACCTTAGATAAACTTGAATGCGACTTACATTTGAAGAGATCAAAGAGAAAGTAAATCAGCATATTTTTATTGTCCGAAATCCATTTTAAAATTTTATTACGTGCACATGGTAATATATACTGGATTTTTGAAAGGGTTTGAAACGTCAACCACAAGGGAACAATAACCATGAGGATTTATTCCACTTATAATTAAGTCACTAAGTCCTTTCACTGCATTCAAATAGTTATCAAAACAAACCTCATATAAACTGGTACTATGAACTGCACATTTAGATTCAAACAACCATCTATGACGCAGATAACCAATGCCTTTAGAGTGTATATCTTCAACAATACATTTGTGACAGTAACGAATGTTTGAGATGTTTACCAATGGATATGAATTAGTTATGTGAAAATTTTTCCGACAGGCATCTTCAACAGCGTTAAAATACCCGTAAACACCAGAAGATAACGACACTATATTGGAAGTTAGTATATAACCATTTCTAGTGGCAAGAATGTCATATATATCCTGCAAGCTATGCAATTTGTACATATCAATCAGTTCGAAACGAGGAAAGGCATCGTACCTTAGTGCGCCATGCTTTGATATTATGTTCCTGCAATTGGATAAGTTATACATTATCTGTGAACGCAGAAGAAAACTGTGCCACAATTCATTTTCGTAAACCATATAACTCCCTCTTATTTAATTAGTTCCATTTTTCTGAGAAGTATCATTGTCATTGGTAGTTTATCTCTGTATTTCAAAAGCCAGCCATGCCCTCCCAGTAAAGCATCTAGACTTGTAAGTGACATCGAGTACTGCCCCTGAGATAAAACATCATTTATTAATGATGATGAGATAATATCTCTCTCGCTCCAGTCTACTCTTTTATTTTTATAGCATCGTATTGTTTTAGGAAGACAGGAATTAAGCCAGTCACATTCATGTTTATTTAGCCAATAGAAACTTGCATAACAACTTTCTTTGACTAACTTTCGTGTTATAGAAACGGATTGATTATGTATAAATCTTAATATTTTCTGCTTATGACGCCGTCTTAAAGAATCTTTTTTACATTTTTTACGCCATGAGCATAAACCGTAACAAGATGAAATTACAGAGGATACAGCTCCTTCCGATAATGAGTTTTTCTCAGCTATGGATGCCAGACTAAACCCCCTTACAGCCATAGACTTGATAAGCAATTCAGTGAATATATTAATTTTTGTGTTTCGCTTAAACGCCCTCAGGTATTTTTTATAAATAAGTGTTTTAATGTAACATCTGCTGCGACTAAATTCCTTCCCAAGGTTGCTAACACTAGTATTATTTTCAACTATATGAAAACTGTATTTCTTATGACTTTTAAAGATTTCTTTCTTTTTATTAGTACGACTTCCTGCATACGTTGGCCAGCAAGTATTTAACAAACAATAACAAAGCAAAAGATGCTTTGTGGGATGCTGACAACATTTGTCTTTGAGTATAGGCTCCCAGTAATGATAATCAGTTAGGGATGTTGGTATAAGTCCCGATGAACCCTCCCCAAATAACTGGCACTTAGCATAAACATGTGCGTAGAATACATTTTTCTTTAAATTTCCATCCAATGATAATAAATTCAACTTTTTAAGTACATCCATGTAATTGGGGTGTGTAATATCTTTTCTTCTGATTATATTTAGGGACTCATAACAAAACTTAGCAAAATCGAAGTCTATCTCATTGCTAAGTTGTTCTGTATACGAAACAGGAGGCATCAGTCCAATACGTATGTGCGGTGAAGAAGGGACATGGATGCTTTCAAGCGCTACCGGATGCCGATGGCAGGTTGTAACCCCATGAAGCTGATGCGCCAGATGCCAATAAGTAACACCATAATGAAAAGTATCTTCACGAGCGCAAACCGGGCAAAACTTCAATAGTGTGCGCTGCCCTAGTGAAAAATTACTAAGGCGGCACAATCGATTAAGCCTGGCAGGGGTCGTGTTGAAATCCATAATTTCATTACGACTGATTGGTAGTGCCCAGGCAAAAAGAGGGAGTAAAGTCTGTTCATGCCAGAGCTGATCTGCACTTTCGGATGTATGAAGAGAAATAGCCTTTAATCCTGAATTGAGAATTGGATGGACGTTCATATCAGGTTTGTTGAAAATGATCGTTAACAGAGAAGATGGGGACATACCGTACACGGTAGTTGTCCGACAAAACCGGCTGAACAAGGATTCATCAGGCAAAACAGGCAACATTCTCATTTCCCACACCTCTCTTTGACCGTTACGAACTGTTACCTCATTACAATTTATTAAGTGGATCTATATTTATAAGCCCGCAACGCTGAAGAGCATCGTAGGTATTTTTCTTTTCAGCTGTTCTGTTGATAACAAGATCGTGGTCAAGAGACAGTATTTTCTCGTCGAAATTGCGCAAAACCTCGTCTATTTTTCCTACGAATTCCTTGTGCTGTGGCCTGTCTATATCCCCAGGGATCAAAGACTTTAGGGACTTCTCTGCCATGATTTTAGCCGAAGCATCACCCTCATTAGATGCAGAGAGCCATTTAGCTTCCTCATCTTCAGTCGCGGCCCCCGGGAGTGGAGTATCCTTATATTCCTCCGTATGACTCACGAGTACCGGTACAGAGGCCGACAAGACTGCGCCAGTGATGATTTCATTGCCGCTACCGATAACCTTTAATTGTGCCCCCCGATAAATCATCTGAGCCAATCCAATATTGCCTTTAGATAAAATGAATAATTTTTCGTTTAACTCATCATTTAATGGAGTTTCAACATTTGTCCATTGTAATGGCCATAAATAATGAATAAACGATTGCCAGTCTTGTGAATCGTATCTAACATTCTTAATTTTCATGTAACCACCAGACTCTGCCCGCCTGGCAATTCTCATTTTCTTTGTCAGCGTCTCGTCAAAAGGATGATTTCCACAAAAAACCATAGATACCCCCATGGAATCTACAATTTCATGTAAAAAATCAATCAACTTACTCTCACCCCCGGTTCTTGAAAATTTAAGCCTCTGCATTTCATCAATAACAAGGATACCCAAAAATGATGATTTAATTCTTTGTGCAATCTGGCGAGCCAGAGCACCATTTCTAATCTCAGGTGTAGTTCGTTCAATACCAATTGCATCATCTAATTTTTGTAAAATCTCTTCACAAAGGTCTCTCACACTTGAATTGTATGGACAATTAATCTTTACCCATACAATTTGCTTACTGAAGCCGGGAAAAACTCCTTTATAGCTGCTGTGTTCTATAATCTGAGGGAAATAATCCATGACTTGCTCAATCATGGTAGTTTTTCCAGAACCACTCATTCCAACTATCGTAATAGTTTCAGCCTGGGATTTAAAATATCCACTTTCTGGCTCAATATCAGGACGCTCATTTCCATAGTAATGAAGATATTGAATTGTTCCGCTTTTTAAAGGATTACGAGCTGCATAGCTTTCCCTAAGTGCCCGTAAGATCATCTTATAAGCCTGGATAAGATTGGTTTGAGGGCAACGGAATTTCTTTATACGTTCGACATACTGCTCTCTAACATTCGCCGGGGCAGTCCAGCGGATTTTTTCGTCAATTTCGGGGAAATAACTCATTTCCAGAAGTACTTCATCTTCCGTAAGCGCTTCAGGAAGTGCTTCAATTAAGGGATTGCCACGATACTCAGGTAACTCCTGTTCTTTATATATCGCTGAAACGCGCCGTATAAGGTTCATTATTCTGCGTCCTCAGTCTTCTTCTTACCTTTTAACCATCTTTGTTTCTCCTCCCGGCCAGGCAAAAGCAGAACATTACTGGATGAAGGAAGTAGGGGTTCAGATCTTCCATTAGCAACATGAGTTCGCCCTAATGAATCAAGTTCATTTTTCCTGTTCTTTTTAATATCTTTACCATGTACCCGGCGAGATTCGTATATTTCATTTAATCTTTCGTTACCTTTCCTGTTAAATTCATCTTTATTATTGATATTGCTGAGCGAATCCAGAGTAAATAAATTAATTTCTTTTTGAGTATCTACCCAATCAGCCATTACATCTGTATCAAGATGAGCTTTCCCTTTAAATACATCTCTTTTCTTAAGTAGGTAATGTTTTTTGAAAATGCTATTTTTGTCAAATCTTACATATATATAATCTACGCAATTGTCATCTATTCTTGCTTCACAAGTGGTTCTTCCAAATACTCTGACACCTGATGCAATTTCAGGATCACATTCATAAAAAAGATTATTGTACTGAATCCCACCGGCGGTAATGTTAGCGTTCACAGGGATTAACAATCGTGCGATCACTTCGTCGGCCCCAACGGCTCTTGCGCTGAATCTCCCGTGCTTTAAGCTTATCATCCAACTATTTTTTGGTGATATTACGAGATCATTTTCAATCAGTAAGGGATTGATATAAGCCAGTTCCTCATACGTTCTCTGATTATGTGCAAGTATCTCCCGAATCAGTAAAGACGTGACCTCCTGAATCGTTAAACAAGCCCTGGATTGCGGTGTTGGCTCTCCTTTAACAATCTTTCCCCTTCGTGTTGTTCCAATAAGCCTATGAATAACCTCATCATTCAGAATGCCGAAACAGCGTTCAACAATGCTTTTTCTGTCTCAAGTTTTGTCAGGGGGGTCATCTCTTCCTGAGGTTTAAGACCAATCATCTCCCCGTTGTCACACATCAATGTTAATGGAATGTGAGAACAAGGCCAATCATCATCAGTAATAGAGATTCCAAATAATCTACAATATTCTTTTTTTGGCATAAAGCAATTTGCTAACGCTTGTCGGGCGGCTCGCCATGAAGCATGGTATAAAGAAACATGAAGGCCAACAATCATTCTTGTTGCACGATCCACCACTGTATAAATAGTAGGACGCCCAATGACTTTTCGTCTGTTTAAACTCGAAATAAGATGTACATCAGCGACAGTTGAGTCTATTTCGAAAACATCACCCGGCAAAACAGTTGTATTAGCCACACTACCTAAAAGCGCCCGCATTTTGAGGTCTATTTCTTTTTTCGTGTTCTTCTTATTTATCGAGAAATCTTTAGTGAAGAGTTTTTTATTCCAGTATGAAAATTGTTTTAAAGAAGGAACATATGGAGCTCTATTTTCTAGGTTTGCTGTTTTAATTTCATCCCTAAAATACAAATCAATATGTCTCTCTAATGTTTTCTTTATCGTATCTCCGTTAACTTTATAATGATACGTAATGAGAGATTTTCTAATATTATTTATATCTCTTTCATTAAGAATGAAAACACGTGATCGTTCATTAGGTAATGCTCTGTTTTTTTTGGAATTCCCAAGTTTAATTTCATGTTTGATTCTACTTTTCCCAGCGGCGCCACAGTTCGAGAATGCGGGTAGCAATGCATAAATATCCTGCCCATGTCGCCAATACAACGCCAGAAGCGTTCTGATAGTATATTGTGATATTTTTTTATTTCTTGAGTAATCCATTAAAAGGTGCGACTTTTTATGTAATGCATAGTCGAACAGAAACATTCTGTCATCTACAAGATCTTTAATGATATTGTAATTTTCATCTCGCCTTCCTCTGTCTTTATCTGTTAATTCTTTCTCATCTACTAACATATATGAAGGATATATATAATCTTTACAAGTTATGCTATTTGATTCAATATAATATTTAAACATTGAAAATGAGAAAGGGATTGGCTTACCCGTTCTTTCTGATTTTATTTTAAACAAAATTAACAAATCGACCTTTCTGTCAAAATCCAAAACACGGTAAAGTCCCTCTGCAAGCAAATCAGTGCCTTGAGAGAGCCAGACTGAATTCCTAATAATATCCATTTGCGTTCAGTCCTATATAGTGGTCATTGGAAATTATCTTTATCAGACCGGTTTCGAGTATTGGATATGATAAATCAACATTTATCATTTTTAATCCAATCATTGCCTGCAATAACATCATCGCTTCTTGTGCATCTACCCCAAAGATTGATGAAATCATTGCACGTAGTCCTACTATGGGATAAACATCTGGTTTAAGCTTCCATAGGATTTTATCAAGAGGATATTTATCATAAAATTCAGAACCATCTCTTAATACAGAAGTAGCCCAGCAAATGTTTTTACCGACGACGTTATTGAGTTCCGAGCCAACATAAATTTGAAACTCAACATCAATCAACTGCCAAAACATCCTCTCTATTTCAAGTTTTTGGGCTTCGCGTTCAGGTATGCTCTCGTTATGTTTTACTGCTATAGCTTTGTATCGAAGTCCGCCTTCAGGAGTTCTCAAGGTCAGTAAAAAATCGGTTGTCATAACATTCAGAACTTCGACAGGTACTCCTCTTACTCCCCTCACCATAGGATGTTGAAAATGTAGATGATTTGCTATTTGTTGGGTAAGCCGGAGAGGAAAGAGTGGGAATTGTTCCCGGATATCAATCACCGAGTCATTAAACTCAGCCAGATAGAAAAAGTTACTTTCGACAGAAGAAAGGAGATGATGGTTTCGAAACGTCTTAAGGCCAAAGACTATCGAACGGTTTCCACGGGATTTAACGTCCTGAGCTCTAAGCCAGGGCTGATAACTTTGGCCATAGCCCACTCCTATGCCGTCACCTAGCGCATTTTCATAATCCAAATAGGATTTGAGACGCCTACCCCTAGCCATGATCGTACCCTAAAAACGACATTGATACGTACCTATATGTGCATTTTATAGTCTCCAACCCTATAACCACACATTCAGTAAGTATACAACATTAGCGTCGTTTTTTGAGAATGGTTACAACTTTAGTGCTTTGTGTACAACTTTATTGTAGTCAGGCTGGCGCTAAATCTTGCGCGCACGCCCAGGCGCTCGACCATGCCCACTGGAAGTTATAGCCCCCCAGCCAGCCGGTAACGTCCATCACTTCGCCGATGAAGTACAGCCCAGGCACTTTGCGCGCTTCCATCGTCCGTGAAGAGAGTTCGTTGGTGTCCACGCCGCCGAGCGTCACTTCGGCAGTGCGATAGCCTTCAGTGCCGTTGGGTTGTACGCGCCAGTCGGTCAATGTGCTAATCAGTGCCTGTTGGTCACGCACGTTGAGCTGTTTTAGCGAAACATCCGGGATTTGCCCGAGTTGCTGTAAGCGTTCAACCAACCGCTTCGGTAGATGAACCGCCAGTGTGTTTTTCAGGCTCTGATTCGGATGTGCGTTACGCTGCTCATTCAGGAAGGTTTCGAGGTCCACATCCGGTAGCAGATTGATACTGACAAATTCACCCGGTTGCCAGTAGCTGGAAATCTGCAACACCGCCGGTCCAGATAAGCCGCGGTGGGTGAAGAGTAAGTTCTCACGGAAAACGGTGCCGTTTTCAGCGGTAATCACGGAAGGCACCGCCACGCCCGCCAGCACCTGTAACTCTTCGAGCAACGGTTTATGCAGAGTGAATGGCACCAGACCCGCACGGGTCGGCAGCACGTTGAGGCCAAATTGTTCGGCAATCTTATAACCAAACGGCGACGCGCCCAGCCCCGGCATTGACAGCCCACCGGTCGCGATGACCAGCTTTTCGCAACCGACAGTCATGCCGTTCAGTTCAAGCGTGAAGCCTGTTTCATCCTTCGCCACACTCAGCACTTCGCTACGCAATCTGAAGGTTACATTGCCCTTCTCGCACTCATCCACCAGCATGTCGACAATCTGCTGCGCGGAGTCATCGCAGAAGAGTTGCCCTAACGTTTTCTCGTGCCATGCGATGCCGTGTTTATTGACCAGATCAATGAAATCCCACTGGGTAAAACGTGCGAGTGCAGACTTACAAAAATGCGGATTCTGGCTCAGATAAGCGCCTGGTTCGACATAAAGGTTGGTAAAGTTGCAGCGCCCACCGCCAGACATAAGGATTTTGCGCCCTGGTTTTTTACCATTATCGATCAGCAGAACCCGGCGTCCTGCCTGACCTGCCAGCGCAGAACAGAACATACCCGCCGCACCAGCGCCTATAATAATGGCATCAAACCTTTCCACGTTGCGCTCCTCTTAGAAAAAACGGGCGTGAATTGTAAAGATTCCTCAGTGGTCGCACCAGCATCAATATTACTAAAAGGAAGTATTTGCCTGAATTATATAAGATAATTATTTTTTGAGTGAAATCCATACAGGAGGCAAATCAAAAAAAGTCTATATTTCACTTTGCCCGCGCCGCGAAAGTCACTGATAATGCGCCGCGTTCATGTCCTCAAAATGGCGTAACGTCCTATGCTACATTTGTTTGCTGGCCTGGATTTGCATACCGGGCTGTTATTATTGCTTGCACTGGCTTTTGTGCTGTTCTACGAAGCCATCAATGGTTTCCATGACACAGCCAACGCCGTGGCAACCGTTATCTATACCCGCGCGATGCGTTCTCAGCTTGCCGTGGTTATGGCGGGGGGGGTCAACTTTTTTGGGGGTTTACCGAAAATA
>OCAN01001527.1_pt1 | contig 11018 bp, 9 predicted proteins | sample 1538321 | NCBI WGS metagenome assembly OCAN01 (sample SAMEA2580294, study PRJEB22360) | human gut metagenome | biome: human gut; feature: human-associated habitat; material: faeces | place: Denmark | collected 2008/2010 | reverse complement strand
TCGGATTTGTCGGCCCGCCCCCCAGCCCCCCCTCCACACCCCCCCCCCAGCCGTAGCGGCTGCCGTCGGACACATTGATAATCTCCTTATACCGCAGCTCCGAAACCCGGCACTCCATCGCACACTCCCCCTTCGGCACACTCTATGTGCCGCCCGGCCCGTCCTATGCCCGCTTACCTGCCGGTAACTTTCTTGCACTGCCGGAACAATGCGTCTATAATAGAGAAAACGACCATGCCGGGAGGAGAATTCCATGCTGGAGAATCTGGCCTACTGCCTCAACGCCACCGCCCCCATCTTTCTGCTGATGCTGCTGGGTCTGGTGTTCCGCAGGCTAGGCTTTTTCAGCCAGGCCTTTGCGGACAAGCTCAACGATTTCGTCTTCAAGGTGGGGCTGCCGGTCATGCTCTTCAAGGATCTGGTGGAATCCGACTTCTTCACCGTGTGGGACGGCCCCTTTGTGCTCTTCTGCTTTCTGGCCACCCTGGGCTCCATCCTTCTGACCGCAGCCCTCAGCTTGTTCTGCCGGGAGCGCCCCCTGCGGGGGGAATTCATCCAGGTGGGCTACCGCAGCAGCATCGCTCTGCTTGGGGCCGCCTTTCTGGAGAATCTCTACGGCACCGCTGGGGCGGCCAGCCTGGTGATCATCGGCGCGGTTCCCCTCTACAACGTGGTAGCGGTGACGGTGCTCTCCCTCACCAGTCCCCAGCAGAGCGGCCTCAACCGGGCCGCGTTAAAGAAAGCCCTCAAGGGTATTGTCACGAACCCCATCATCCTGGGTATCGCCGCCGGTCTGGTGTGGACGCTGCTGGACATCCCCCAGCCTCAGATTCTGCAAAAGACGGTGTCCAGCCTCTCCGCTACCGCCACCCCCCTGGGCCTCATGGCCCTGGGCACCTCCTTCGATCTGAAGAAGGCCCTGGGCCGCTGGAAGCCCGCCTTCGCCGCCACCGCCGTGAAGCTGGTGCTTCTGGCCGCCCTCTTTCTCCCCATCGCCGTGGCCATGGGAGTACGGGACGACAAGCTGGTGGCCGCCCTGGCCATGCTGGCCAGCCCCACCACCGTCAGCAGCTTCGTCATGGCCCGCAGCATGGGGCATGAGGGCACCCTCACCGCCAGTACGGTGATGCTCACCACCTTTTTCAGCATCCTTACCCTCACCCTCTGGCTCTATCTGCTCCGCACGCTGGGGCTGATCTGACACAAACGGCTTGGGAGCCGCCAGAAGCAGGGGGGCGAGCGCCCGACGCTCCCAAGCCGTTTGTGCGGTTACAGTACGCCCTTGCAGACATTGACCACAAAGTCCTGCACGTTGGTGACAATGGTGCGCACCGACAGGCTGCCCCGGTCGCGGAGCTTGTTCACCGCAAACTCAGACACGTCCACCGAGTAGAAATACACCGGGCGCACCACCCCGTCCACCACCCGGTAGGAGGGGGTCATGTTGCCGGTGGCCACGGTATGGAGGGTGGAGGCCATGCAGATAACCGTGGTGGCCTCCCGCACCAGGGTGCGCATGGCGTCCTGCCCTTCATACACGTTTCCATAGACCTCGGGCAGAGGGCCGTCATCCCGGACGGAGCCCACCAGCACGTAAGGAATGTGGTTGCGCACGCACTCGTAGATAATGCCGTCCTTCGCCTTGCCCGCCTCCACGAAGGCGGCGGTGGAGCCGCACAGGCGGATGGCATTGAGGGTGTCGATGTGGTTATAGTGGCCGTTTGGCATGCTCTTCTGGGTGTAGATGTCCTGGCCCAGGGCGGTGCCGAGGTAGCTGGCCTCCAGATCGTGGGTGGCCAGTGCGTTGCCCGCCAGCAGGCCGTGGACATACCCGCCCCGCACCAGGGCGGCGAAAGCCGCCCGGGCGTCGTGATCGAAGGCACAGGCAGGCCCCATCACCCACAGGATGCGGCCATGCTCCTTCTCGTGGCGGAGCAGCTCATAGATGGAGTCGTAGTCCATGGAGTACGCGGTCTCCCGGGAGCGGCCCTGGCGGAATGCAAAGGTCTCCGCCTCCCCCTTCTCCTCGGCAAAGCCGAAGGGATAGACATAGATGCCCTCGGAGGCGTCCTCCGTGCGGCCCACCGCCACCGGCTCGCCGGCCTTCAGGTTGCGAAACTCCACCGCGGCGATCTTCCCGTCCCGCAGGGCGGCCACGCAGTCCATGCGGCTCTCCTCAGCCAGCAGCCACCGCCCCCCCACCTTGAAATACTCCGGATAGATGGTGGTGGCGTGGTAGCCCTCCGGAGCCACCCCATCCTTGGGGGCCGGCTCAAACCGGGCCTCCGGCGCGCTCTGGAACCGGGTCTCCTGGAAGTCGGGCTCATGGTACTGCGGCAGGGTAAAGCTCATAAAAAAGAACCCCTTTCGTCATTTTTCTGTCCCATTTTACCATGAAAGGAGCAAAACTGCCAACCCCCGCCCGGAAAATAGTTCCGTACGGGGATTGGCAGTTTGCTGCCTCTTTTTATGAGATTTTCCCTGCTCCCTGCCTTTCCGCCGGGGCGGCGCTGGAAAAGAGCGCCTTTCCCACCTACAGATTTTTCTTAATCTGGTTAATCGCGCTCTTTCTCCCATCCGCACATGCGGCGGATGGGGCCCGAATTTTATTCTTCCCCGGCGGAAGTAAATTCCGCCGGGGCAAGGTTTTGCTTCGCAAAACGCTTGCGCGCCGCACCTGCGGCGCTGGAAAAGAGCGCCTTTCCCACCTACAGATTTTTCTTAATCTGGTTAATCGCGCTCTTTTCCAGGCGGGAGACCTGGGCCTGAGAGATGCCCACCTCGGCGGAGACCTCCATTTGGGTCTTGCCCTCGAAGAAGCGCAGGTTGAGGATGTGCCGCTCCCGGTCGGAGAGGCGGTTCATGGCCTCCTTGAGGGCGATGTGCTCCAGCCAGCTCTCGTCGGTATTCTTTGAGTCCTTCACCTGGTCCATGACACAGATGGTGTCCCCACCATCGGAGTACACCGGCTCGTAGAGGGAGACCGGGTCCAGAATGGCATCCAGGGCAAAGACCACGTCCTCCCGCTTGAGCTCCAGCAGCTTGGCGATCTCCTCGATGCTGGGCTCACGCTGGTGCTCGCTGATGAATTTCTCCTTAGCCTGGAGCACCCTATAGGCCGTGTCCCGCATGGAGCGGGACACCCGGACGGAGGAGTTGTCCCTCAGGTAGCGGCGGATCTCCCCGATAATCATGGGTACGCCGTAGGTGGAGAAGCGCACGTCCAGGTCGGTATTGAAGTTGTCGATGGCCTTTATAAGACCAATGCACCCAACCTGGAACAGGTCGTCCAGATTCTCTCCCCGGTTGGAGAACTTCTGGATCACCGAAAGGACCAAGCGGAGGTTGCCCGCGATGAGCTGCTCCCGGGCCTCCATGTCCCCCTCCTTGGTGCGGCGCAGCAGCTCCATGGTCTCCTCATTCTTGAGGACCTTCAGCTTAGATGTGTTGACACCGCAGATCTCTACCTTTCCCTGCATGGCCGCTGCCTCCCTTTGACCGACTGAATCTGTGTTCAGTATGTCCGTGGCGTGGCCTTTCATACGGCTGCAGGGCGGGCTATATTTTTTATTGTGGGACGGTTTTCGATGGACTTTGCCGCCCCTCTTGCGCTTTGGCCCGGTTCATGATACGATAATTAACAAAAATAATCAGATCAGTTTGGAGGTGTCTCCATGTTTACGCCTATTTTGGACAGCAGCCAGCGCCGCCCCCTCTACGAACAGCTCTACCGCTATATCCGGGGGGAGATCGAGGCGGGCCGTCTCGCCGCCGGAGAGCGCCTGCCCTCCAAGCGGGCGCTGGCAGCCCACCTGAAAATCAGCGTGGTAACGGTGGAGGGGGCCTACGGCCAGCTTCTGGCGGAGGGCTACCTCCGCTCGGAGCCCAAGCGGGGCTTTTTTGTTCAGGCCGTACAGGAGGAGCACCGCTCTCCCGCTCCGGCCCGCACCCTGTCCGTGCCGGCCCCGCCCACGCCGGCCCTCCCCTATGACTTCTCCACCAGCGCGGTGGATATTGCCCTCTTTCCCTTCGCCACCTGGGCCAAGCTCATGCGGGAGGTGCTCTCCGAGCAGGCCGCCCCCCTCCTAGCCTCCCCCCACCCCCAGGGCCTCCCTGCCCTGCGGCGGGCCATTGCGGAGCACCTGTATCGCTTCCGGGGCATCCGGGCGGACGCGGAGCAGATCGTGGTGGGGGCCGGGTCGGAGACCCTGATTGGCCTTCTGGTACAGCTTCTGGGCCGGGAGGGGGGCTATGGCGTGGAAAATCCCGGCTACACCAAGACCCAGCGCATCCTTACAAGCTGCGGCGCTGCCGTCCGCCCCCTCCCGCTGGACGGCCAGGGCCTGCGGGTGGATGCCCTGGAGGAGGCCGGGGTGCGGGTGGTTCATGTGACCCCCTCCCACCACTACCCACTGGGCATCATCATGCCGGTAGCCCGGCGGCAGGCCCTGCTGCGGTGGGCGGAGGCCGCCCCCGACCGCTATATTCTGGAGGACGACTACGACAGCGAGTTCCGCTTCTCCGGCCGCCCCATCCCCGCCCTGCAAAGCCTGGACGGCGGAGAGCGGGTGGTTTACCTCAACACCTTTGCAAAGAGTCTGGCCCCTTCCCTGCGCATCAGCTACATGGTGCTGCCCCCCCACCTGCTGGAGCGGTGGCGGCGGGATTTCTGGTTCTACTCCTCCACCGTCCCCTCCTTTGAGCAGTACGCCCTGGCCCGCTTCATGGAGCGGGGCCACTTTGAACGCCACCTCAACCGCACCCGCACCCGCTACAAAGCCCGGCGGGAAGCGCTGCTGGCCGCCGCCCGGGACACTGGACTGACGCGGGTTGGGTCCTTCGCCGGAGGCGACGCGGGCCTCCATCTGCTCCTTTGGATGGACGGCCGCTGGAGCGAAGCCGAGCTGGTGGCGCGGGCCGTGGATGCTGGGGTAGGGGTGGCCCCCCTCTCCGCCTGTGATCTCACCCCGCCGCCCCCCGGCCGACCTCCCGCCCTGATCCTGGGCTATACCCGTATCGCCGCCGTGGACATGGCCCCGGCCCTCCGGCGGCTGAAAGCCGCCTGGGCATTCTGAGCAGGGCGGCTCTGAAAAGGCTCCCCCCGGGAATGTTATACGTTTCAACCACTCCCGCATGTGAAATCCGGCACACGTTTCACTTGAACAGGCTCAGTTGCACCCCTAGGGGACGCGGCACCGGGGCGTGGGCCGGATCCTGACGGAGAGGCAGCCCCGCCAGGAAGCGGGAGGGTTCTCCGCCGCTGAGGAGCACCAGCTCCTCTCTGGCGCGGGTCATACCCACATAGAGCAGCCGCCGCTCCTCGGCCTCATCGGTGTCCAGGCCCTTCCGCTCCAGCGGAATGCGGCCCTCCCCAACGCCGCACAGGAATACCACCGGCCACTCCAGGCCCTTGGCCCCGTGGAGGGTGGAGAGGGTCACCGCTCCGGCGGCATAACTCAGCCCGGCCCGGCGCAGCAGATCCCCCTCCTGCCCGATGGTCAGATTGCGGAGAAAGGCGGGCACATCCCCAAAAAACACCGCCATATTACGCAGCCGCTCCACCCCGCCAGAGGGGGTGTGGTGGGCCGTCCACTCCTCCAGGAGGGCGGCGGGGGACTTTCCCTCCTCCTGCTGCCCCTCCAGCCAGGCCAGCGCGGCCTGCACCTCCCCGTCCAACAGAAAATCCTCCCGGCCGGTGACCACGCAGGGAATGCCGTCGTGGGCCAGACACTCCTCCAGCAGGGCCGCCTGCCGCCGGGTACGGTAGAGCACCGCGATGTCCCCGAAGCTCCGCGCGCCCCGGGCGGCCCCCAGCGCCTGGGCCTCCAGCATGCCGATGCCACCCACCATCCGGGCGATCTCCTTGGCCACGAAGATGGCCTCCGCCCGGTCCCCCTCGGCGGTGAGCAGGCGTACCTCCGCCCCGTGGGGGCTGTGGGTCTCCATGCGCCGGGGCGCGCCGTCGATGGCCTCCGTCCCCGGCAGGGCCGCGGCGAGAATCTCCGGGGTGGAGCGGTAATTCTCCGTCAGCCTCACCGTCCGCTCCGCCCCCAGGGCGGAGAAGCAGCCGGCGTCCGCCCCGCGGAAGCCGTAGATGGACTGGTCGGGATCGCCGATGGCGAAAAAGGTGCCGCCCTCCCGCCGCCAGGCCCGGAGAAGCCGGAGCTGGAGGCGGTCGATGTCCTGGAACTCGTCTACCAGCAGGTGGGTAAAGCGCCGGTCCGACCGGCCGCCCTCCCACTGGCGCAGGGTCTCCAGCAGGAGGTCGTCAAAGTCCAGCTTTCCCTCCAGCTTCTCCTGATAGAGGGCAAAGGCCGGGTCGTCCCCGCCGTCCGCTCCGGTCTTGTGCCGGGAGATCGCCCGGAGGAAGGCCCCGGGGCTCCCCTTCCGGCCCAGCTCCGCCAGAGCGGCGGCCGCTCATAGGGGCCGGCCAGGGGCACGGCCCCCAGCAGCTCCAGGCAGATGGCGTGGAAGGTGCCGATGGTCATGGCGCGGGCCGCCCGCTTGCCCAGACGCCCCTCCAGCCGCGCCCGCAGCTCCCCTGCCGCCCGGTTGGTGAAGGTCACGGCGGTGAGCTCCGAGGGCTTGGCCCCCCGCTCCTCCACCAGCCAGGCCACCCGCTCCACCAGGGTGTGGGTCTTGCCCGTGCCGGGTCCGGCGAGCACCGCCACCGTGGCCTCCTCCGCCGAGGCGGCGGTGCGCTGGGCCCCATTCAGTCCCCCGGTGGGGGCCGCCCCCTCCTCCCCGCTCCGTGCGGGCTTCGCCACCCTGCCACGGGCCGTCTTGGCCGCCTTGGGAGCCTCCGCGCCAAAGAGGCTCACCTGCCCCTTGAGGTCCTCCCGCTCGGCGGGGCTGAGCAGCTCGATCACACCATAGGCCCCGTCGTACCCCGGGCGGCGCACCACCTGCCCCGCCCGCAGGCGGCGGATGCCCTCCGCCACGCAGGGCCCGGCCGCGGCCCGGATGTCCTCCACCGGCACCTCCCGCAGAATGGTGAACTCCGGCCCCAGGGCCGCCAGCATGGCCTCGTACTTGGCACCCACCTTCTTGCCTGCGGCAGAGCCCCCCTCCGAGGCGGCGATCACCTCCGGCAAAGGCACCAGGCTCTCAAAGGGCCTGGCGTCCGGGCGGATATAGCCCTCCGGCCGGTCCGCCAACTGCTCCACCCGGTGGAGCACACCGGTGGTCAGCCGCTTGCCGCACACCGGACACACCCCTCCGGCGGCCTCCGCCTCCACCGGGGAGAGGCACACCCCACAGTTCCGGTGGCCGTCAAAGTGGTACTTGCCCTCCTCGGGGAAAAACTCAATGGTACCGTGAAAGCCCTCCCCGGTCTGGATGGCCCGGGCCAGCTCCGGGTAGGACAGGCCCGTGTCCAGCAGGTTGGCCTCCCGCCCCAGTTTGGACGGCGAGTGGGCATCGGAGTTGGACACCAGGGTATATCCGTCCAGGGCGGAACAGCGGCAGATCATTGTGGGATCAGAGGAGAGCCCGGTCTCCAGGGCGTGGATATGGCCGGTGAGATCGCCGAAGCACTCCCCGATGGTGTCAAAGCCGGAGAAGGCCCCGAACAGGGAGAAGTGGGGCGTCCAGATGTGAGCGGGGATGAACACCGCGTCAGGGCAGGACTCCAGGGTGATCTCCAGCAGATCCCGGCAGTCCAGGCCCAGGATGGGCCTTCCGTCGGAGTGGAGGTTGCCAATGGCCTCCAGGCGGCGGGAGAGGGTTTCCGCCGCCTCCAGATGGGGCAGGAGAATCAGGGAGTGAACCTTGCGCACCTTGCCGTTTTTCTTGTAGATGGAGCTGATCTCCCCGGTGATTACGAACCGGGGCGCGTCCGGCCCGGCTCCCTTCAGGGTATAGAGTCCCTCCTCCGCCTCGGCCAGCTTGTCCCGCAGCTCGGCCCGCCAGGTGGGGTGGGTGAAGTCGCCGGTGCCTACCAGGCCGATGCCCTTCCTTCTGGCCCAGGCATCCAGCGGCTCCGGCTCCAGCTCCTTGCTGGTGGCCCGGGAGTATTTGGAGTGGATATGCAGATCGGCGATATACATGCCGCTTCCTCCCCTTCGCGTTTTTTCCCCATTTTACCCCCTTTTCCCCATGGACGCAAGCGGAAGGATATGCTACACTGGAGTGGACAGGAGGGATTGCTGTGACACTGCTGAAGCAGTTTTTGGAGCTGGGACTGGACTGCTCCCCCATCGGCCTTGGGCCGGGCCCCAGCCAGGGCGGCTATTTTTGTACGCCAAAGGGCCTGACCGTGCTGGGCTGGGAAGGCGTTGACGGCATCCACTACGGCCGCATCCGCGGCTATGGGGATATGGTGTTTGCCGTCAACCCCATGCCTGCCGGAGAGCAGCATGTCCGCCCCCTGGCAGGCAGCTTCCGGGACTTTCTGCGCCTGCTTCTGGCCTGCGGCTCCACTACCACTTTGGAGCAGGCAGGAGACTGGACGCGGGAGCAGTTCGACACCTATCTCCGCGCCCCGGAAAACGCCGTCACGCCGGATGCACAGGCGGTGCTGGAGCGCATCGCCTCCGCCTTCCGTCTCACCCCCATGGAAGACCCCTTTTCCTACATCAAGGGCGTACAGGCATCCTTTGACGGCGGCAAGCTGCACTATACCGACGAATATTACGACACGCTGGGCCTGGCCCACCCGGACAGGCGCGAACCCGCTTCCCAGGGCTTTGAGTTTGAGGCCGTTGTGTTTGCATTGGAAAAGGAGTGACCTCTATGGACACCATGAACGCTCTGGTCTGGAAGGGGGACGGCGCGCTCTCCCTGGAGCGGCGGCCCATCCCCGCCCTGCAAGGCCCCCGCGACGCCATTGTGCGGGTGACCCGCTCCACCATCTGCACCAGCGACCTGCACATCCGCAGCGGCGCGGTACCCCGTGCCCGGCCCGGCGTGGTGCTGGGCCATGAGTTCGTCGGGGTGGTGGAGGCCGTGGGAAACGGGATTTCCAACCTCCGCCCCGGCGACCGGGTGGCCGCCTGCTGCGAGAGCTTCTGCGGCGACTGCTGGTTCTGCCGCCGGGGCTATGTCAACAACTGCATCCACGGCGGCTGGGAGCTAGGCTGCCGCATCGACGGCTGTCAGGCCGAGTACGTCCGGGTGCCCTTCGCCGATACCGGCCTCACCCCCATCCCGGACGCCCTCAGCGATGAGGACGCCCTCTTTGTGGGGGACATCCTGGCCAGCGGCTACTGGGGCGCGGAGCTGTGCGCCTTCCAGCCCGGCGACACGGCGGTGGTGCTGGGCCTAGGGCCGGTGGGGCTGTGCGCGGCGGAGTGCGCCGCCCTGCTGGGCGCGGCCCACGTCATCGGCGTGGAGCCGGACCCCTGGCGGCGGCGGATGGCACTGGAGCAGGGGCTGGTGGCGCTGGCCCTCAACCCCGTCGATCCCGAGCTGGAGTCCGCCGTGGCCGCCGCAACGGAGGGCCGGGGGGCCGACGCGGTGATCGAGTGCGCCGGCAGGCGGGACACCTTCCAGGCCGCCTGGCGGCTGGCCCGTCCCAACGGCACCGTGGCGCTGGTCGCCATGTATGAGGAAAACCAGACGCTCCCCCTGCCCGCCATGTATGGGAAGAATCTGGTCTTCAAGACCGGCGGCGTGGACGCCAGCCGCGGCCCGGAGCTGGTGAGCCTGCTGGCCCAGGGGAAGCTGCGGACGGATTTCCTCATCACCCACCGGGGGCCGCTGTCGGAGATCCTGGAGGGCTACCGGGTCTTTGAGTCCCACGAGGGCCACTGCCTCAAATGGGTGGTCACGCCGGGATAACGCGCGCCGCGCACAGCAAAGGGGCGGGCCGGAACACTCCGGCCCGCCCCTTTCTGTTCTTAGAGCTGCTCCACAATGATATCCCCCCGGGGGACGTTTTTCCATTCAAAGCAGCCCGCCAGCTCCGCCGGAGTCACCAGCTCCGGCCGGTCGGTCTGCCCCGCCCAGAAGGCCAGACGGCCGGTCAGCTCCGCCGGGGTGAACCGCTCCCGCAGGGCACCCATGTCCAGATCGTGTTCCCGCTTGGACAGCCGCCGCCCGTCGGGGGCCAGCAGCAGGGGCACGTGGTAAAACTCCGGCGGCGTCAGGCCCAGCAGCCCATAGAGATAGAGCTGCCGGGGGGTGGAGTCCAGCAGATCCCGCCCCCGCACTACCTGGGTGATCCCCATGTCCCCGTCGTCACACACCACTGCCAGCTGGTAGGCGTACACCCCGTCGGAGCGGCGGAGAATGAAGTCCCCGCAGTCGCGGAGCAGGTTTTCCCGGTACGTCCCCTGCAAGCCATCTGTAAAGGAAATCTCCTGGTCAGGCACGATCAAACGCCAGGCGGGACAGCGGGTCTGGGCCAGTCGGGCGCGCTCCTCTTCTGTCAAGTGTCTGCACTTGCCAGAGTAGACCACCTGTCCGTCGGAGCGGTGGGGGGCGCTGGCCGCCAGGCGCTCCGCCCGGGTGCAGTAGCAGGGGTAGACCAGTCCGCGCTCCTCCAGCGCCCGGAAGGCGGCGGCGTACCGCGCCGTCCGCTCGCTCTGGAGGTAGGGGCCGTGGGCCCCGCCCTTCTGATAGCCCTCATCCCAGTCCAGCCCCAGCCAGCGGAGATCGTCGGCCAACTGCTCGGCGTACGCCGCCCGGCAGCGGTCGGGGTCCAGATCCTCCATCCGCAGCACCATGACGCCCCCGGCCCGCCGCACCGACAGCCACGCCAGCAGGGCGGAGAACACATTGCCCAGGTGCATCCGGCCGCTGGGGCTGGGGGCAAAGCGCCCCCGTACGACTCCCCCCACGCCTTACACCTTGCCCAGCTCTTGGTTGCGGCGGAAGGCGGCCTCCACCGCCTGGATGGCGGCGGAGCGGAAGCCCCGCTCCTCCAGGGCGGCCACCCCGGCGATGGTGGAGCCGCCGGGGGAGCACACCTCGTCCTTGAGCTGTCCGGGGTGCTTGCCGCTCTCCAGCACCATGGCCGCCGCGCCCAGCACCATCTGGGCGGCGTAGGTCACCGCCCGCCCCCCGGCCCTCCTGCG
>OCAN01001526.1_pt1 | contig 11032 bp, 7 predicted proteins | sample 1538321 | NCBI WGS metagenome assembly OCAN01 (sample SAMEA2580294, study PRJEB22360) | human gut metagenome | biome: human gut; feature: human-associated habitat; material: faeces | place: Denmark | collected 2008/2010 | reverse complement strand
GATGAAATTCTGTTCAGATTCTACAACATACCTCTTTTTTATCCTTCTGGCTTTTGTATTTATCTTCGGGAACCCTTTATTCCAGATTGAAAATACCATTAAAAGCCTCGGACTTATGATTAACAACTTTGTCCCGATGATCTTTGAGACAGAACCTATTATTAAAACTGGATTCACCGCAGACTGGACGGTCTTTTACTGGGCCTGGTGGATTACACTGGCGCCCTGGATGTGGATTTTTATCGCAAAAATCTCCAAGGGCCGCACCATCAAGCAGGTCGTTCTCACCATATCCCTGGCCGGTCTCATCAGCACCGTACTCTTCTTTGGTATTCTTTCAAACTACGGCTTGAATTTACAGCTGACCGGACAGTTTGACTTTGTCTCCATTCTGCAGAACCAGAGTCCTGAGCAGGTCATCTCCTCGGCTATTATGGCACTTCCGCTCGGCAAAATTGTGCTCTTTGTCTGGTTTATCGTCGGTCTTATGCTGCTAGTCACTACGCTGGACTCTGCTGTGTTCACACTGGCGGCTGCCTCAGTTACCAACCTGAAAACTGATGAGATACCGCCCAAGAGCCTGAAGCTTTTCTGGGCTGTCATCATCGCTGCGATTCCGCTGTGCCTGATGTTTGCCAAGGCTCCGCTGGATTCGCTGAAATCGACCATTATCATCACAGCGATTCCGGTTTCCATCACGCTGATTTTCTGCATCATTTCCATTTTTAAATGGCTGAAGCAGGATTACGGTGACATGACAAGAGATGAAATCACCCGCAAGGAAAAGGAAACGGTTCCAGACTTCCCTGAAAAAGAACCGCTCTCCCCGAGTTCATGTGAAAAAGCAAGTGTGATCGATGCGTTGAATGAACACGAGTGATTTTTATAAAGCCTGGATGTTTTTATAGCATCCAGGCTTTATTAGTAACTTTAATGAAGGAGCATTGGACAAAACACCAAAAATATAGTAAAATAATAATACCTTGCGAATGTAAAGATTTTCCTAGCTAGCTTATCTTTGCATATCAAAGGAGGTATAAACCCATGAAAAAATATAAAATTGACAAATGGGCAATCATTATCACTCTGGCACTGGTTGCTGTCTTCAGTGTGTATATCATACTGATGCCCACAGCAGCGACGGAAATTCTGAATAATATTCGAATTTTCATTACAACCAAGATGGGCGTTTACTTTATTGTAATCACCATCGGTATCTTCGTCTTTAACTTCGCCGTTGCTTTTTCCAAATTTGGGAATATCAAGCTTGGCAAGGATAAGCCGGAGTACAAAACCTTCAGCTGGATCGCCATGATCTTCTGCGCAACGATGGGTGCTGCGCTTTTGTACTGGGCCGTTCTCGAATGGGTCTATTACTACATCACGCCGCCCCAGAGCATTACACCCGAGAGCATCGCTGCCGCGCAGGTCGCTGTATCCTACAACTTTTTCCACTGGGGCGTTCCCGCCTGGGGAATCTATGCCATTGGCACCATTCCTCTGGCCTACCGTTTTTATGTCCGCAGACAGGAGGGCCTCTCACTGGCAAACGGCTGTGAAGGTGTTACCGGCGGCCGGCCAATCTGGAATAAGATCATTAACATTATTTTTATTTTTGGAATCGTTTCAGGTATTATTTTAACCTTTGGAACAGGGGTTCCAATGCTGGTCAACAATCTGCACACCAGTCTCGGCACACCCGATAACTTTATTATGCAGGTCGTTATGGTGGTCGCAGTCACCATATTCTTTACCGCCAGTTCCTATGCAGGGCTTGAAAAGGGAATGAAATTCTGTTCAGACTCCACCATTTACCTGTGTTTCTTTTTACTGGCTTATGTCTTTATTTTTGGCGGGCCTCAATTCCAGCTTGAAAATACCATCAAGAGCTTTGGGATGATGCTCTCTAATTTTGTGCCCATGATCACCGAAACTGAGCCCATTATCAAGACTGGTTTTACAGCAGACTGGACCGTTTTTTACTGGGCCTGGTGGATTACCCTGGCGCCCTGGATGTGGATCTTCATTGCCAAAATCTCCAAGGGGCGTACCATCAAAGAGGTTATCCTGAGCATCACTGGCGCAGGTATGCTCAGCACACTTCTGTTCTTTGGTGTATTGTCCAACTACGGACTCCAGCTGCAGCTTACCGGCTCCTTTAACTTTGTCGAAATCCTCCAGACCCAGAGTCCGGAACAGGTTATTTCAACGGTTATCGCGGCCCTGCCACTCGGAAAAATCATCCTGCTTGTATGGTTTCTCACTGGCACCATGCTGCTCATCACCACTCTGGATTCCGCTGTCTTTACTCTGTCCGCGGCTTCCATCAAAAATATTAAGGATGATGAAATCCCACCGAACCATCTCAAACTGTTCTGGGCCATTGTCATTTCCGCGATTCCGCTGTGTCTCATGTTTGCAAAGGCGCCGCTGGATTCTCTTAAATCGGCCATTATTATATCAGCGCTCCCGGTGTCTGTAACGCTCATCCTCTGTGTTGTATCTCTGTATAAATGGATGAGAAAGGACTTTGGAAGCCTGACGCGGGCGCAGATTATTGAAAAGGAAAAAGACCCCACACCAGATTTTGAACCGGGTGATTTTACCTTACCACATGCTGACAAAAAATAAAAAAAGGCAAAGTAAGCGATCTGTCTCAGAACGCCTTGCTTTGCCTCTTTTTTATTTTAATGCTGATATTTTTTTAATAAACACTTAATCTAAATTCTCTATTTTTTCATTAAATCCTTACAGTATTCACTTACCAGCCGAAAAGCCTTGGAATGGCTGATGTCCAGATCTTCAGCGACCTTTTTCATGTTTCTGTGTTTTTTATAGGACTCACGGATCAGCTGTTTCCCAACGCTTTCCAGAATATAATCATAGCTTTCCTTATAGGTCTCCTCTACCATGGCCGTACCCTCGATCATAAATTCTGGCAGCTCTTTCGGCGCAACCGGGCCGCTGGTGGACAGAAGAACCGTCCGCTCAATGAGATTCTTCAGCTGCCGGATATTTCCCGGCCAGTCGTAGGCAATAAGGATCGCCATGGACTTGGGAGAAAAATCAATGTCTTTTCCACATTTTTTATTATATTTTTTCAGAAAATAGGCTGTCAAAGGAAGAATATCTTCCCGGCGCTCCCTGAGAGCAGGAATCTCAATATTGATGGTGTTGATCCGCCAGTACAGGTCTGAGCGGAACTTCTTTTCCGAGACCAGTTTTTCGAGGTTGGCGTTGGTAGCTGCCACAATACGGATATCCACATGTTTCATTTCACTTCCGCCCACCTGGATAAAGCGCTTGTTTTCCAGAACGTCCAGCAGCTTGGCCTGAAGCCCCGGGGCCATCTCACCGATTTCATCAAGGAACAGCGTGCCACCATCGGCCAGTTCCACAAGGCCGACCTTCCCCTTGGCGCTGGCTCCTGTAAAGGCATGGGGCGCATAACCGAATAATTCCGATTCCAGAAGGTTTTCCGGTATCGTGGCACAGTTAATAGCCCAGAACGGCTTTGAGGCCCTCAGGCTCGTTTTATGCACATATTCGGCAATCAGTGTCTTGCCTACCCCCGACTCTCCGGTTAAAAGAATCGGGACGTCGGACTCTGAAACTTTTTTGATGGTCAGCAGAATCTTGCAGAAAATATAGCTCTGACCGACAATCTCATCATCGTCCTTGCCGTCCTCAGCCTCTATTGTGTGGGTTTTGCTCCTGCTCCCGGCTTTACTCTTTTCACCGTCCAGCTTTCGCCAGGTCATGTCATATTTTTCAGGGATTTCATTGGCAATGGTCACGACCATTTCAATCTCCCCATCCTTATCAAAAATGGGCGTGAGCACCGTTGAAACGCTTTTTCCAATGAGCAGATAGTTCTGCTCCGCAAAAACAGTCCGTTTTTCCCCGACACACTTTTCCAGAGCCGTTGGCGTCCACTTCCCTTTTCTGAAAGAGTAGTTATTCTGACCGATCATCTCTTTCGGGTCTACCCCATAATGGCGGATGGAATTGGGATTAACATAAATAATCTTCCCTTCTTTGTCCATCACATATACATCCGATGAACAGTTTTCCAGAATTTTAATATAGACGTCCACCGGAATGGAACGGAGATATTCTAGGTACTCCTCATCAATTCCAAATTCTTTGTTTATTTTTCCCATAAGGCACCTCTGTTGTCTTCTGAATCCTCTCAAACGCTATACGGTTTCAATAGAAGTATTATATCATAGAAAGGCCCGTTTTTTCTACCTAAAATCACAGCCTGGCTGTTTTTATAAGAATACTTTCCGGGCTCTTAAAAAGGTGGGGACGGTGATAAAGAACAGATAAAAGACTGCCCCGGTCCAGGCAATGGCAGCGGGCCCCAGCATTTCCGCGAGAAAGATTTTCAGGGGCAGGGATACCGCCGCGAAAACCAGATACAAGACCACCTGAAAACGGATAATTTTGGCGCCGTTGAGCACCATAAAAAAAGGACTTGTAAAAGACAGCAGTACCTGCATCAGACACATCCCCAGCAGCGTCCCGTAGGATACAGCAACTGCCCCGCCAGACAAAATATCCAGCACTGGCTTTGCAAACAACAGGCACCCGACCGACGCCGATGCTGAAAACAGCAGAGATATCCAGACGACTTTGCGGGTCGCCTTTTTTACCCAGTCATAGTCGCCCCGGCTCAGTGCTTCGCCGTTTGCTGTCCACATGGGTGTGCTGAGCATCAGCGTCACTGTGCTGATCATGCCTGCAATTTTATATTGCAGGGCATAAGGAGTCACCGCATCCATTCCGGCAGCCTTTCCCACCAGGTAATTGTCCAGAGACAGGCTCAGGGCTGTCAAAACAGACAGGACAAAAAAAGCAAGTCCGGTTTGCAGCAGCCCTTTCGATATCTGTGAATCAAAAAAGCGGAGTGACGGGCGGAGCCCGGGCTGTTGAAAACCGTAGTACACAAAGGAGTTCAAAAGCGCAGTAACCACCGTCACAGAAGATACCGCACCAATCATAACCACCGGTCCCAGATTAATCTTTGCCACAAGCAGTACCAGTAAAAGCCCCAGACAGCTTCCCGCACACTGCCATAAATGGTAGCGGTATCCCTCCTGAAGAGCCAGCTGTGTCCGCTGGATTAAAGACGCGGGAATATTGATAATAGTCGGCACCACAATCACAAACAGCACACAGCCTGCCAGCTGTGCACCTTCACCATCCTGGACGTTTAACACCGAGGGCCAGTCCACATAGGGATACGCCAGCCCCCAAAAAACGGACATCAGGAATGCCACACCTGCCAGCATGACATAGACGCTTGTTATAATCCTGCGGTTGGCTTCCCCATCCCCAAAAGTTGCAGCACGGCTTAACTCTGTCTGCAGACCGCTTCCAAGCCCCAGATCCGCAAAGGAAAACATGGCAAAAAACGAGGTGGCCGCATTCCATAAGCCGTAGAGCTCTATCCCCAGATAATCCAGAGTGATCCGAACTGTAATCAGGGGGATCAATGTCATAAAAACTTTGGATACCGCTGCTGCTCCGGCGGTCAGAATAACACCGCGCTGCCTTTTTTGTTTTATTTCCGCCTCAGAACAGCTTTCCTTTTTTCCAAAAAACAATCTTACAATTCCCTCTATCCGGCTCACGCCATCACCTCATCTCATTTTCCATTACCGCCAGCCATTGATCCCGGATCACCGCTGGATCAAAAAGGCACTGGGCCATTTCTTTTGATTTCTGCCCCATTATGCGCCGTTCCTCCTCTGAGGTTCCAGCTATTTTCATGAGTGCCTCTGCCATTGACGGCACTTCCTGGGGATCGCACAAGATCCCGTTGCCGTTCACAATAACCCTGTAGTCTGAGACGCAGCTCATGACAATGGGTTTCCCAAGGCACATCCCCTCGCAGATTACATTAGGCAGGCCTTCAGCCTTGCTGAAAAGTGCGACCGCATCTGCCTCAGCCATCCTTTCATAAATAAACGGCGTCTCGCTGTGGAGATGGATTGTTTTTTCCAGACCATAATCTATAATCTTTTTATCCGCGTTGCGGTAGGTCTGATCATCTCCCCGTATGGCTTCTTTTCTGCCATACCAGTCAATTCTCAGCTTTTTCCGGACAGCTTCTGGCAGAGTGTGGACCGCCTCGATCACCCCGACCACATTTTTTATTGGCTGATAACTTGCGGCGACCAAAAGCCGGACAACCTCCTGCTCCTCAGAAGACCTTTTCTGACCGTATCCGGTCAGGCTCACGGGATTATAGATTACCTTCAGCTTATCGGCATAATCCGGGTAATGCCTGAGCCACATACCGCGCGCCCTCTCTGAATTGCAGATTTTAGCGTCTGCTCTGCGCTCGAGTCGGTTTGCCACCTTTCTTTTGAACGACTGGAAAGTTTGCTCCCGGCTGCTGCTTTCCGTTGTGATCAGCTTCCAGCCCGTTGACTTTATCTTTGCCAGACAGGCCAGAGCATTAGGGGACTCCATCACAGAAATCACCACGTCACCGTCAAAATTCCTGAGAAAACGGATGATCTGTAAAAATTTAAAAACCTTGGAGGGGATGCTGATTTTTGTCACAGGAATTTCGGCTTCATCCAAAGTTTTTTTGAAAAAATCACCCTCGCTGTAAGTCAGGAAGGAGATCTGATGCCCCGCTTTTCTGAACAGCACCGCCAAATTCGTGAAGCGCCGCTGGGCGCCGCCAGACCCCAGGTTATCGATAAAGCATAAAATTTTCATTCGTTAAACCTCCTCAGCAGATGGCCTCCCCGATACACTTCTTCCAGATTTTTAAAACCCGCTCCGGACGGTAGCGCTTTGATCTGCTCAGAGCCTCCTTCCCCATCTTTTCCCGAAGTCCGCTGTCTTGGCATAATAATAAAGCTTTCTTCATAAATTCCTGCTGGTCGCCCGGCTGTACGGCAAAACCGCCTGCCCCCACTAAGTCTCTGATGCCCTCATGGCATTCAAAAACTACTGAGGGCAGTCCCACAGCCATGGCTTCCCCAAGAGCATTGGGAAATCCCTCCTGCTCTGAGGTCATCAGATAGATATCATTCTTTACAAGCTCAGCATAGGGGTTGCTGGTCTTTCCTCTCAGCAGCACCGTGTCCTCCAGTCCATAGCGGATGACCAGCCCCTGCAGGTATTTTCTTTCCCTCCCCTCGCCGTAAATATTCAGCTGTGTCCGGGGATTATGGTCATGAATTTTTTTAAAACACTCAATCATCGTATCAAGCCCTTTGACCGGGACAAGGCGGGCGCAGGAGGCGAAGTGGATAACCGGGGTATCCTCCTGTCTCCGGTAATCTTTGACCGCCGGGGCCGCCTGTATGATATTCGGCGTCACCACTGTTTTATGCCTGAATCGGCCTTTATCAAAATCCCGGAAATGTTCAAACTGTACCGTCACACGGGAGGCTTTGCAGTAGGCAAGCCGCATCAGAAGCCGCCACATTCCTTCAGGTATCCGGGCTTTGATATTATGCCTTTCCGAGGCGATCACCGGCATCTTTTTCCCAAGCAGAGCAAAAACAGCCAGTATACTGTTGTTGGTGATAAAGGAGACCACCGCGTCAAAATCCTCAGCCGCCACCGTTCTCCGGATAAAAACCATGGCTCTCAGAAGATTCAGAACCCTTGATTTTAGGTTTGCCGCACGGTTTTCAAAACATTTAATCCCACTCAGGTTATACCGGGGACGCGACTTTACCCAGAGCGGCAACAGGCTCACGTCAAGACCCTGCTTTTTTCCATTCAATGCCAGCAGCTGCGCCATATTTCCCGCGCCGCCACTGTAATCATCCACGATAATTAACAGCCTCATTTTTTACCTCTTTTCCATCAGCTTAAGCAGCGGAGCCGCGTAAGCCGCTGGCGAAAAAAGCACCTTTGCTTTTTCCCGGGCCGCTTCTTTTATCTCTTTAATATGGTTCTGCTCCATGCCCGCAACCTTTTCCAACATCGCTTCAAGCTCCTCCAGACCCGCGATGACAAAACCCTCCCGGCCATTCACCAGCAGCTGCTCCGGCCCGGATACATCGTTGCAGATCATCGCTGTGCCGCTGCTCATGCACTCAGCCATTTTGGTGGAAAATCCTGCCCGGGCATAACGTTTGGCTTTTCTAAGCAGCACACAGAAATCCGCCCGATATCCAAGGAGAAGGGCCTCCTCGCGGCTGACTCTGCCATGAGCAAAAATGCCCAGTTCACTGTAGCTTCCATGTTTCCATACCACTTTCAGATACTCCTCTCCCACACCCGCGATGTCCAGCCGAAACCGCAGCTTTTTCCGGTTAAGGTGTTCCACTGCCTCAAACAGCGGCACCAGCAGATCCTTCTCCCCGGGTGAGCCCGTATAAACCAGATTGATAACCGGATGTGTGTAATAATGGTACTTAACAGCTGTTTGCTGGCTGCTGTCCTGCATAAGCGGAGGAATAAAAATGGTTTTCATGCCTTTTCTGCGGTAATAATCATATAAAAAAGGGCTCACCGCTATCACTCCGTCGAGACAGCGTTTGTCCAGCCTCTGTATTCGGTGGCCGACCATCAAAGGCATCAGCCGCTCGCCAATTTTACCTCTGCTTCGCGGCGCATACCACTCGGTAATGTCCCCGATAAGCTGGACACACTGCTGCGAGCAGTATTTTCTCAGTCTCCAGGTCAGCGGGCCGGGGTCATTGTACAAAACAAACACATCATATCCTTCGGCACACTGGTGTTTTTTCACCCGGCGGCAGAGCCTTTCGGCGGTGACCAGCTCAGCAAGGTTTCTGAATCTGCCTCTTTCAGAGGGCTCTGGCACAAAATAGCGAAAGCCCTGATAGCTGTAAACCCGGTCTCCGGTCTGCTGGTCATGTCCATGGTTCGCCGCACCTTCGGCAGCCACAGGGTCCGCGCAGAGAAAATCCACAATATATCCGTTTTTCTGAAGCAGGCGCGCCATTTGGAAAACACGAATCCCAGCCGCACTTTCGGGAAGTCCGCAGCGGATAATATATAAAATTTTATGGTCTGGCATCTGTTTTTGCTCCCTTCTCTGATTTTTTTCTTTTTTCCCGGTGAATAGCAAGGCACCGCCCGATAACGACTGCGATGGCCAGACATTTAATATCAAAGACCAGCATTGTATATACAGACAGCCCGCCGAGAGCGCACATCCACATGATAAGCACAAGGCTGTACCCCCGGATCAGCCGTTCCTTGTTGTAAAAAAGGCTGTTGTAAATCCCCATAACCAACAGCAGTACATAAGGCAGGCAAATGGAAATACCGTAACGCATCATCAAAAACAGGTAGCCGTTATCAATATAGCTGTAAAAGCCACCCATCGTCGGTGAGTAGTACTGAAAAGCATAACCCTGCCCGATGAGAAAGTCCTTCAGATTGGTCTGGGAAAAAAGCTCAATATATTGGAAAGACCGGGTATCCCGGTCGGTTTTTTCCATAAAAGTCTCAAACAGGTGCGGCTCAAAGTTTGCCACAAATGCAAAAGCCAGTCCTCCGATGGCCACAGCTGCCCAGACGCCCCTGAACCGCCCCCGTTTCCCCTTCTGTGTCGTGATATAAGGGAACACCAACGTCCAGATAAGGCTTTGGATCACGTAGCTTCTGGCGTTAAACAGAAGCGCCAGCACCATACATATGGTCATCAGAAAACAAATGAAAGCTCTCTTTTTCCTTTTCTTAAAATAATCAATGCTGCCGATAACCACAAGCCAGAACCCCTGGACATAAAGGATCAGGGCCGCTGTATTCCCCATAAGTCCAGAGGGGTGTTTACTAAGAAAAAGCAGATAGGAAGTCAGGCTGGCTGCCAGAGAGAAAACACCCATGCGCAGGGCTATTCTGCTGAAGCTTCCATAGAGCTTGTCGTCCACACCTACCACCACTGCCAAAATGGTCAGATAGACCTCGGGCGTGGTCTCCGAGTACAAAACAGTCTTTGCCCCATAACGTATGAGGGTAATAAACGCCCAGCACACCACTGCCCCGGTCATGACCAGCAGCGCGGTCATTCCAAGCTCAGTCAGCTTCCGGATAATTTTGGGGTATTCCACCAAAAACAGTGTGATGAGCAGTGCCAGCGCCAGGTAATCCAGAGCGATGGTGACACCCCCAATCCTCGGCAGCTGCTGGAAGCCATAGGTGCTGTTTTCAATCAGTGTATAGCCCATCCCTGCGTAACTGTAAAGCTGCTTGATCATCAGAATAAAAAAGATCAGATAGACCATGGCTTTTCGTACCGGTATTTTCTTTGGCATTTACCGCCTCGCAGTCCTTTGTGAATTCTCGTGTCCGTCTTATATATGCTCCCTGTACCATTCAATGGTTTTCTCAATACCATCCTCAAAGCTGTAATCCGGATCATAGCTCAGCAATTCCCTGGCCGCTGTAATATCCGCACAGGAATGGCGAATATCTCCCGGACGCTCTGGTCCGTAAACCGGGGGCAGCTCCCGGTTCAAAAGTCCGCAGAGGGTATAATACAGCCTGTTCAGGCTGATCTGGCCGCCGCAGGCAATATTGTATGCGGCTCCGGCCGCTTCCTTCGGTGCCAGCATTCCCTTCAGGTTTGCCTCCACTGCGTTTTCAATATAGGTAAAATCTCTGGACTGGCTGCCGTCGCCATTGATCCGGGGTGCCTCGCCAGCCATCAGGCTTTTGACAAATTTCGGTATAACCGCAGCGTAAACGCCTTCAGGATTCTGGCGTTTTCCAAAAACATTAAAATAGCGGAATCCGATGGTTTCAAGGCCATAAAGCCTGGTGTATAGCCCTGCGTATTCCTCCGCCGTTTTCTTGGTCAGGGCATAGGGCGACAGGCAGTTTCCCATTTGGCTTTCTGTTTTAGGGAGTCTCTCCTCATCGCCGTAAACCGATGAGGACGAAGCATAAACAAAACGCCTGACGCCCTTCTGTCTTGCCGCCTCCAGCATATTCAGTGTTCCCTTGACATTGATGCCCTCGTAAAGCAGCGGCAGTTTGATGCTGCGGGGCACGCTGCCCCAAGCCGCCTGGTGCGAGACAT
>OCAN01001525.1_pt1 | contig 11072 bp, 11 predicted proteins | sample 1538321 | NCBI WGS metagenome assembly OCAN01 (sample SAMEA2580294, study PRJEB22360) | human gut metagenome | biome: human gut; feature: human-associated habitat; material: faeces | place: Denmark | collected 2008/2010 | reverse complement strand
TACTCCGACACGCGCGGGCAAAGCGAGCGCCCCGTCACCTTTACGGAAGCCGTCATCGACGGCCTGGCCGCGGGCGGCGGCTTGTACGTGCCCGAACGCATCCCCGAGCTTTCCCTCGACGAGATCGGAGCGCTGGCCGAGCTGCCGTACGCCCAGCGCGCGGCGCGCATCTATCGGGCGTTCGACGTGGATCTGCCCGCCGAAACCGTCGAAGCGCTTATGGCCCAGGCTTACGGCGACAACTTCGACGACGAGCGCATCTGCCCCATCACGTCGCTTTCGGCCGACACCCACGTGCTGGAGCTATGGCACGGCCCCACGAGCGCGTTCAAGGACATGGCGCTGCAGTGCCTGCCGCGTCTCTTCTCCGCAAGCGCCGCCCAGCTGCGCGAGCAGGGCAAGCTCGACCACGACTTCCTCATCCTGGTAGCCACCTCGGGAGACACGGGCAAAGCCGCGCTCGAGGGCTTCCGCGACGTGGACGGCGTGTCCATCGGCGTCATGTACCCCGACGGCGGCGTGAGCGACATCCAGTTCAAGCAGATGGCCACGCAGCGCGGGCGCAACGTGCAGGTATGGGGCGTGCGCGGAAACTTCGACGACTGCCAGACGGGCGCGAAAAACGTGTTCGGCGACGAGGCCTTTGCGAAGAAGCTGCAGGACGAGCACCGCATCGCTCTTTCCAGCGCGAACTCCATCAACTGGGGGCGCCTCATGCCCCAGATCGTGTACTACGTGTCGGCCTACGCGCAGCTGGCGGCCGACGGCAAACTGAACCTGGGCGACGAGCTGGACGTATGCGTGCCCACGGGCAACTTCGGCAACATCCTGGCCGCCTACTACGCCAAGCGCATGGGCGTGCCGCTGGGCATGCTGTACTGCGCCAGCAACGAGAACCGCGTGCTCACCGACTTCATCAACACGGGCACCTACGACATATCCGAGCGCCCCTTCGTGCTGACGCCCTCGCCGTCCATGGACATCCTCGTTTCGTCGAACCTGGAGCGTCAGCTGTTCGAGCTCACGGGACGCGACGCCGCCGCCATAGCCGGCTGGATGGCCGACCTGCGCGGGCAGCGCCGCTTCCGCGTGGACGAAGAGACCTTCGCCCGCGTGCGGGAGCTGTTCGCGTCGGACTCCATCGACAACGCCACGTGCCTGGACACCATCAAGCGCGTGTTCGAGCAGCACGGCTACCTGTTGGACCCGCACACGGCCGTGGCCTACCAGACCGCCGAGAACCTTCGGGGCGAGAACCCCGTGCTCATCGCGAGCACGGCGCACTGGGCCAAGTTCGGCGACAACGTGTACCGCGCGCTGCACGGCATCGAGCCTGGCGCGCCGCTGCCCGCCGACGTGGCCGCGCTGTCGGGCTGCAAGCTGAACGAGCTGATCGCGCGCGAGACGGGCGTCGACGACATCCCCCACGGCCTGGCTGAGCTGGACGCGCTTCCCATCCGCTTCGACGAGGTCATCGACGGCGGCACGAACGACATCGAGGCGGCGGCACTGCGTTTCCTCGAGCACCTGGACGACTGACGCGCATGCATGCGCAAGCAACAAGCAAAGGACGGAATCCCATGAGCGACCTTGCGAACCTGAAGCCGACGATCAGGCTTTCCATCATGAACCCGGATGCCGAAAGCGGCTCTCTGTTCGGCCGCGGCATCGCCAGCCTGTGCCTGGGCGTGCGCGAAACCGGCTCGCTCAACGCCGCTGCCAAGGGCATGGGCATGGCCTACAGCAAGGCCTGGCGCATCATCAAGGACACCGAGGCGGCGCTCGACTTGCAGCTGCTGAACCGCGACGGCGCTCACGGCAGCGACCTGACCGAAGCCGGCAACAAGCTTTTGGATACGTACCTCGCCATCGAAGAGAAGCTGCAGAAAGAAGCCGAGGAGCTGTTCGAAGCGGCGTTCAAGTAGCCCCCGTCCCTTTGTCTCATTCCCCTGTCTCATTCAGCGGTCGCGGTAGTAGCGGACGACCAGCTGGGTGCGATTCTTCAGATCGAGCTTCTGGAGGATGGCGCTGATGTGGTTGCGCACCGTGCCCTCGCTGAGGTACAGCCTGGCGGCGATCTCCTTGTTATCGAGACCCTCGGCCACCAGCTCCACGATGGCAGATTCGCGCTCGGTGAGGCCGCTGCGCATCTCGCCGCCCGGCGCGTTCTCCGCGCATGCGGGTCCTCGACTCATAAGGACGTCCATGCGATCAAGCCCCTCGCCGCCAAGCACGCTCTGACCGGCCATGACCGTGCGCAAGGCCGGCGCGATGGTGGCCACTTCCTGCTTGATGAGGTAGCCCTTCGCCCCCAGGCGCAGGGCGCGCACGATGTACTCATCGTCGGAGAACGTGGTGAGGAACACGATGCGCGCGTGCTTGTGCGCGCCCAGGATGCGCTCGGCCGCGCCGAGGCCATCGGAGCCCGGCATCTGGATGTCCATGAGCAACACGTCGGGCCGTTCGCGCTCGAACAGCTCGACCGCCTCGTCGCCGTCGGCGCCGAGCGCGCACACCTCCACGTCGTCCTGCGCTTCGAGGATGGTCTGCAGCGACATCCGAACGAACGGGTCGTCATCGACGATAAGCGTCCTGATCATGATTTCTCCTTCGACGGTTCTTTCGGCACGGTGGCGAACACGCGGAAGCCTTTGCGGTAGCCGGTGCGCAGGCGCCCGCCCAGCGAGCTCACACGCTCCTCCATCGTCTGCAAACCGATGCCGGCCTGCGCGGTCGGGACATCCACCGCCGTAGAACGTGCACCGTCGCGCGAACCGTTATCCTGCACGATGAGCTGGTAGAGAGCCGGGTATTCGATGACCGACACGTCGACGCGCGTGGCGTCGCTGTGCTTCGCCACGTTCGACAGCGCCTCGCGGACGACGGCCACCACGCCGTAGGCGACGGGAAGCGGCACATCCTGGACGTCGTACACGAGGCGCACGTCGTCCAAGCCGCAGGCGCCGATGACGCCTTCCAGACGCGCGCGTAGATCGAACGCATCGTCGTGCAGGTCGTGCACGCTTTTGCGCACCGTGTCCATGGCCTCGTGCAACGTCGCGCCCACCGATGCCAGCCCGCCGCGAACGCACTCGTCGTCGGCGTGCACCACTTGCAACGCCTCCACCTGCAGCACCGATCTTGTGAGCAGATGACCCACGTTGTCGTGTATCTCGCGGGCGATGCGGCTGCGCTCGGACAGGGTGGCCAAGCGCACCTCGTAGTCCTGCGCGGCCATGAGCTCGCGGTTCTTGTTCGCAAGCGACAGCGACGCCTCCTGCTGCTCGTCGCGCAGGGCGCGGTAGCGCTCGCGCTCCTCGCCCGCGCGTTTCGTGCGCCACGCCATGAGGCAGGCAGCCGCGCACAGCACGGCCGCGGGGACGAGCAGAACGTCCTGGGTGCGCAGCGCGGCCGCCAGCGGCATGATCCAGGACAGCCGCACGAGCCAGAACCGCTCGCCGAACAGCACGTACGCGACGACCGGCAGCAACGCGGAGAACTCCGGGACGAACAGCGCCGCCAGCTCGTACGCGCCCGCCGCCGCGAAGCGAAGCCGCGCATGCGGGTACACGTCGAAGCAGCACGCCACCACGATGGCGCACAGGAGCGCCGCGACATGCGCGCCGGAGAACGCCGCGAACGGCAAAAGCAGCAAGCACAGCGCAACGAGGATGATTTCGTCGATAACCCGATCCATGGCCATCAGTATAGCGGGCGGCAAGGCGCAGCGCGGCACGAGGACGCGACAAAATGACGAACCGGACGAGGTCCATGACAAATGTCATGGCTCCGGTTGAGACCGATGACGCCGCACACTTACGTGGAAACCGCTACAGGGGCATGATGGTGCCGACAACGAAATCGCGGAACGGAACCGCCACGAGGAGGAACCATGAACATCGTAGCCGTCGACAACTTGGTCAAGCGCTACAACGAGGTGCTGGCGCTCGATCATTTCAGCCTGCACATCGAATCGGGCGAAGTGTTCGGCCTTTTAGGACCGAACGGGTCGGGCAAGACCACCGCCATCAACTGCATCCTGCAGCTGCTGACCTACGACAAGGGCACTATCGAGTTGTTCGGCCAGACCATGCGCCCGTCCAGCTACGATTTGAAGCGCAGGATCGGCATCGTGCCGCAGAACGTGGCCGTGTTCGAGGAGCTGACCGTGCGCGAGAACATCGACTACTTCTGCGCGCTGTATGTGAACGACCGCGCGAAGCGCCGCGACCTTGTTGACGAGGCCATCGCGTTCGTCGGCCTGGAGGACTACGAGAAGTTCCGCCCGCGGAAACTCTCGGGCGGCCTGCTGCGTCGCCTGAACATCGCATGCGGCATCGCGCACAAGCCCGAGCTCATCTTCTTCGACGAGCCTACCGTGGCCGTGGACCCGCAAAGCCGCAACGCCATCCTCGAAGGCATCCAGAATATGAACCGCCAAGGCTCCACCGTGGTGTACACGAGCCACTACATGGAGGAAGTCGAGGAGATCTGCACGCGCATCATGATCATGGACCACGGCCAGGCGCTGGCCACGGGCACGAACGCCGAGCTCAAGGCCATGATCGGCACGGGCGAGAAGATCCAGATCGACGTGCCCGAGCTGGACGAAGCCACGTTGGCGCGCCTGGACGCGTTGCCCCATGTCACCCGCACGCTCTACCGCGAAGGCACGCTGGAACTGGCTTGCCAGAACGGCACGCACAACGTAAGCGACGTGCTGGCCGTGCTGCAGCGTGACGGCGCGCAGTTCGGGCGCATCTACGCCGAGCCGCCGACGCTGAACGACGTGTTCCTCGAGATCACCGGCACCGAGCTGCGCGATTAGGGGGCGGACATCATGTTCAACGTATTCAAAGGCGCACTGCTCGCGCTGGTGCGCGAGAAGAGCGTGTTCATCTGGTCGCTGGCGTTTCCCCTGATCCTGTCCACGATGTTCGTGTTCATGTTCGCGAACCTGGACGAGGCGGGGCAGTTCGAGCCCATCCCCACCGCGGTGGTGGCCGACGAGAACTACGACGCGGCGCCGGGGTTCTCGGAGATGATCGACACGCTGGCGGAGCCGGGACGTGGCGCGCGTAGCCACCGAGCAGGAGGCGCGCGATCTCATGAGCGGAAACGATGCCGCAGGAGCGGGCTACTTCAACATCTCGGGCGATGGAGCGGCCGGGTATTTCACGGTTGACGCCGACGGCATGCCCACCGTGCACGTGAAGGCGGGGGTCACGCCCGACTCGCTGGACAGCGCCTACCAGTCCATCTTGAAGACCATCGGCGACGGATACGTGCGCAACGCGGCGCTCATCGAAGACGTCGCCGCCGAGAACCCCGCCGCGCTGGCCGACATGGCGGCGGTGGAAAAGCTGCTGGACGCCGGGGATCTCACCGAGAAGATCGACGTCACGCAGAACCCGCCCAAAGAATCCGTGCGCTACTTCTTCGCATTGCTGGGCATGGCGGCACTGTTCGGTGGGCAGATCGGGATGATCGCTATCTGCCGCACGCAGCCGAACCTGAGCGCGCTGGGGGCGCGGCGCGCCGTGGGAGCGCTCAGCCGCGCGAAGACGCTGACGGCGACGCTGGCCGCCAGCTGGGTGCTGACGTTCGCCTGCATCGCCATCGCGTATCTGTACATCCGGTTCGTCGCCGGCGTGGATTTCGGCGGACGAGATGCGATATGCATCGCCGTGATCGCCGCCGCGGCCTTGACGGCGACGGCGTTCGGCACGCTGCTGGGCTCGCTGCCGAAGATCGACGAAAGCGTGAAGGGCGGCATGCTGTCCGGCATCGTGTGCTTCGCCTCGCTGTTCGCCGGGCTGTACGGCTCGCCCACGATGAAGCTGGCCGATACCGTGAACGCGGCGGTGCCCGCGGCGCAGCTGGTCAACCCGGCCGTGCAGATATCCCAAGCGTTCTACAGCATCATGTACTACGACACCTACCAGCGCACGATCGAGCACATCCTGATCCTGCTGGCCATGGCTGCGGTACTGTTCGCCGCGTCGGCTCTGTTCATAAGGAGGCAGCGCTATGCAAGTCTTTAAAACCGCGATCAAGACGGTGCTGCGGCACCCGATGTACCTCATCGTGTACGCCGGCTTCCTGAGCATGATGGGCGTGTTCATCGCAAGCGGCCTGACGTTCGGCGGCACGAACGACAGCGAGTTCTCGCCGTACGAGACGAAGTTCGCCGTGATCGATCGCGACGGAAGCGCGCTGTCGGACGGGTTGGCGGCCTACTTGCGGGAGCAGGGCATCGAAGTTCCCATCGAAGACAGCCAGATGGCGTTGCAAGACGCCGTGGCCAAGGGTCAGAGCTCGTACATCCTCATCGTTCCGGAAGGGTTCGGCGACGCGTTCGTGGAAGCCGCGCGCACCGGCGACGAGCTGCCGACGCTCGAGACGGTGTACAGCTTCTACTCCACCGAGGGCAGCCTGATGGACCAGATGGTGAATTCGTACCTGGGCATCGCGGGCGCGTACGCCGGCCTCGAAGGATCGGCTTCGCAGGGCGATATCGTGCAGCACGCAGCCGAGGCCATGGCCGAATCGGCGGAAACGGACAGCGTGGAAGTGGGCGGAACCTCGTCCGAGGCGCAGCGGTTCGTGTTCTTCCTCCAATGGGGCACCTACACCCTGTTCGCCTCCATCATCGTGTGCGTCGGCGTGATGATGACCACGCTCAACCGCACCGATCTGCGCCGACGCAACCTCGTGTCGCCGCTGCCGTCCCTGTCCTACGGGCTGCAGCTGGCGGCGAGCAGCCTGCTGGTCATGACGGCGGTGTGGCTGTGGACGATCTGTTTGGGATTCACCGTGTTCCATGAGGCTACGTCGATGATCAGCGGTCCGGGGCTCGCGCTGATGGTCGCGGCGTCGTTCGTGTTCGCCACGATCCCGCTTTCGGTGGGCTACCTGCTGGGTCAGCTGGGCGTGGGAGAATTCGCCAGCAACGCCTTGGGCAACATCCTGGGCATGGTGATCTCGTTTCTGGGCGGCGCCTGGATATCGTTCGACCTGCTGGATCCGTCCGTGCAAATGCTGGCGCACTTCTCGCCCGCCTACTGGTACACGGGCGCGCTGCAAGCAGCGGCCGACATGGGCGCGGCCACGCCGGAGGCGGTGATACCCATTCTGGAGAACATGGGCGTGATGCTGCTGTTCACGGCGGCGATATTCGCGGTGGCGCTGGTGGCGGGACGGCTGCGCGTGCAGAGCTCGGAAGCCGGGGGCAATGCCGCTGCGGCGCACGCCACGCACGGGTAGGCGCACGAGCGAGGGCGGGAACCGCGTCGGTCGATGGCGAGGGCCCCGCCCTCGCCATCGGTCCGGGAGAACGTTCCTGCCTGACTGCTGGAGTCTAGCCCTCGCGCTACGAAGCCGTTTCCGCGACGCTTTCGAGGCGGTCGCTCTTGCGCGGGCGGCCCGGCTTCGGCGGGTTGTTCAGACGCTCCTTCACGCTGGAAAGGTACACGTAGTTGTCGCGGCCCTGCTTCTTGGCGGCAAGCTGGCCCGAGCAGATCATCTGGCGCACGCGGGCATCGCTCACGCCGAGCAGGTGCGCCGCCATCTTCGTGGTCAGCACGCCCCGCTCGGTATCGACGTCGACCGATAGAGCGACCAGCAGGCCTTCGTGCTCGATCGGGTACGTCGGCTTCGGCAGAGGCTTGTCGAGCTGCAGGTAGTCGTCGATGAGGAGCCAGAGGACTTCCGCAGCCATCGCGACGGCATCTTCCATGTCGTCACCGCAGGTGTAGCCGTTCTCGAAATCGACGAACTGCACGCTATAGCCGTCCAACTCGTTCTCCGTGAAAATCGCAGGATACATGTAACGCATGGTTCGTCCTCTCTCGCGCTTTTTCACACCTCAGCGCCACCGAGCGGTTTTGCGGATGCTCTCCCATAATCCCTTCGGCAGCTCTTTCCGACGAAGCGGCAGCATGATCGTTCGGTCTCCCCGCTTCAGCTTCCGATGAGAGCCTTTGCCTCCTCCGACGTCCTGCCAGCCCTCTCTGAGCAGTCGACGATATATCTCGAACGGTTTCGGCGGCATGCGATCTGCTCCTCTCGAACTATAACTCCAACGTTAGTATTACGCAAGCGTAAGGTTTAGGAAAGCGCGATGCCGTCGTACACGGGAACCGACCATTGCAGGTACGCAACAGTGTTGCCGGTGATGCGGGCCGATCGGGCGGGAGGGCCCTCGCCTGCGGCCGTCGGGTAGGCGCCCGCCTCGCACGTTGCCTCGCGCATGCGGTCGTGCTGCTGGAACCACACGCTGCTCCCCCGATCGAACGAAAGGCGATCGCCGTAGAACAGCTCGCGCGACGGAGGCGGCTCTATGCGGGCGAGCCGCGCCTCGTCAGCGAAAAGCTCTCGGTCGGCGAACAACGCGACGGTGCGATCGGTCAGGGCGTACGAAACCGTCACGCGGTTGCGTCCGTACAGCGAGAGACCCGCCTCGGGCACGATCGAGCCTTCGGCGAAGGGCCGGGTGCACGCGGCGTCGAGGTACCAGCCGTCGAAACCCGCGCAATCGGCCTTCGTCGCCTGGGCCGTCGCCTGGCTGTTCGACCGATACGCGCATCCCGCCTCGACTGACTCCGAGAACACCGCCCCGTCGGCTCCGTCGGCGTAGTAGGCGATGCGCGCATACGGCTGCCATCGCGCATAGTAGGTCGTGCTCGACGCGACGGAAACCCGATCGCCCGTCTTGCCGATCAACGACCCGCCCGAAGGAGCGTCGTACCACCCCTTGAACGTGCAATCGGATTTCGTCCCCGGATCGGGAAGCTCGACGTAACCCTCGTCCCATTGCGCGTAGAGGTTCGTCGTTCCCGTCGTCGCGCGAAGGTTCTTGACGGAGGCCTTGTTCCCGTACGACGAGCCGGTTCCGTCGGCACGCTCGTTCCATGACTTCCAGCCCCAAGTGCAGTCCAGCCGCTTCACGCCTGCCGAGCCTCCCTGCGCGTCGCAGGTGAGCGTGTAGCTGCGTCGGAAACCGTTCGCCGTGAGAGAGCGCGCCGCGTCGTACACGTGCGACGACGACGCGGTGCTGCCGCCCGTCGCGCCGTTGCCGTTGTAGGACACGGTGTAGGATATCGGCTTCCACACTGCGTACAGCGGGATGATGTTCGACCCCGAAGGCGACGGCTGCCCAGCAGCCTCGTCGCGGAAGAACGCCGTCGGGCTGCTTCCCGCCCAATCGTGCGGGATGTTGCTGCACTGCAGAAGGTTCCAGTCTTCGTATCCAATCTTCTGGCCGGGTGCGATGTTCACCGCGCCGTTTTTCGTCGTCGACCACCCCTCGAACGTGTAACCCGTCCTTGTGGGCTTCTGCGACGAGATGTTCGCCGTGGTGCCGATGTACTTGTAGTGCGCAGCCGGCGCGCCGCTTCCGCCGTTCGCGTCGTACTGTATTTTGACGCGCGGCCAGAAATCAACGGACCCGTAGCAATTCAAGCCGTAGTCCGTATTCAGAAGGTATACATGGCAGTACATGAGCGCATCGAACCCGCCGTGCTTCGATATGACGGAGCCTCCCCATCCGTAACCGTAGGTGGCGATGCACCCGAACCCGTTGCCGTTGCCGCTGCCGTCGAGCTTGCCGCTTCCCATCACGGCGCCCGCTCGCGTCCAGCGACCGTTGTCGCCGGTGTACCAGACAAGGTCGTCCTGACCGTTCGCGGCGCTCCATACGGCGAACCGATACGCCTCGATGCGAGAATGGATGCCGCCGGGGGCGTTCCAACTGGGCATGTCGAAGCGCGGTCCGATGGGATCGGAGCCGATGAGCTCGAGGTAGTTCGCTGATGCGTCCGCTCTGATCCAAGCTCGATTGTAGATGGTCTTTGTATCCGTGGTCCTATACGAGTACGCGAACGCCTCGCCCGTCTCCAGGGCGGCGAGGCCGAAGCTGGCTCCCAAAAGCACGGCGGCGGCCAACAGCGTGCGCACCACGCGATGCACCTCACGCTTCATGGTCCGCCTCCCCGCTCTTCCGCTCCAAAGCGCGCTCGAACGCCGCGTTCGCATCGTCCTCGAAGACGAAGCTGCAATCGGCGACGGCGCGCAACTCGTCCTCGGACAGGTCGCGCGCGTCGATCGCCGCGTACGCGATCTCGAGATCGTCGGCTGCGGAAGAGCCCTCGCCGTAGTCGCGCGCGACCGCATCGCCTGCGGCGAGCACGGTGCCGTCGCGCAACATGAGCGACGGGAGCTGCGGGACGATCTCGTACGAACCCGCGCCGAGGTAGGCGGTCTGCACGCCCGACCCCTCGAACACGAGTTGCTCGTCGCAGGTCGCCCCGTCGATCTGCGTACCCGACACGAACACTCCCAGCCCGGTGTTCTCGGACGACCAGCCGTCGCATCGCAAGTTAACCTTCAGTTCGATCGCAGCTCCGTCGACGCCTACGGCATCGACGGAGCGCCCGCACGCCCTCCAGCCGAAGAACGCGACGGACGCCACCACGACCGCAACGACGGCCGCGATGCCGCAGACGACCCGCCTTTCAGGATCCATCCCTTTGTTCGCTCGTCTCACGAAAGCCCCCTCATCCCATCGAATCGTTCAAGAAGTTCAGCAGATTGACCACCGTCGGAACCACGACGAGCGCGACCGTGGGCGGCAGAAAGCACAGCGACAGCACGATATCGAGCTTCGTCGGCATCTTGCGGATGCGCTCCATCGCCTCCGCTTGCGCCGTCTCGCGCGCCAGCGCCGCTTGGACAGCTAGACCCTCCGTCAAGGACGACCCCTGGCTGACCGCCTGCATCAGCTGGGCGGTGAATGCGCTGACGTCCTGGCTGCGGCACCGCTGCCCCAGGTGCTCAAGCGCCTCCTCGCGCGAACGGCCCAGCAGGTTCACCTCCCTGTCGACGAGCGAGAATTCCCGTGCCAGGGGGCCGTCCATGCTTTCCGCGACCTCGCGGAAGCATTGCTCGATCGGAGAGCCTGCCGCGATGGCGATGCCGAGCAGCTCCATCGCGTCGGGCAACGCGAGTTCGATCGCCCTCCTTCGGTTGCGCTCCCTTCGCGATAGCGCCCAGGACGGAGCCATCCAGCCGCA
>OCAN01001520.1_pt1 | contig 11109 bp, 9 predicted proteins | sample 1538321 | NCBI WGS metagenome assembly OCAN01 (sample SAMEA2580294, study PRJEB22360) | human gut metagenome | biome: human gut; feature: human-associated habitat; material: faeces | place: Denmark | collected 2008/2010 | reverse complement strand
TCCAGGCCACCGTGGAGGAGCGGTGGAGCATGTCGCGCTCGAACTCGTCGTCCACCGTGGCGTCCGCATTGGCGATGATGGTGTCGTTGTAGCTCATGTCAGGTTCCTTCCTGTCGCGTTCCGGATGCTGCATGTTCGTTCTGGTCGGCCTGTTCGTTCTGGTCGGTCTGTTCGTCGCCGAAGATCTCCTCGACGGTGTGCCCCAGCACCCGGCAGATGGCCAGTGCCAGGTGGACGGAGGGGGAGTAGTTGCCGCGTTCAATGTTCGCGATGGTCTGGCGGGAGACTCCGACCTTCTCCGCGAGCTCTCCCTGGCTCAGTTCATGCCACCGGCGGAACTTGCGGACCATGTTGCTCAGGTCCTGGTCCCTCATGGCCACTCCTGAGTGGCCTTTTCCTGGGCGAGCGTGTAGCCGAGTGCGACGCAGACGGCCAGTGCCGCCACGGTGGCCAGGATTCCCACGACCGTGGGGCCGAGGGGGTATGCCGTGGCCAGGAGTGCGAGGATGACGGCGAGGAAAGCGGCTGCTCTTGTTCTGGTCATATTCGTCCTTCTCATCATGTCGTATGTTCTTCACTGAGTGTACAGAATAATTGTCATTGTGTCTACCGGAATATCAGAACCTGATCAACGTTGTACTATGTGGACACATCAACAAAGGAGAAATCTCTTGGCGGAGACAATTGGCATTCTCGGCGCGGGGAAAGTGGGCGCCATCCTGACGCGGCTGGCGGTCGAGGCCGGCTACGACGTCATGATCGCCGGATCCGGTGACCCCTCCCGCATCAGTCTCATCGTCAGCGTGCTCGCGCCCGGCGCCTGTGCCGTCACCTCCACCGAAGCTGCCGGGGCGGACCTGGTCATCGTCGCCATTCCTCTCCATACGGTGGACACGCCGCCGATATCCGAGCTGGCTGGGAAGGTGGTTGTCGATGCCATGAACTACTGGTGGGAAACCGACAGCCGCGACTCTCCCTTCGGCGAACCGGATGCCTCCACCAGTGAATATCTTCAATCCCTCCTGCCCCAACTTTGCAACAGCACCCAACAGAAGCAATGGTCTTATGCATCAAACGTGCTTGTTGATTAAAACCCTGTGTCTACTTTCCGGGGCCAGGCCTATACGCCAGGCAGCACCAGATATACGTCAGTTAACGACGTTTTTCACAGGGGCGTAGAAAAAATTAATTCGAGCCACTGCCCACCATAGTGGGCAAGAAAACCCAGGTTTCAAGCGCTGTTTAGCAAAGATTTATTGACGTGTCCGCCCACTATGGTGGGCAGATAGCCTCAGATTTTGCGGGTAGTATAGCAGTGTTTGATTGGTTTGCCCGCCCACTGTGGTGGGCAGGCAAAGTCATTTTTGACGGGTCTTTGTTTTCTCAGGAAGTCGGAAAATCTACGGCTTAATTCGTGGTGGTCGGGTTAGTCCGGCGACAAGATCACCTGCATCTACACCGAGCACTCCCGCCAAAGAGAGCAAATTTAACACGCTAATATTGCGCTCCCCGCGCTCGACAGAGCTGACGTACGTGCGGTGCATTCCCGATAAATGCGCAAGTTCTTCTTGAGAAATACCGAGACCTTTACGGACATCTCTAATACGGCCGCCGAGCTGGATAAGGATCTTTTTGTCTGGAGTCACTTATCCACAGTCTGGAAATGCAGACTATAGATCTACACTCTATAAGTATCATTTTGCCCATGCGGACACACCGCTACATATACCCATAAGGAGAATTATCATGAGCCCATTAGACCCAACTATGAACAACCGATACATACCTCGCACACCCGGACCAGCACCAGATTCAGCGGAAGTCGTGACACTAGAATCTACGCCAGAACCGACACCGAGCACACCTGTCCCTCAGGTACCCACCACTGTGAACGAACCTATTGCCGCGTGGCAGCCACCTGCCGTCGTCAAACTCACCACTCAAATTACGGTCGAGCACCGCCAGCTCTTGCACCGCCTAGAGCGCCAAACAGGCACCAGCTTATGGAAACTGATCGGCCACGCCATTGAAGAAACGTACGGATCTAAGCACTAAACCTTTCAAATACCAGTGCTAAAAATCCCTCCGGATAGATAACTAGACCCCGGTGGGCTGACAAACGAATACCCTTCAACTTAAGTAAGCTACTACATTAAACAACGCTTATAACCAGGTTTTTATAGGCAAAGACACCACACGGCCGTGGCCTTATACCGCAGATATTTTTCTAAAACACCACCACGCGTTTTCCACAACAGACTTACATGGAAAACCATTCTTATATCCAGTACTTCCGTACCCAGGGAAGTGCTATTTTTTTTAAAATCTTCCTCTTTAGCCGTTGCCTGACGGGCAGTTTCTTCCCTTTCGATCTGCCACATTCCGACGTGTCTCTCTTCGTTCTTACTCTGCTCGATGTCACTACTCTTAACGCCTCTTCAGTGTTCTCAAGCCGCGTATTCCGCGACGCTATCCAACACCGATCTACGTTGCTTGCGCAACGAAAACCCACAAACCCAAAATCCATTGGTACATTTGCAGTAAACTGGTAGCAGTGCCCTCACAGGGCGGATTCCGGGAAGTAGAAAGGTCAGGTTTCGCGTGCTGACGATTGCAAAAATGCACGGCGATTCCGTGGCTTACTATGAGTCCACCGTCGCCACTTTTGACGATAAAGTTTCTAGTCCTGATGACTACTATTCCGAGGATGGCACCCAGCCTGCGACCGCGTGGATTCAGGCACGCACCCAAGCCCAAGCCACCACCGTGGCGACTGCGCTTGGTGTTAAAAACGGCGCACAGGTTGATGGTGCCGATGTAGGTCAGTGGTTTAATCACGCGCTTGCCCCTAGTGGGCACAAGCTTGGCCGCGCACCAAAAAGCAGTGGTGTGCCTGGATTTGATTTAACGTTTTGCGCGCCAAAAAGTGTGTCCCTGATCTGGGGGCTGACCGATGACACGGATGTTCGATCAACCGTTGACCTAGCGCACCACCGTGCGGTGACGACTGCGCTGTCGTATCTGTCTGAGCACGCGGGCTATACCCGTCGTGCTGATGATCATGACCGCTCTGCGATGATCATTGATCGCGTCGAAGCGCTCTCGGGTGTGCGCTATGAACACCGCACCAGTCGAGCCGGTGATCCTCATCTTCACGCACACGTGTTGCTGGCTAATAAGCAACTGTGTCGCGATGGTAAGTGGCGCACCTTGGATGGTGTGGGTTTGTATCACGAGGCACGTGCGGCCGGCACCATCTATCAAGCCGTGCTGCGTGAAGAGCTTTCCCGCACGCTCGGTGTGGAGTGGGCAGACACTGTGCATGGGTGCGCGGAGATTATTGGTCTTGATGACCGTGGGCTGATTGAGGATTTTTCGACTCGTGCTCGTGAGATTGATCAGTGGGCAGCTGATAACGGTGTGGGTGCTGATGCTGCGTTTGAGCGGATGGGGCAAAAGAAAACCCGCCAGGTCAAAGATCTTGATACGCCACTGTCTGAGTTGGAACAGAACTGGAAAGCCCGCGTAGCAGAGACATCTGCGCCACAGTTTGTTGAGTCGCTCTCCCCACACGGTCATAGCCCACAACCGGTGGCACTGCCGACGGTTGATGAGGTACTAGATGCGGTGACTTGTGAGCGCTCGACGTTTACCCGTGCTGATGTTGTCGAAGCAGCCACAGAACTCCTCCCCGTTGGAGCAGTCACCGCTGAGCAGATTTATGACACTGTTGAACGTTTAGCTGATCAAGTCTGTGGTGGCCAGGTCGCGTGGACGGTGACTCCGGAAAAAGATCGACAGGTCGATCGTAGTGCTCGTGAAGGCTCGCAGCGTTTTACCTCCGAAGCAGTGGTCGAGGAAGTTAATCGCGGTATTGATCTAGCGACCACGGTGACCGGTCGTGGTGTGTCGTCGTCGATGATTGCGCCTGTTGAGGGGCAGTTGTCTGCGGATCAGGCGGAGGCAATGCGCGCGGTGGTGTCGTCTCGTTATCTTGCCAGTGTGGTGATTGCGCCTGCTGGTGCGGGTAAAACGTCTAGTTTGAAAGCTGCACGTGCCGCGTGGGAGCAGGCAGGTAAACAGGTCATAGGTCTTGCCCCGACCGGTAAAGCCGCTGATGTCATGGTTGGTGAAAATGTTGCGCATTCTTCCTCCACCTTGGCGCGGGTACTGCGCGGAGTAGAAGACCAGGATGTTGAGCAGGCAGTGGCCACCTTGGGGTGGACGACAGATCACGTCATCGTCGTTGATGAAGCAGGTATGGTTTCAACCCCTGAGATGGTACGTATCTTAGAGCTTGCTCATGCCGCTGATGCGCGGGTCGTATTGGTGGGTGACCCGTATCAGTACGGTGCGGTGAAAGCCCGTGGTGGTTTGCTTGCCACCTTGGCACATGAGGTGCCTGATGCGGTGGAGCTGCGTGAAGTCTTCCGCCAGCATGACGAAAAAGAGCGTGTCGCATCAAAGCGGTTGCGTACTGGGGTGCTGCCCGATGTGGAGCGTGCTGCTGATTTCTACGCTGGTGCTGGTCGCCTGCATGCTGGATCGGTGACTGCGATGTTGGATGATGCGCTGGCTGGGTGGCGTGAGGATGTTGCTGCGGGCAAGGACTCGTTGTTGGTGGCATCGACCCATGATTATGTTGATGCGTTAAACCGTGCGGCACAGCAGAGCATGATTGCTGCTGGTGTGGTCGATGGTGCTGAGGCTATCGCCTTGTCATCAGGTCAGTTCGCTCATGTTGGGGATACGATTTTGACCCGCCGCAATGACTATGAGCTGACCACCAGTCATGGTGATGTGGTGCGTAATGGGCAGCGCTGGCAGGTCGAGGCTATCGAAAGTGATGGTTTCGTGCTGGCACGTCGACTCGATGACACGGCAGCAACCGTGCGGCTTCATCCCGCTTACCTGGCCGAGCATGTGCAGTTGGGTTATGCCTCCACAGGTCACGCTGCTCAAGGTGCAACGGTGGATGTGGCACGTGTGGTGGCAGGTGTTGGGCAGATTGATCGTGCTGGAGTCTATGTGCCGCTGACTCGTGGGCGGGAAGCTAATTATTTGTATATGGCTGAATCCATGCCCGGTGATAGTGAAACTGGTCATGGAGTAGTAACTGCAACGCAGCGTCGTGAATCAGCTCAGTATGCGCGTGATCTGTTGGTGCAGGCAGCAACGCGTAGTCATAGTGATCACAGCCCGCATGAGGTACATCGTCAGGCTCGTCTTGATTGGGGATTGTCTCGGTTGTCGAGCAATCTACCTACTGGTGAAAGCCCGTTTCGGGGTACCCGTATGGCGAAGGTCGTGGATCAGCGTGCGGCGCAGCGCCTTGAGCGGGTGCAGGAGTTTTATGCCACGACGAATGCGGCTGCGCGTGTGAAGCAGGCGGTACAGCGAGCACGAGATAAAGACCGTACGGATGCTTCGACATCGACTTCTGGTGTAGATCAGCCATCCACGCTGGATTACCTGTCGATGAGTCCAGAAGAACTCTCTGCGACTATGCACAAACAGATACACGAGTCAGCACAGCGTAAGAAAACACCGCATGAGGAAGAAAGAGAGCGCTTGACTGCGAAGATTGAGCACTGTGAGCAGGAGGTCTCTGGCTTACGTGCTCAGGTTAGTGAGCTGGAACGTGCTCGTCGTGATGCTGAGCGTGAGCTTTCTCAAGCCAACCGCCACATTCATGATCTGGGCAGCCGTATTCACGCTAAAGAGGTAGAGCGTGAGCAGCGCGGTTTTCTTGCTAAGGCATTTAAACCACGTGAGGGGTTGGAGCAGATCGAGCAGTTAATGATCGAGCGTGATCAGCAGCAGGCTCATCGTGATCAGTGCGAGCACAAAGTTGTTGAGGTGAAGGCTGATCTTGATCAGGCACGCGCGGCGTATCAGGCAGCGCAAGATAAGCACGTGGACGCAGTACAGGAACTGAGCTCCGTAAACCTTAATCCGCTACTGCTACATGACGGTGAGCTTAACCTCGCTGAGTCGCATCATGATGACACCACAGCAGATGACTATGACCACACCAGTGGATGGGAGCACTTGTCTCACAACGACAACGGTATGGATCTCTAACACCTTGTTTTAAAGTCTGCTCACGAGACTCTAAAGCTAGAGATCTCATCCATCTTTCAACAGTGCCCTAGGAGTGTAGCCCTGGGGCACCGTTCTATTGCTTACGGCGTGAGCCCCCTATTCATCTGGAAGAAATCCAGCTTGCTTCAACGCAGACAGATGCCTAGTTACTGTAGCTCTCGACAGACCTAACTCAGCCATTATCTGTGGCCGGTTCGGATGTTCCCCTGTGCTTCCATAGATTTCTGTTGCATATTTAAGTATACGGGCTCGAGTATTAGTTCCTAGGGCTTTTCTACGCTTATTGGCTTGTGCTAGCTTTTCACGCTCTTTCTGGGCGTAATCACTGTTTGGATCTTTCCAACGCTCTGAGGCTTTCTTACCACCGCGCCTCCCCAACGTTGCGAGAGCTTTACGCTCTTGTGCGCTCATCCGTTTATTACTTGGTGCCTCTTTAGGAAATGCACGCTCCACACGCTTGTTACTCGACACATATCCACGCACACGACGGGCAAGTGAGCGAAGATCACGCATCGGTGGTTCTTCACGCGGGCGATCATCAGCGCCTACTGAGTGGGCTACCTCGTAAGCTGCGCGATAGGCATCGATGATTGCATCGTCAGTCATCTTTTTCCCAGACCGATTCAACCGCCAAGCTGTTTTAAGCGCATGGTTGAAAGCTGTGACATCACGCTGTGCTCGACCAGGAGTCTGCCATACCACACGGATTCCATCGATGACATCAGGATCTGATACTTCGAATGCTTTCGCAAGATCATCATCTTCTAGGCCGGCTAACACTGCTCGTGCTTGCTGTGCTTGATGAAAACGTTCAGTGTTTGCTTTAGCAGCAAGAATTAAGTCACGGCCGCTGGAAAAGCGCTGAGTATTACGGCGATCAGCAACCCCTTTGTCTTCTAAGGTGGCCACGGTTTCTCCTTTCAGCATCCACAGCCCTGTCGACAGCAGGCGCATGTGAAAAACCTCATGGTGCTGGGCATACCAGCGATATGCCTCTAGACTATCCCCGTCATAGATGGGATTGCGAGACCAGCCGTGAGAAAAGTTTTTATCTGCTTCAAAAATGTCCTGCAGCTCTGTGTGAAGAGCTTCCAATAGACTCCAGGGCTTTGATTTTTCGCCTTCGTCTCGGTATACAGGGTCGATATACCAAATCATCTGTGCTTTGCCGGACATCGGATTAATGCCAATCCAATTTGGTCCAAGCCGCAGGCGCGACAGTTTTTTCACCTGATCAGAAACAAACAAGTCGAGATCGGACAGCATCCCTCCTGGCGCTCCCACATGGTCAATGTCAATGACGATGACCGATGCATAGGTTGGATTCGTCAGGTGGATATATTCGGCCAAATGAACACGCTCTCGCGGCCAGACTAGAGGTTTTCTGTGGCCGTTTTTATCCTTCTTTTTTGACCACGCTTTTACAATGCCCGCGCGATCTTTCGCACAGTGCAAGGCTTCGCGTCCAATGTGGTTGAGGAAAATCTCTGCGTCGTGATGGCACCAGCCAAGATCATTGAGTTCACGCGGCTGGTGTGAAGCGATGTTGCGATCAAACCACTCGTCGCGTGCCTGCTGATAAGCGTCTTCTTCTGTGTAGCGCTGAGTGTCTGACCACAATGATGGGGCATAGTCATGAGCAATCGCAGGTACATACGCGGGCGGAGTGTCATGGAAACACTCTCGCCTGAGAAGTCGTGCTGGCGACGTAGTTCTTGCTATGCTGTACATACAGCTCACCTCGAAATTGTGGTTCGGGTGAGGGTAAGAAGATCTGCCAGGATCTGACTTACACCTCAGAAGACTCCGGTTGCCGCCGGGGTCTTCTTTTTCTTTCTAGCCATTATGCACTCTACTGCGAGGAACTCGCAGGTTAACGCGCCGCTCTTATTCGAATAATCAGATCTTTACCATGAGCTATATTATGCAATATAATATAACATTATAACATTCACGACCCCGCCTAAATGTATCCCCGGGAGCATCGCTACGGCCACGCCCCGGCCCCCGTGATTGACAGAAGCTTGAAAGCTTCTCACCGCCAATATATCAAGGGCCCCGCAGGCGGCTTTCAAAAGGAAACGCACGCACCCCGGAGGTCACATCCCTGGCTCAACAAGAAACAATCAAGAGAGACATAGAAAATAATATTAAATGAGATAATGTTATATAACATCATCTCATTTAATATTATTCTCCATCAAACTTTTTCCCGTAGCGTTTTTCCAGCTCAGGCATAAGAATCTCTTCAATCAGCTTCTGCTTACTTAGCCCCGCTTCCTTGGCAGCAAAGTCGATGAGGGCCTTTTGCTCTTCAGTGCCCCGGTAACTGATCAGACCAAAGTAACGACCATCTGCGCGCTTACTGACGCGCTGCTCAACGCTCAAGCTCTCCGCCGCCGGTGCTTCTGCCGCTGCGATAAATTCTTCTTCCGCTTCGCGCCGCACCCGACTTGTGGTGGCGGTAGTGGTGCGTTTTTTAACCGACATATCCAAGCTCCTTCTCGATATCGTCTGACAGATTTTTAATTTCGGCTGCGGCCTTTTCATCTGTGCCTTCCAGAACGGATTTTCCTTCACTTAAGGAAGATCTAAATGCCTTGCGATCGTGAATCGCGGTGGGGAAGATCGTCTCGAAGACATCCGCCAAAACCTCTATGGCATCCTCCATGTCAGTACTCCTGGCATGAGTGGTGAGGCGATTAATGACGACAGCAGTTTTCATACCTTCGTTGTACTCACCCACGGTCTCAACGATGGGGGCGAGATTGATCGTGGCGTCAATATCAGCCTGGGTAGGTTGAGACGGGATCAGGAACAGGTCTGCGGCCAGAAGTGCACTGCGCATCTCGGGGGAGTCTTTTCCGGGGAGGTCCACCAGGACAACTTCGTATTGCTCATCGAGATTTCGGAGTGCCTCTTTGAGTTTGCCGGTTTTCTTAACAGTAAGGATCGGAGGCAGTTCCGCTTCTTCACGGTCATCCGCCCATGTGGACACAGTGAATACAGAGGGATCTGCCTCAACGATGACTACTGATTTTCCGGCCTGCTGCCATGCAACAGCGAGGTTAACAGTCAGGGTGGATTTTCCTACGCCACCTTTTTGATTTCCTATAACAATAATCATGCGAGCTCCAATATAGGTGCCATGTTAGATGATGTAATCTTACATAACATTACATCATCTAACATGATACTGCATCATATTATTTTAATAGCCCAAAAAGGGCTATGCCTGGTATTTTGAGGTAGGAAATCCACTTGCCCTTTTTATTTATGCAGTATGCATGCTGAGCCATAGTTTCCATTTGTTCAATCACCAGTCGGATTGCTTCCGGCTGCTTGTCTGGTGGATATCCGTTCATAACAAGAAGTCGTTTGACTGAGGTGCGAAGTTTAGCCCGGATATCTTCCCTCCCTGCCCCATTGTGTTATTGGCGTGAGCCTTCACGTAAGGCTCACGGTCGAGTGGGGCGGCGCTCGGGTCGTAGGAGGCGGATACCGAAGCTCTCAGGCGGGGGAGTTAGAATGTGCCAGGAGACGATCGCGGGCGGGCTGCGGCTTCATGGACTACTCCGGAATCAGCACTCCCGCCATTGAAAAAGGCTTCGCAAAGAATCTCCGGGCGGGATCACTTGTGTGCCTGGCAACATGCACCATAAAACTGAAGTCCTTCACGCTCTCATCGCATAGAAAGTAAAACCCACTCCTATGGCACGACGCTCCACCAAAGCCAAACCCGCCAAGACACTCGAACAGATCCTGTGGGAAGCAGCAGACAAGCTGCGCGGCAACCAGGAACCCAGCGAGTACAAACACGTCGTACTCGGCTTGGTGTTCCTGAAGCACGTCTCAGACTGCTTCGAGGAGCGCCGCGATCAGCTCAAGGAAGAACTCACTGCTGACGGCATTAAGCCCGAACGGATCGGCGCGTTCCTTGAAGAGCGTGATGAGTACATCAGAAACAACGTCTTCTGGGTCCCGGAGAAGGCTCGCTGGGCATCTGTGCAGGACTCGGCGAAGCATCCGCAGATCGGCGAGATCATCGACAACGCGATGGATGCCATCGAGAAAGAAAACCCCTCACTACGAGGCGTGCTCCCACGTAACTATGGCCGTGATGGCCTCGACAAGCGTCGCCTCGGCGAGCTAGTCGATCTCATCGGTTCGATCGGTTTCACCGAGGCCGACGACCACGGCGCTGATGACGTGCTCGGGCGCGTGTACGAGTACTTCCTGGGTCAGTTCGCAGGCAAGGAGACAGGTAAGGACGCCGGAGCGTTCTACACACCGCGTTCTGTGGTCCGGACGCTCGTGGAGATGCTTGAACCGTACAAGGGTCGCGTCTACGACCCCGCAGCTGGCTCGGGCGGCATGTTCGTCCAGTCGGCTGAGTTCGTGAAGGCCCACGGCGGCAAGCGCACCGACATCTCTGTGTACGGCCAGGAGTTCACTGATACGACGTGGAAGCTCGCGAAAATGAACCTCGCGCTGCGTGGCATCGAAGCAGACATGGGGTCCCACTCAGCGGACTCGTTCGCCGAGGACCTGCACCAGGACCTGCGTGCTGACTACGTGATCGCGAACCCGCCGTTTAACGTCTCGGACTGGTGGGACGCGAAGCTCGGTGATGATCCCCGCTGGAAGTACGGCACGCCTCCCCCTGCCAACGCGAACTTTGCCTGGGTCCAACACTTCATCCACCACCTCGCACCGGGCGGCACAGCAGGCTTCGTGCTCGCCAACGGCTCCCTGTCATCGAAAAACAGCGGTGAAGGCGAGATCCGTCGCAAGCTCATCGAGGCAGGGTTGGTGGACTGCATCGTGGCGATGCCGGACAAGCTGTTCTTCAACACCGGTATCCCGGTCGCCCTGTGGTTCGTCTCGAAGGGACGTGCGGGCAACGGCCACCGTAAGCGGCGTGATGAGGTCCTGTTCATCGACGCGCGCAAGCTCGGCCGAATGGAATCACGCAAGCTTCGCGTGCTCGACAACGAAGACATT
>OCAN01001517.1_pt1 | contig 11127 bp, 9 predicted proteins | sample 1538321 | NCBI WGS metagenome assembly OCAN01 (sample SAMEA2580294, study PRJEB22360) | human gut metagenome | biome: human gut; feature: human-associated habitat; material: faeces | place: Denmark | collected 2008/2010 | reverse complement strand
TGGAGTACGATTCGGAGAGCCGCACCGCCCTGTTTGCGGCTGGCCTGTCCTATTACCGGCCCCAGACGGAGGGCGCGGTGGGCCTCGGCACAACCGGCGGCGCCGTCCCGGACACGCTCCATCTGGCGGTGGAGCGCCTGACCACCCGGCAGGGCGAGCTGGACGCCGGCGCCTCCTGCGCCGGGGTGACGGCGGCCCTTCTGGACAGCCTGCCCCTGGGGGAGGGGGACCGGGTGGTGATGGGGGTGGAGGAGAGCGGCTATCCCGCCTCCATTCTGCCCGGCGAGCGGGTGGTGCTGGCCCCCGGCCAGACACCCATGCCCCTGGAGGGCACCGGCGACGTGACCATCTCCTCCATGGGCTTTGCCAGCGACGGGCGGTTCCACGTCCGGGTGGCCTACGCCCCCGGCATCGGCCACGAGGATTTGGACATGGGCTATTTCCTCGCCCGCGTCTACCCCAGGGACGAGCGCCGGACGGCGGAGGAGAAATACTGGTGCGCCACGGTGATCACCCAGGTGGAAGGGGGCCTGGACGTGCTCTTCCCCCTGATCAAAGCGGGGGAGGAGGCCGAGCTGGGGGAGGTGTACTTCTACGGCGGCTATGAGCGCCCCGGTGTGGACATCGCCGGGCCGTGGAGCATCGACTTCCCGCTGGAGCACTACCCCTCGACGGTGCTGGAGTGGACGGGCACCCTGGCGGGGCGGCGGGTGGATCACGTCACCGTCTCCCCCCTTACCGTTACTATGGACAGCGACGACACCGGCGGCTTCAGCACGGCGGAGCTCACGGTGGTTCTAAAGGATGGAACCGAGGTGCCCGCAGCCTGCGGCCCGGGCCGCTACGCCAATTTGGGAGAGGGCGCCGGCGTGGAGGTGTGGGACGCCTACAACACCTGGGAGCTGGAGCGCCCGGTGGAGGTGGAGGAGATCGACCATTTGCTCCTTCTGGGGGAGCACATTCCGGTGTAGTAGCAGCGGAAATATATCAAAACGGATATCCCACCGGCTCATTTGCCGGTGGGATATCCGTTTGTTTTTAGGAGAGTGCCTCCGGGTTGCGGCCCGGGAAAGGCCCGTTGGGGAAAACCCCCCCCCCCAGCCGGAGCCCCTCCGGGTGGCGGCGGATGACCGCGCCGCCGCCGGTGTCCCCGGTAAGCGCGGCCAGCTCTCCAAACAGGTCGGCGGGAAACACCACCGGATTGCCTCTCCGTCCTTGCCAGGAGAGAGCGTAAATGGCGTCTGGTGATTCCAAAAAGGATTTTTTGAGGCGGATGATACTCTTTGTGGTCAACCATGGCTGGTCGCAGACGGCAAAGAGCACCCCGTCCAGGTCCGACATCCGGGCCAGGCCCAAGCGAATGGAGGCGGAGATCCCCTCCGCCGCACCGCCGTTATAGAGCGGAAGAAATCCGAATCGTTCACCAGCAGCCAGAATTTGCGGATAGGGGGAGCACACCACTGCCCGGTCAAATTCGGCAGGGGCCAGAGCCGCCATGGCCCGGTGGTAGAGCGGGACGCCGTCCACCTCTGCCAGCAGTTTGTTGGAGCCAAAGCGCCGTCCAAAGCCGGAGGCCATGAGGACAGCGCCCAGCCGCTCAGGCAAAGGCCTGCCCCAACTGGAGCAGGAGGATGGGGACAGCCAGCTTGATCAGGCCCACCACCAGGGTCATAAAGGTGAACAGGGCCAGGGCTTTGCCGCGGTTCTCAAAGGTATCCTCCCAGCGGGCCAGCATACGGGTGAAGTTGGCGGTTCGGTTCTGAGCGCCGATGAGATCGGACACGCTCTTAATGGTGTTAAAGGCGGTATAGCCCATCCAGACGGGCAGGGCGACCAGGGAGACGTTGTAGCGGTATCCCCCCTCAGCCAGCAAAAGATAGAGAGCCAGCGCAAAGCTGGCAAGCGTAAAGAGCAGATAGGCCCAGACGCCTATTTTGGCGGAGCGGTCGTTCATGAGTGTGGTTTCCTTTCTCTGTTGGTTTTCAGGGCCGGATGTCCTGGGCGGCGAAGGCGGCAAGCAGGGCATCCATGTCAGGAGAGACCCGCATGGGCTCCCCGGCGGCCTGAATACCGCTCTGCACGTCCTTCAGGCCGTTGCCGGTGACGATGCTCACCACCGTGCTCCCGGCGGGAATGAGGCCCAGCTCCACGGCCTTCTTCACCCCGGCGGTGCCGGCCGCCCCCGCGGGCTCGCCGAACACCCCCTGGGTGCGGCCCAGCAGGCGCATGGCCTCCAGGATCTCCCCGTCGGACACGTTGACGGCCACGCCGTCCGACTCCCGGATGGCCCGGAGGGCCTTGTCCGGGTTGCGGGGCACCCCCACGGCGATGGAGTCGGCCAGGGTGTTCTCCTCCATGGGGGCCCAGGGCCGGCCGGTCTGAACGGCCCGGTTCAGGGGGCAGCAGCCCTCCGCCTGCACGGAGATGAGCCTGGGCAGCCGGTCAATGAACCCGGCCGCGTACAGGTCCTTGAGGCCCTTCCACGCCCCGGCGATGGTGCAGCCGTCCCCTACCGACAGGGCAATATAATCGGGTACGCACCAGCCGAGCTGCTCCAGAATCTCCAGGGTGACGGTCTTTTTGCCCTCGGAGAGGTAGGGGTTGATGGCAGCGTTGCGGTTGTACCAGCCCCAGCGGTCGATGGCGGCCCTGGACAGCTCAAAGGTGTCCTCATAGGAGCCCTCCACGCTGATGACCGTGGCGCCGAAGATCCGCAGCTGGGCCACCTTGCCCCTGGGGGCGCGGCTGGGCACAAAGATGTAGGTGGACAGCCCGGCCGCCGCCGCGTTGCCCGCCAGGGAGGAGGCGGCGTTGCCGGTGGAGGAGCAGGCGATGGTATCCGCCCCCGCCTCCCGGGCCTTGACCACCGCCAGGGCGGAGGCCCGGTCCTTGAGGGAGGACGTAGGATTCTGGCCGTCGTCCTTGAGGTAGAGGGTATCCAGCCCCAGGGCCCGGGCCAGCCGGTCGGCCTTATAGAGAGGGGACCAGCCCACCCGCAGGGGCGGGGGGACGGACTCCTCCTCCACCGGCAGAAGGGGCCGGTACCGCCACATGCTGTAGTCGCGGCAGTCCGCCAGAGATTTGGGGAAGAAGTGCCGCCGGATGGCGGCGTAGTCGTATACGATGTCCAGGATGCCCCCACAGGCACAGGTAGTCAGACCGGGCGCGGCGGGATACTCCCGCCCGCATTTGACGCACTTGGCGCCCAGGACATATTTCATAAAATCCCCCTTTCGGATGTGGGACGGCGGGCCCATGAGGGCATCAGCCCCTACACATTGTGAGGGTAACGGCTGTAGGGGGCGATGCCCTCATCGCCCCGCCTGCCCCGGTTTACAGGCGCTTGAGCACCCCGGTCTCCTCGTTGAAGGCGGTGATCAACTCATCCAGGGCGGCGGCCTGCCGGTGCACGTCGTCCCAGGTACTGCCGTACCAGAGGTTGTTGAGCTCGTGCATGTCGCGGCCCTGCTGCTCCACCCAGGTGTAGTATTTCAGATTGTGCACCCGCTTGCGGTCGTAGTAGTTCAGCTCCGCCATGGCGTCGGTGCGCAGGCCCAGCAGATGGAGGGCGTGGTCCACCGCGGCGGCCCGCCCGTCATAGGGGCCATACTGGTCGGCCAGCTCCTGGATACGGGAGCGGTACATGTCCGCCGAGTCGGTGAGGACGGTGGCCACCACGTCGTGCTCCGTCAGCTCGTAGTACTTGGACAGCTTCACGCAGCACAGCACGTTGGCGATGCCGGAGATACCCAGCAGGGAGAGCTGCGACAGAGTCTTCTCCGGCACCCCGGCCTCCCGCAGGTAGTCATGGCCGGCCGGGTCGTTAAACAGCCGCAGCAGCCGCTGGGAGTCCTCGTCGTCGATGTCGATGACCATGTCGGTGTTCTTCACATTGTGGATCCAGGGGATGTGTTTGTCGCCGATGCCCTCGATGCGGTGGTCGCCGAAGCCGTTTTCCAGAATGGTGGGGCACTGAAGGGCCTCGCCCACCGCCAGCTTCAGGCCGGGGTAGACCTCCTTGAGGTAGTCGCCGCAGCCGATGGTGCCCGCGCTGCCTGAGGTGAAGCAGGCCCCGGAGAGCCGGTCGCCGGGGCGCTTGACCGCCTCAAAGACCTCGGCGATGGCGGAGCCGGTGACCTGATAGTGCCACAGGTGGTTGCCCATCTCCTCAAACTGGTTGAAGATCATGCAGTCGGGCTCCTGCCGCAGCTCGTGGGTCTTGTCGAAGATCTCCTTGACGTTGGACTCGCAGCCGGGGGTGGCGATCACCTCCCCGGCGATCTGGGAGAGCCACTCGAACCGCTCCCGGCTCATGCCCGCCGGGAGGATGGCCACCGACCGGACCCCCAGCAGCTTGGAGTTGAACGCGCCGCCCCGGCAGTAGTTGCCGGTGGAGGGCCACACCGCCCGGTGATACCCGGCGTCGAACTGTCCGGTGACCAGCCGGGGAGCCAGACAGCCGAAGGAGGCCCCCACCTTGTGGCAGCCGGTGGGGAACCACTTGCCCACCAGGGCGATGATGCGGGCGGGCACGCCGGTGAGGGCTGGGGGCAGCTCGATGTAGTTGGGTACGGCGCGGTACAGTCCACCGGATTCCATGGGCTCGTTCTTCCAGGTGATGCGGAAGAGATTCAGGGGGTCCACATCCCACAGGCCCACGCCCCTCAGGCGGGCCCGGATGGGCTCCGGTACCGTCTCCGGGTGCTTCATGTTCTCGAAGGTGGGGATGACGACGCCGCTCTCCCGGGCCTTTTGGATGTTGCGGTCCAGTGCTTGGCGGTGGATGGTCAGGTCGATCATGCAAAAGCCTCCTTACTCCGAATTGCCATACTCCCATGATAGCACAAGGCGGGCAGAAATCAAGCGCAATTCGCGCCGGGCATAAGAGAAGAGGGGCGCTGCATCTGTGCAGCGCCCCCCGAGCTATACCAGGGATCAGTCCGCGGAGGAGAAGGACTGGGAGGCCAACTCCACGCCGGCGGCGTCAAAATAGGTGACGACCACCAGGACGGTCTCATTGGAAACGGACTTCTGCACATCCTTGGCGGCGTCCACGAAGGTCTGGGCGGTTTCGGCCAGTCCTGCCTCCAGGGCCTCGGCATACACGGAGCGGTCGTCATCGGTGGTCTCAATGGTGGTCAGGGTGAGATCGTAGTGCAGCTCATCGCCCTCGGCGTACATTTTGAGCTCCATCCCCTGGGATTCGTACTGCTCAACGGAAGAGGTGACAAGCTTCTGCATGGTGTCGGTGTTGAAATACTCCTCCAGGTTCTTTTTGCCGCAGGCGGATAGGGTGAGCATCATGGACAGGGCTAGGCAGGCGGCCATGGCAAGGGACAGAATGCGTTTTTTCATTTGGTTTTCTCCTCTCAGTCGGATGATATGGCAATGCAGATCTCCTGCACAGTGCCCGAAGGCAGGCATCCAAAGGCGGACGCCGCGGTGGGGCCGCGTATTTTGGGGGAGTTGAACCGGGTAAGACGCGGCGGAGGGGGATCCGGAAACAGAACGGCATACAAGGAAATAATTCTACTGACAGTATAGCACAGCAGAGGTATATATTCAACACCTTGTAGACAAAAATAAAACCAAATGTTTTTTTCCATTCGATAAAATAGGGTAGCAGGCTAAGGGCGGAGGTTGGATGGATGAAAGACCTAGGGGAGCGGATCAAGGAATATCGGACCTCAATGAAGATGACCCAGGCCGATTTTGCCTGCCGTCTGGGGGTGACCGGAGCCTCTGTGTCGGCCTACGAGAACGGGACGCGGCTGCCCTCCTATGATATTCTGATCCGGATTGCGAATATTCTTGGAGTGAGTACCGATTCGCTGCTGGGGCGGCGGGGGATGGGCAGCGTCACCCTCGATGTAAGCAGGCTGACCCAGGAGCAGAGAGGTATCCTTCAGAGAACAGCAGACCTGTTTGCCGATTACAACCGTCTGTCGGGCGGCGGCGTATCCGGGGAAAAAGAGGAGCAAAAGGGGAGCTGACGGCTGTCAGCTCCCCTTTTTGAAGCGAAAAAGGGAGCTGCACCTGTGCAGCTCCCTCGGTGCGTACCGGGTTCAGTCCGCAGAGGAGAAGGACTGGGAGGCCAGCTCCACGCCGGCGGCGTCAAAATAGGTGACGACCACCAGGACGGTCTCATTGGAAACGGACTTCTGCACATCCTTGGCGGCGTCCACGAAGGTCTGGGCGGTTTCGGCCAGTCCTGCCTCCAGGGCCTCGGCATACACGGAGCGGTCGTCATCGGTGGTCTCAATGGTGGTCAGGGTGAGATCGTAGTGCAGCTCATCGCCCTCGGCGTACATTTTGAGCTCCATCCCCTGGGATTCGTACTGCTCAACGGAAGAGGTGACAAGCTTCTGCATGGTGTCGGTGTTGAAATACTCCTCCAGGTTCTTTTTGCCGCAGGCGGACAGGGTGAGCATCATGGACAGGGCCAGGCAGATGGTCAGGGTCAGGGAAAGAATGCGTTTCTTTGCGGTGTTCATGTTATAAGCTCCTCTCAGTTATTTGGTACGGATTTTATGGATATGTATGGTATACATAGATCCCGTCAGGGCGTGGGTGTGTGTGCTTCGTTATAGGCTTTGTTCTGCTGAATGCCCCCAACGATAAACAGAATGGGGGCTGCAACGCCGCAGACCAGGGAAGCAACACCGTTGGGGGTAACCACCCCGGTCAGCAGGGTGCCAATACCGCCGATGACCAGCAGTGGGATTCCCCAGCCCAGGAAAAAGCGGTATTTTTCTGGCCGCCGGCTCCGGGAGAGCCCCAGAATACCAACCGTCAGATCAATGATCAGCATGATTACAGCAATCGCGCCCATTACAAAAACAAATCCGGAGAAAACAGCCATTATCTCGTCGCCGCCGATCAGGCCGTCGCTCTGTGCCCGGGCCATTTGATCGACATAGGGATACAGTTCGGAATCCATCATGCTCCCCACTGAGAGAAGGAGTCCGGCCAGCGTGACAAGGGCGGAGGCAAGGCCGCCCACAATAAACAGAAGGCAGCCTACTTTTAAAAGAGAATTAGGATGCTCGTGCATCAAAACAAACTCCTTTCTGTTTCTGCTTTGTATTAATTAATAGTAAATTGTTCCACTGCTCACCAGAAGAAAGGCAAGGGCAAAGACTGCGGCCCAGGAGACCACCAGATAGGCAATACTCAACAGGACCCGGAGCGCGGGGGCCAGATTCTCGGAGGTGGACAGCCGAAGGGTCAGGAAAATGCCGAGCACGGCCAGCACTCCGCCAACAGCGCCGTTCATAATCTGCGCCAGGTTAAGGGCAGACACCACATAAGCCCACACCGGGATTTTGCCGATGGGGGTGTAGGGCTTGCCGGTGCGCAGCATCACGCCGTCCACCACCAGCTCCATGGACCACAGGCCGGACACCAGCATCACATGGGCGCCGGAAATTGGGAGATCCACCTCCATGGTCAGAAACAGCAGCTTCCGCGCCGGAAGAGAGCGGATTTTGTAGCGCGTTCCGTTGATTTCCACGGAGTAGGATCGTAAACAGATGGTGTAGTCCTGGCCTTGTAAAGTGATATGGTAGGTTTTCATGGTAATAGCACCTTTCTGCAAACAGTGGTGCTATTATAGCGTAGACATAGGGTACCGTCTACCCAGTTTGCCGATTCCGTCGTTTAAGAGGTAATATCCGTCGTTTGGGGGTGCTCGGGCAGATACCAGATGGCCTCGGCAATGAAGCGGCGGCCCTCAATCCGTACCTGTAAAAAGCCGTCCAGAGAGGACAGGGCCCGGCGTACACTGTCCAGCCCCATACCATGCAGGGAGGTTCCTGCCTTTCTCGTTTTAAAGTTGCCCTCGTGATCCTGCAAAAGCGTGCCGTCAAAGGTGTTCTCCACACGGAGGCGGCACAGGCCCCTGTCCGCCCACAGGGCGAGGGACAGCTCCTTTTGGGGGCAACGGGCCAGTCCCTCCACCGCGTTATCCAGGAGATTACCCAAGATAGTGTTGACGGTAAAGAGGGGAAGGGAAAGCCCTGCGGGGAGGCGGAGCTCTGCCCGCACCTGCGCCCCTGCCCGCCGGGCCTCGGCTAACTTGAAGTTGATCAGGCTGTCCAGTTCGGGATTGCCGCTGCTGGCCCAGAGGGCCGAGGGCTCTAAACATTTCGAAAACTGTTCCAGGTAACCCTGCAGTGCTCCGGTGTCCTGCTGGCCGGCCAACAAATGTAGGGCGGCCAAGTGGTTGCGCATATCGTGCCGCAGGGTGCGGAGCTCCCGTTCCCCGCATTGGTAAAGGGCTACTTCGTTGGCATAGGCCTGATTCTGCTGCTCCAGTATACGGGCGCGGTACTGCGCGTAATAGCTGCGTCCCACCTGCCGGTAGAGATGGAATACCAGGAGGTTGAGAAGAATGAGCATCCCATCCACAAGCAGGGACAGCCAGGCAGGGCAGTGGGCAAAGTAAAACAAAAGTATGACCATGGCAATGGAGGTAGAGGGAATCAGAAGTACGGCGAACCAGTAGAAGGGGCCGTCCGGCTGAAGCTCTTTTTCGGAAGAGGGACAACGCTTTTCCAACACCAGGGCCATAAAAAACAGGAGCAGGGCGGATACCAGGTTTCCAAGCTGGGAGGTATGGGCAGGCATTAGCAGAAAGACCAATGTATCCAGCAGAAAGCTGGCGGCGTAGATGACCAGCGCAGACCACAGCCTTTGCCAATGCGGAGCACGGTAGAGCAGGGAGAGCAGCAGCAGGGGGAGCAGGGAGGAGGCCAGGTTCAGCAGGGGGACGCCGACCAACAGAAAGCACAGGCTGTTGAGTACATAGGCACACAGGTAGCCTGCCGCCTCTGCCGGGCATCCCACCCTGCGCTGGCCCAAAAAGAGGGTCAGCAGGCGGCCGTAGAGGTACCAGTGAAACCCGTTAATGAGCAGGTAGGAGGCGGTTTGCAGGTCGGTCATAGCACCATCCCCCCGGGAGTCCATCTCAGCAGGCGCCCCCGCACCACCCGCCGGTAGGACTGGCTGATGGGCAGCTCTGTTCCGTCGTCCAGAGTGAGCCGATCATATTGGATGCGGCGGACATACAGGGTGTTGACCAGGAAGGACTGGTGAATACGCAGAAAAAACTGCTCCGGGAGCTGGCGGGCCACAGTGTCCAGCTTGTCACGGCACACCAGTTCATGCTGGACGGAATGAACGGTGATCCGCTTATGGTAGCTTTCAATATAACGTATGGCCTGGGTCGGCAGGGCGCGGGGCGTCCGCTCCACTAAAACGGTAAGCACGGCCTCTTCGGGACGGGACAGGCGGATGGCCTGAACCACACAATCCAGCAGCTTTGCCTCGTCTAGGGGCTTGAGCAAAAAATTGAGCGGCCGGGTATCAAACAGAGCCATAGCGTACTGCTGCTGGCCGGAGATATACAAAAGCTGTGTCACAGAATCCCGCAGCTCTTCCCGCAGCAGGCGCCCAATGGCAACGCCGTCCACGGTATCCAGTTCGATGTCCAGGATAAGCAGCGCAAACCGGGCTCCACTCCGCAGGGCGGCAGCCAGCGCCGCACCGGAATGGAAGGGGGTCAGCTCCAGTTCCTTTCCCAGGGGGGAACCGCTCAGCGTGGTACAGACCTGGGTAAGAATTTCCGGGTTGTCGTCACAAACTGCAATCCTATACAAGCCATATCACTCTTTTCCTTGTTGATCGGGGAAACGCCTTGGACTCCTGTGCCAGGCAGCAACACATAACTATTGAGAAACAGGAAAATAACCCTACTCTTAATTCGGCTGGGTGCCGCAAAAAATAAGGGTATGGGCCTGATTTAGTGGAATGCGGCGTGGGGAAAGATCGGGCTTTCCTTTTCCTGCCCGGTGCGGTATACTGGAGGCATAAACAGAAGGAGGTGCGTTTTATGGAAGTCGGGAGGAGCATCCCCCGCGTGGACGCCGCCGACAAGGTGACCGGCCGCGCCAAATACACCGACGATCTCTGCCCCCGTCCGGTGCTGGAGGCGAAGATTCTCCACAGCACCATTGCCAACGGCTGGGTCAAGTCCATGGATATCTCCGCCGCCCAGGCCCTGCCCGGGGTGGTGAAGGTGCTGACCTGCTTTGACGTGCCGGACATCCAGTACCCCACCCCCGGCCACCCCTGGAGCGTGGAGAAGGCCCATCAGGACGTGTCCGACCGCAAGCTGCTCAACCGCCGCGTGCGCATCTACGGCGACGACATTGCCGCCGTGGTGGCGGAGGACGAGATCACCGCCCGGCGGGCCCTGGAGCTCATCCGGGTGGAGTATGAGGAGTACCCCGTGGTGCTGGAGCCGGAGCAGGCCATGGCGGAGGGCGCGCCGGTGCTCCACGAGGAGCACCCGGACAACATCCTGGCCCGGATGGATCTCCGCACGCCCATGCCGGAGTCGGACTTCCACAGCGTGGAGGACGTGCTGGACTGCCCCGCCTATTACCAGTTCCGGGGGCGCTACGACACCCAGCAGGTACAGCACTGCCACATCGAGAACCCCATCTCCTACGCCTGGATGGAGGGGGGGCGCATCGTGGTGGTCACCTCCACCCAGATCCCCCACATCGTCCGCCGGGTGATCGGCCAGGCCATGGGCATCGGCTGGGGCTCCATCCGGGTGATCAAGCCCTACATCGGCGGCGGCTTCGGCAACAAGCAGGAGGTGCTCTACGAGCCCCTCAACGCCTGGCTTACCACCCAGGTGGGGGGCCGCTGTGTCCGGCTGGACGTCTCCCGGGAGGAGACCTTCCAGAACACCCGCTCCCGCCACCCCATCTCCTTTGACGTGGCGGCGGCGGTGGACGGCGACATGCGCCTGATGGCCCGCTCCTGCACCGCCGTCTCCAACCAGGGGGGCTACGCCTCCCACGGCCACTCCATCGTGGCCAACGCCGTCACCGGCTTCCGGCAGCTCTATCTGGACCGGATCGGCCACCACTCCACGGCCTACACCGTCTACACCAACCGGCCCGCCCCCGGCGCGATGCGGGGCTACGGCATCCCCCAGTGCAATTTCGCCGTGGAGTGCATGATGGACGACATTGCCCGGGAAAGGGGCTGGGACCCCAAGGCCTTCCGGCTGGCGAAACTCCTGCCCCATGGGCCCGTCCGCAGGCCCCCAGG
>OCAN01001515.1_pt1 | contig 11134 bp, 5 predicted proteins | sample 1538321 | NCBI WGS metagenome assembly OCAN01 (sample SAMEA2580294, study PRJEB22360) | human gut metagenome | biome: human gut; feature: human-associated habitat; material: faeces | place: Denmark | collected 2008/2010 | reverse complement strand
CCCCTGCCACTATTTGAGATAAATTATCTGTCAAGAGAGGTGTATCAACACCAAGAATCATTTTTGTTGTATACTTTGGCTCCGCACCTTTATCCGCATTCAATACATTGGATGCGCCTTCTTGAAGCGTGCTGGTGCTTGAAACATCTTTATAATTACTGGCACTGTTTATTTTCCCTGTACCGTCATATACTTTGTTTTCAAAAAACAAACAGTCCTTGTTCGTTACAGCAGCTGTTGCAAATAATCCTGCACCTGAAAGGCCAATTGCTCCACCTCTTTGTTCTACTGTAGTCTTTTCGTTTCCTGACTGATTTCCCACCAAAGTACAGCCAGTAACCGTATTAGTCATTTTACTGGAACCGCCATTTTTAAAAAACTGAATCGCTCCGCCGCTTCGATTACCCCCGTTTAAACCATAGGCTCTATTATTGTAAAATGTAGAATTCGTAATTGCCGTCGTCAAACCAGGATTGCCTGTCCCCTGGATAAGCAAAGCACCACCGTCATCATAAGCTAAATTACTATCAAAAGTAGATTGATCGATTGTAAAGGTTGCGCCGTCCCGCCCATCAAAAATATAAATGGCGCCGCCGTCATAAGTACTTGCTGCTGACGCTTCAGTACCATTGGTTTTATTCCCTTGGAAATAGGATTCATCAATCGATATGTTTCCACGAAGATAGTGAAAAGACATGGCTCCGCCGCCTCCGCCTGTAACGCCTGAATTCGCACAGTTATTAACATTATTCCTAAAAACCGTATTGCTTATTCGAAGATCACCACTGTAAAATTTTCCGGCGATTGCACCACATTCATACCCAGCTCCATTGCCAATATTATTTTCGATTGTTGCATTGTTTATTTCAATCGGCGTAGTGTTATTTCCACTTACATTAATCGCTGCACCAATATTATTTGATTCATTATTATAAATTTTAGTATACGAAATAACCGTTTTTGCATTTCCTGTTGCAGCGATGCCTATAGCTCCTGTTGACGCATTAAAAATTTCTGTATGATTGATTAACAGGGTTCCATCTCCTGCTTTGTTCGTTAAACAGGCTCCTGTAATATTACTTCCATCAAATTTAAAATCCTTTATCGTCAAACTTCCACTCCCGTTCCCGGAAACAGTAAAAGTACCCATATTCCAGATTAACCCTCTGCCATCAATAACCACATTTTTATCAGGCATATTAATGACAGTATCCGCAAACACAAAGTCATCCGAAAGTACAATCGTTTGGTTATCCTCCGCTTGCCCTACAGCCTGCTGCAGAGCACCCACTGTAGATACTGAAATATTGTCTTCTGCCAAAACAGTTACAGGCGCTATTATACTTATAAATAACAGGCCTATGGCAGCCAATGCTGACAGCATTGCTTTTGCTTTCATGGATTTGCTTCTCATTTCTTTCTCCTTCACCATCTATAAAAGTATTCTTATGTCATAATTATAATGATTTAGGAATTCTAAAAATAGAAGCGCTATGATTATTCACGCTGACAATGTGACACAAACGTGACACCATGACAAATTGTCACGGTATGGTTCCCTCTGCCCTTTAGTTGTTGTTTAATTTTTCGCCGATAAGCTCCGACATCTTTACTTTCGGATAGAATCTCCACAACATCAGTAATTTAAAAATACCGATTTTCTTTATCCCATGCGATGCGGATTACCCTATTCTCAAATAGCTACAGGTTTTCCATACCTCTTTCTTAAATCGCAGATATTTTTTTAGCAGTTGCCCATTTCAGACTCATGAGTCTGAAATTTTACTTCTGTTTCTTTCTTGACGCTGTTAACTCATAACTCTGATTCCTCTTAAGTACTACAACAGTTTTATTCTTTTTCATGTCCTTATGCCTTTTCACGTTTATGTTCTCTCTCAATTCAATGTTTTACCCAGATAATTTTCATTTAGTTTTCAAAGACCAAGAAAGCAATTGCTTTCAAGTCAGGGAGTTAGGAAAAAGAATATCTTAAATCTCCCTCTATCTATATAAGGGAAAAAATCTCATTTTTTTTGCCTGATTTATTTCAAAAAAACAGCAGAAATTTTTCCTGCTGTTTTTGATAAGCACAAAACATTGGTATTATGCGTTTTTCTATTTTTTTACTCCCAAAAATAAGTTGTATTATTTCTATGAACCGTCAAATTACATAATTGTTCGTCATAAATTGCCCCATTAAAATTTTTATCTTCCCTAAAATTAAACTGTATCCAGCTATTCCGTTTAAAACAGCGAAGACAACAAAATTTTTATATGAAAATTGAATTTATTCCTGACAAAGTCATTCCATAAACCACAATAGAGATCTTCTATAATCTCTTTAATATGTCATAAAGATTTCTATTGTTAGTCAGAGAACTTTTGACTCCTATATTAGCTAAAAAAGGGGCAATGATTTCTTGCCCCTAAATTTATTATAAACTGAACGGATGGTACTTATCGTAAAAATTCTCTATCAGTAACTTTAAAAAAACATTTTTACTCAAATACCGCTGTAATACTTACTTCCTTAGTAACCGTAAACTCATAACGTGCATCTGTAGATATAGGCTCATCACCTTGATACCAACCGATAAAACGTTTCCCTTCAAAAGGCAGTGCTACCATTTGAACTGTTGCTCCTTCACAGTACGTTCCAGTTCCAAAGGCAAGCCCCTTGTTCTCCATATTACTTGTGACGGTAACCTTATAGAGAGCTTCACGAGCGGCGTCGCCTGTTACTTCCAATGACGGTGTCAGCATATTCTCAGCCTTTTCTAACGCATACAGAACACTTGAGCCATCCTTTGTATTTGCCACGTCTTCGTTGGAAAATTCAGGAACGGTGCCTTCTAAGCGATCTCCGGAGGCAACAGGGATTCATAATAGTTGACCAGCTTTGCATAGGAAGCGGTATCGCCCTTATACTCCCTGACAGCATAGTTTACTGTCCCTTCTCCCTTTGCATCTACCTTTACGTCATAAGTCGCGTCTGCCGGCAGATAGATACTCTTTTCTGTCCCCGCATCAACTGAAGCCACAATCGTACTGTCCGCAATTTCCGCAGGTTCATTGTCCGTAATCTGAGCTACCAAAGCGCCGCCTGCATCGTAGACACTGACATCCGCATCGCCGCTGATACTCGCAATTCTGTAAGTATTAATATAGGTTTCCGGTGTGCCGTCATAATTTGGATCATGTAGTTGCAGCCATGCAAAGTATAACTCTGGATAATGGGGTTTTGCCAATAGATTCATATTCGAGAAGAATGTCATTATGTCACTTCCCCCGGATGTAAGCAGACTATCGAATCCTGCTCTTAAGATAAGGCCAAAAGTATCCGAGAGCACTTCTCGACTAATATTAATTCCTTCTTTCTCAAGAGCATCCAGACCGGAATCAAGGAGCAAATCAACTGCTTGATTTATTTTATCTGTCGTAGAAGTACCTGGCGTATTCAGAAGGATATTTATAACTTCTTGAATGTTTTCTTCAAGGACTGTATTAAGGCACGCAGGAATCGTTGTTTGCCATAATTCACGCTCTTCCGGATCTCCCAAGGCTCTTCCCCCGAGGTCACTTACCGTTGCCTGATATTTTTGAACATAGGTTTCCCGGTTTCCGATGCTGTCAGCAACCAGATCCATCAATTGATCTAAAAATTTTGACATCGCAATATCCGAATTCTTGATCAAATAATTCTCGCCTGTATCCGGGTTTTCAGCCGTACCAATCGATAGCTTTTTACCCTGGAAATCATTCAGTACATAACCACCCGTTTTTGAATCTAATAATTCCGTTCCCCAATCGGTGTGTAAGCCTACAAGCTTTCCATACATCGCTGTAAAAATCGCGCCGTTACTTGTTGTCAGTCGATCCGGGATCACCTTTTCGTCAACGCCATATCGGGTAAAGTCCCATGCGGACGGGGCAACCTTTGGCACAAAATCATTGGGGTTAACGACGTTATGGATATTAGTGTAAGATCGGTTTTCTGCTTCACTCTCATTCGCGAGCGCGCCCATTGGCGGTGCTAAACAGTAGGCATATAGATCCTCGTTACTGTAGTTGATCCCTGCAATGGACAGGTCTGTGCTCATTTTACCGGCCAGCAAATTGGTAACCGCTGCGGCCCGGCTGTATCCGGAGAGCCAGAACACGACATCCTCTTCATGGAAGCTTGGGTCACTGCGGTGCGCGTTAATATAATTAGTGAGCCAGCCATGGGCTTTATCCCGGGCTTCTGCAAATCCCTGATGCTCGCCAGCTGCCCCGACCATGAAGTTCCCAATCCACTCGACGCCATAGTTGCCGCCTCTGCCGATTTGGGCGATTAATGTCTTTTTCTTACCGTTGATGGTGATCTCCTTATGGCCGGTGATGACACCAAAGGAATTCTCGGTTGGTTTTATCTTGTAATCGGTATTGGCTTCAATGTCAGTAAAGCCAATATCGGTTAACAACTTTTCAGCGTTTTTATATTTTTCTGCATACTTTGAATTATCATCGGTAATAGAGGTTGACGCGTCGGCATTGCTGTTGAATCCGGACATCACCATACACATTGACATGGTTGCCAGGCTCGGATTATAAAGACTCGCCTTTTGTTCAAAGTAGACATCACTGTAGTGGTATGTCTGTGGATAATCTTTCTTTATGTCTGGAGAATCTTCGTCTCTTGCCCCTGCATAATTAAAGGTTCCTGTCTGAAAATCCGCCGGTCCTTGTGGCGCGTTGATGAAGTACTCTACACCCTCGATGACTGGATAACCGTTATTTCTCTGATAATCATCGTATATAAAGGGGCTGCCGATGATTCCTATAAAATTAGGGTCCTGCATATAGCCCTTACTTACCAGGACTGGTGTGCCACCATAGGGATACGCTGCGTCTGCACGAATGGCGACCGAACAGGAATTGTTCCGGCAATAAGTTGAATTTCTACCCACTGTTCCCATGGATTCGAGCAGGCAGGTTATACCTGCGTTTCTGCCTCCTGTAATTTGGCCGGCGTTATAGTTCTTCAGTGAGCCTCCGTTTATCACTCCCCCTAAACCGCTGGCCCAATAGCCTGAGACATCACCGGTATTATAGGAATTCGTTATAATGTATATATCTCCAGCCAATCCACTGATAAAGCTATTTTCATCCGTTGGGTTTAACGTGACGCTCCCATGATTCGCACATCTGCTAAGCGTGCCATTCGGCGCCCGGCCAACAATCCCGCCTGCGTTACTGTTTACTGTATCCGCAGAGCCAATTTTTCCAAGGTTAAAGCTGTCCATTATCAATTTACCATCAATCTTACCGGCAATACCGCCAAGGAATGATTGGTCGCCCAAAATGTTTCCTGAATTTTTGCAGCTGGCAATATTATTTTTAGTAAGACCGGCAATACCGCCAATAAAGGCGCTGTCAGGAGTTTCGCTGCCAATGGTTCCGATATTGGTGCAATTGGATACACGCCCTTCTGCATAACCGACAATACCGCCGATGTAACCGACTGTGCTATTATTTACAACGCCGTCAAAATAGCACTGTTCAATGACTGCATTCACACCACTGTATCCGACAATGCCTCCAGTGTATCCTCGACCGGTTACCTCGGATTCTTTGACGGTTACCTTTTCGATCTTTCCGGAATCAAAGTATCCAAATAGTCCGGCATCGCCTTCATATCCGGGATCCTGTGTTGAGAAAAGGGAGAAATTGCCTGGCGCTTCCCTTGGTTTTGCCACATTTGATTCCACTAAATTTACCGTTTCTTCCATCGCTGCTCTGATAGCGGTGCTGTCTTCAGTAACGACACTATCGGTGCTCGTATCTTCCTCGGACGCCTCCGCGACTTCTGCGGGATCTGTTTCTTCCACGACCTGCGTTTCCTCTGTGGCGGCTGTTTCTTCCTGAGCCGCGGCCTCTTCAGCGATTACGCTTTCTAATTCCGCCTTAATGGCGGCAGCCTCCTGCTCCAATGCTTCCGTCACTGGATCATACAGCACTTCAACGCCTTGGGAACGGCTTGTGTCATCCAACGAATTAGTCTCGCTACGGGCGCTTCTGCTCTCATTTGGAATATATCCAACCTTCATATTGAAAATGCTGTGGCCATTCCCATTGAAAATGGACAATCCTTATTGCCGATCGGCACCCAGCTCTGTGCAGCTAAATCAATATTTTCTGTGAGCTGATAACTACGGTTAACTTCATTACCATTGTTCACCTCTTGAGCCATCCGCGCCAGCTGTGCTCCGTTGGCAATTAAATAGGGATCTTCCGGGGAACCGCTTCCCCCATTATAAGCACTCGCGATGGATTCATCCCATGCTATGCTGCTGCCCTCTGCATTGACCGGCACCGCCGGAAACTGCATTGCTACCAAAACAAAAATCATTAACAAAGAAACTAACTTTTTCATTACTTACTCCTCTTAATACTTTGAGGCAGTGTTAAATTTCTGACATTCCTTGGCTGATACACTCCCTTACGTGCCAATAACCGTCACAATTACTCTGATTTTCCACCCCCCCTGTTCATTATCTCCTTCCTACTTCTGGTCTTACTTTAATGCATTAAACATCTCGCGTGTGAGATAAGGTCTGTTGTAGATGCCATCATTCGCGATGAAGAGTATATCAAAACTAATACTATTAAAAACATCTTTATTTTCCTTCATTTGGGTGTTCAACTCTTTTAAAGGACAATCAACATACACATTCAGGCAAGGATAAGCATCAAACCTAAAAGATTTTCTACTGATTTTCATGATGTCCGACGAAAAAGGATCTTTGGTATCTAAGAACAATCGATTATAAACACTTCTGGCATCAATGTCGGCTTTACTGTAAATCGGCTTAAATTCTAAGTCGTATTGGCGTGGAAACTTCTTCTCTACATAAATATGGACGTCGGTTCCCTTATAACGTTCTCCAAAAACTTCTTTTGCTTTTGTCTTGGCCTCTTCAAATTTTCCAATGACCTCTATTTCTTTTTCTAATGTTGAGCTATAGGTGCTTGAGGCCTTGCTGTCGGTACTGTGAAACACATAAAAGTTCAGGTCAAATTTGGGCGAATAGCCCAGATAGCAGGTCTCGGTTCGTGCCGGAACGTTTACATGGAAATAGGATCCATCAATGCCGTCAGTCTTTTCCTTATAGGGTTCAACGGCGTTCTCTTTTAAAAATTCTATCTCATAGTAATCTTCACCGTAGTTACTCTCCAGATAGGCTAAGGCACCCTCGACGCTTGCAGGCTCTGCTTTCTTTTGTTTTTTGCATCCGGATGAAAACACCATTGCCAGGCTGACTAGAATACAGATTAAAAGCCAGTTTCCTTTTTTTATTTGTTTTTTCATGGCTCATTCCCTTCATCCTTTCTACTTCAGGTCTTACTTTAAAGCGTTAAACATCTCGAGTGTAAGATAAGGCCTATTGTAGATGCCATCATTCGCGATGAAGAGTATATGTGTACTAATATTTTCAAAATTAGTCCTTTCCTCTTTTATCAGCGCATTCAACTCCTTCAAAGAGCAATCAACGGAAATATTTAAATATGGAAAAGTAGCAAATCTAAAAGACTTTCTACTAATATACATAATGTTGGATGAAAAAGGATCTTCTATATCCAAAAACAACCGATTGTAGGCACTTCTGGCATCAATATCGGGGTTACTATAAACAGGCATAAGTTCTTTTACACCATAAAGTGGTAAATTTTCTCCTAAATAAAGATGGACACTGGTTCCCTTATAGCGCTCTCCAAAAACCTCTTTTGCGTATGACTTGGCTTTTTCAAATTTTCCAATTTCTTCTACTTCTTCTCCTAAGGTTATGTTATAGGTGCTGGGGGCCTCGCTGTCGCTACTGTGAAACACATAAAAGTTCAGGTCAAACTTAGGCGAATAGCCCAGATAGCAGGTCTCGGTCCGTGCCGGAACGTCCCCATAGATGCAGGACCCATCAATGCAGAACAGCGCCTCTTCATAAGGTTCAACATGGTTCTCTTTTAAAAATTCTATTTCATAATAATCTTCACCGTAGTTGCTCTTCAGATGGGCTAAGGCGCCCTCGACGCTGGCAGGCTCTACTTGCTTTTGTTTTTTGCATCCGGATGAAAACACCATTGCCAGACTGATTAGAATACAGATTAAAAGCCAGCTTCTTTTTTTTATTTGTTTTTTCATGGCCCATTCCCCCTGTTTTTACTTTGCTCTTAATCGTTTTTCAAATAATATCTACATCTGAATTATACAAAGCAAACTGAGATAATCCCCAAAAATAATAGATTATATCGAACTTCTGTAGTAGGATGACAAAGGCAATCCTCATCATTTAAACCGAGCTTTAATATTCAAAATAATCAGCAGGCTTATCAGCTTTGTTCAGAGTATTATAAACTTTTTATGATACTGCCAGTATTTGTAGTCATTGTTATCAGACATCTCCTGACACGCTCAAAATACTGTACGAGCGAAAGGTATTCGCCCTGCTGTTTAGATAGCTGAATCAATCATTTTAATTTATGCTAAGAATTATATATATTTTATATTGCCTATCACTTCTAATATTATTGGAACACGTTTTCATTATCCTTGCAAGGGTAAAAATTATCACCAAAAAGATATTTAGTAGTGAAAAAAAAGAAAGATACTTCATTATTACTGATTACGACAGGTTTTTACTATTAGCGTATAAAATTATTACTAAAAAGTCTATCTATATTAAAAATATCCATCGCAATAAAAAAACAGCTTAAAAAATTTTTTCTTCAAGCTGTTTTTTCGGTTTGCGTTTGAGCCTTTTTTAATATCTCTTGCGATTTTTTCGTGTCTAGTTCAGAAAATCATTTATTTTTTTAGGCCGTTCTTTTTTTTGCTTTTTTGGCCAGGTCTTTACTGTTTCGAACCTGAGAAATTGGTATAGGTCGTCCAGTTCTTCCAACTCATCATACTGCTGCAAGGCTTTGTAGTAATCAATTTTATCCTCTTCATACACAATCAATGGTGGATAATCGTTGGTCAATAAATAGTAATTCAGCAAGGTTCTTCCTACGCGTCCATTACCATCTGAAAAGGGATGAAGATACTCAAATTTAGCGTGAAAGTAAGCAGCAGCTTTAAGAACATCAAAATTACCACCAACCTCATATATCTCTTCAATGAGTTCTGTAAGCAATTCTGGCACTTCCTCAGGTTCAGCGCCAACCTCATTCATACCTACTACGTAATCATGCTTTTTAAACTGACCGGGTCTTTCGTCGTTATCTAAATAGCGATGAGTATCAAAGGTACCCTGAGTTAATAAAAAATGTACTTCCTTAATTAGATCCAGATCAATTTTATCTTGTTCAACAATTTTGGGGGCCAGAAACTCGTAGCACAGCTTCTGGTTTTGTTGCTCGAATATTGCTCGGGTATCCCCGGTATAATTGATTACCTTTCCGTTCTTAAAAATTTCATAAGTATCGTGGTATGAAACCTCTGAGTTTTCTATTTTTCCAGAATTATATGCGAAAAGAATTCGAAAATTATCTAGTTTTTGATTTAATTCAACTATTGATATGATTGGATTGTCTTTCCATGCCTGCACGATTTCTTCGTATTTATCCAACATGACTCACCTCATAATTCTTATGTTCTTATATCTTATTATAACATATACCATACTCTCTTAAGAAATATCTTTGTTAAATGTTCAAGGCTAGACTACCAGCCCTTAAGTTGTTTCATATAATATCATTTTCACCAAATCCCTTCAGATGGCATAATAACCATGGAGTGTTAGCTTCTTTCTATTCCTCGAGTTTGAACCGCTTCATTCCACAGTTTGCAAAAAACGCAAAGCTTGAAACCAATTCAAATAATATAATATCATTCATTTCTCCATTATTAGCCTGCTCTAAATCAAAACGATAATATTAGTTCGCAGAACCGCTGGTCGTGTGTCGTGGAGTAGATGATGGCCCCGTCTTGTTCTTGGCACCATGATAATTAGTCATAGTTTATCACTCCATCTCACATTATGCGAGATGGCACACTCGGCGACAGCAAAGCCTTATTTCTTCCAATCTGGCTGCCGTCGTGTCGATTATTCATTAAATTGTTATAAAAACAAAAAGAGCCGATAACTGTGAGTTTGCATCTCACAAATTATTGGCTCTACGTTTCAGCGTCTGGCTCTTTGATAACCGTCATATTCAGCTTTTGTACGTTTACTGTGCTTTTCCGCTTACATTTTGTTCAGAAAAGCGCGAATTTTTTCAGCTCCGTATCCTCTCTGACCATAATTCGCGCTTTACTTTTATACACGGGGTATAAGAGCCAAGTCGCTGCAATGGGAGGCTTCCATACTAATCACCCCACTTGTAAAATTCTGCTGTATGGGATTCACTTCTTGATCTGCATTCCGACTAGTAATCCAATCAATGTCCTAAAGCTAATAAAATGAAAGAGATACACAGGAATGAATAGACCACCAAAGGCCTGCTTCCTCTGTCATAAATGTATCTGTATTATCATCTGCTTTTCTCTTTTTCATCATCATCAATACCATAATGACGGCCACTGCTCCTGTGCTTAAATTGATTGACACACAATCACTGTGAAACGAATTGTACTCAATATTATAACTGCGCAGGACTAGAGAAATACCAATTATGAGAGTACTCTCCTTCATTGATTGATTGCTTGGCTCATGCTTGCAAGGTCTTATCTTTTCCAGTCTGTTTTTCTTAGAGCATAACAAAAAAATATAAAAATCAAAAGAACCGCTGCACCACATCCATAAATAATTAGTATATTCTGAATAACTGGGAGTGCACTAACCTCAGTCATAACACACCAGTTTGTCCCCTCTGCCGGAGAATAGTCAACGTAATGTATATGACTCCTAAACTCCCGCTTCTCTGTCTGTTGAAAACTACGAGAAGATTTTTCACCGGGCGGGTCGTTTTCCGCTCATTCTTCAGTACACGTGCCACAGCCAGGCCAAATTGATTTTCAGGGATAGCTCTCATATAGTGCTGCTGACTTCCAACCAACACATTGACTGACTGGTCATCCTGGAGGTATACGACAATCTCGCATCCATAGATCGGGGGCCATGAGAGCCCCAATAACCTAAGAGTTTTCCATTATAGC
>OCAN01001512.1_pt1 | contig 11141 bp, 7 predicted proteins | sample 1538321 | NCBI WGS metagenome assembly OCAN01 (sample SAMEA2580294, study PRJEB22360) | human gut metagenome | biome: human gut; feature: human-associated habitat; material: faeces | place: Denmark | collected 2008/2010 | reverse complement strand
ACTCCAATCCGGGGTTCACGGAACTTTTGGCGATACGGCAGCCGATAAGGGATATGTAGTCGAAATGGCTATTCCACGGACTTTACTTCGGGTGGTGGCCGACCGTTTGATGTTTAATGCTACCTTATACGATCAGAATGGTAGTGATACCTTTACTGGACTGACTACTACGAATTATGAGAAATGGTTGCCAATCGTTTTAAAAGCCGCTACGGACCCTGAACCTCTACCGGGGGAAGGAGATACCGGTACTGGACCTTCCTGGAATAATGGCGATACGGAAGGTACATGGAAATAATGATAACATTTTAAATTTGCGAGACCATGAAAAAAAATAAAATTCTGATTCTTCTGGTAATTGGTTTATCATTGGGTAGTTGTGTGCAAACTGATGACGAGGCGTTTTCTCCGGAACCGGCCGTAAAAGGAGGAGAAAAATCCATTACGGCCATTTGTGCTGTTACTGCCACAACACGCACGTCTCTTAATGCATCCATGAATGTGGTTTGGACCCAAAATGATGAGATACGGCTGTTTGGCACTTCAACACCGAATGGAGCTGTTTATACTACTGCTGCCAATAGTGTTCGTACCGCTGTTTTTGATCCGGTGGACGCTTCTGTAGATGATGCCATCCGATATGCTATTTATCCGGCGTCGGCTGCGTCAGCCAGCCAGCTTGAAGGTACGACACTTGCTGTTGACTTTTCGGCACTTGCCGGACAGAAATGGATGGGTGCGTTCAATGCTGATAGTGAAATATCATCTTTGCCGATGGCGGCAGCCTCTGATGGTGAAGCCTTTTCTTTTAAGAATCTGTGTGGTGGAGTACGGATACAACTGACTGATTATCAATTAATGGGAATTAGTGTTAAATCTGTAGCTGTGCGCGGTAATGACGGAGAACTGGTGTCGGGTATAGCTGATGTCAATGCAGCGGATGGAATCGTATCACTTCGGAAGTCTTCCACTCCTTCTGCTGCGGCTACTGCATTGGTTACTTGTGATACAAGCGTACCTCTTTCTGCAGATAATAATCCCTCGGCTCATACAGACTTTGTTTTATTTCTTCCTGCGGTAAATTATACCAAAGGGTTGACTTTCGTCATAACGGATGCTGCCGGACGGATTTACGAACAAGCAACTCCGGGTGCTTTCACTATTGAAGCCGGAGTTGTCAAACCGATGGAATTATTACCGATAACGTTGTATTATGGTAAGGTAAACTGTTATCGTACGGCATCTGCAGGAACACTTGAAATAGATGTCACACCTTATTATTCATTGGCAGGAGATTATACTTATGAAAATCGTCTGAGGGTGAATATCAATGGGGAATTAGTCGATAAGGCTGTGTCTGCAACTGTTTTGTGGACACAAACGAATTCGTCTTCATCAGGAGATGTTCTTTCTGCTATTCCTGCATTGGAGGGAACTACTTTAAAAGTTCCTGTAAGTGGCGTGAAAGGAAATGCCCTTGTGGCTATTCGAGATGCATCGGGCAAGAACGTATGGTCTTTTCATATTTGGGTGACTGAAGCATCGGATCTTACCTATATTAATGAGGAACGGGGAACATTCAAAATGATGGATCGTAATTTGGGTGCAACTTCTGTTACTCCTAAAGATCAGAATGCTTATGGTGTGTGGTATCAGTGGGGGCGCAAAGATCCGTTCCCGCGTCCGCTTGATATTGTCCGTTCGAGTGCGACAACTGTGGATAACAAGGAGCTGACCGCAAATGCAACCACTTCTGCTGAAGTGGGAACAGTAAGTTATACTATATCCAATCCTGATATAAGAATTTTTTCTGCGAATGACTGGCATAATGAATGGCGGAATAACGGACTATGGGGAAATTCTGATGGTCTCACCAAGAATGTAAAAACTGTGTATGATCCTTGTCCGGAAGGCTATTGTGTGCCCGATCAGAATTGCTATCAGGGATTCACTTTTACTTCAAAAACGGAATGTGATAACAATTACGGGCATCTGTTTGTGATTGATGGTTCGCAAACTTCTTACTTCCCGACAGGAGGCTATCTAGATAAGGGAGCTAATAAGATTGCTTATCAGGAATATCGGGGATATCAATGGACTAGTAATCCAGGAACAACAGGAGCTTATTACTTCTATTATAATAATGCAAATCTTAATTTTACAGGTATGGATCGTGCTTCGGCAGCATCTGTCCGTTGCGTCAGGATGGAGTAAAATGAAAGATATTTTTTAATCATAATAATACATGCACTCATGAAATATTTCAATATTTTGTTTCTGATTTTGTTTCTTACTACAAGCGCAAAAGCGCAATCGGTCAAGGTGTCTGTAAGCAAAGTCAGTATTCCGACATACACAGAACCTGAACGTGAAGAATTGCCGATGTTTGCCGAAAACAGGGTACATCAGCGTTCGAGTGGCAATCCTTATCCTAATAAAATCGTTCTGAAAGTGAATCGGGAACAAAAAGTGGATAAAGAATATACGCTTATCAAATTAGAGAATGAATATTTGGAACTACAAATATTGCCGGAAATTGGAGGTAAGATATATGCTGCCAAAGATAAAACGAATGGATATGATTTTTTCTATAAGAACCATGTCATAAAACCTGCTCTTATCGGTGCTTTGGGCTCGTGGATTTCCGGTGGACTGGAGTTTAACTGGCCTTTTCATCATCGGGCTTCGTCTTTTATGCCCACTGATTATGAGATAGAAAAACTGCCGGGGGGTGGAGTGGTCGTTTGGGTTTCGGAACATGATCCGACAGACCGGATGAAAGGTATGGTTGGCATTGTGCTTAACCCCGGTGAGTCTATCTTTGAAACGAGAGTCAAATTGTCGAATATCACCCCGTTAAGACATTCGTTTTTATGGTGGGAGAATGTGGCGGTACCTTCGAATAAGAATTATGAGATATTCTTTCCGCACGATGTAAGCCATGTGTTTTTCCATTACAAACGTTCGGTTACTACTTATCCGGTTGCAACAAATGCGGCAGGAATATTTAACGGTATTCGTTATGACGGTGCAGTTGATATAAGCAAGCATAAGAATACGATTCAGCCTACCTCTTATTTTAGTGCGGCATCACAGTATGATTTCTTTGGCGGTTATGATACGGGCAGGAAATGTGGGGTTGTACACATCGGAGATCATCACGTATCACCCGGTAAGAAGATGTTTACATGGGCTTACAATCAGTTGTCCCAGTCTTGGGAAAATGCTCTCACAGATACAGATGGAGCCTATTGTGAATTGATGGCAGGCAGCTATTCTGACAATCAGCCGGATTTTACATGGCTTGAACCGATGGAGACTAAAACCTTCTCGCAATATTGGTTCCCGATCGGAGAAATCGGGGTTCCGGATTTTGCGAACACGACAGGAGCTATATACGTCAAGGATACGATTAAAGTGCAATTGAACAAGACTCGTAATGTGAAGATTACGGTCAAAGGTGATAATCAGATTTTGTATTCAGGAAAAGCTACAGTCAAAGCCAGAGAAGAATATATGCTACCTGCGGATGTAAGAATGAAGTTGGGATATTCAATAGATGTTACTGCTAATGACGGAACTGTTTTAATGTCTTATACAGTGAAGAAACACGATACTTTTAATATTCCTCATACAACACAGGATATGCCGAATATCAAAAAGGTTGAAAGTCCGCATTTGTTGTATCTTGAAGGTTTGCATGTGGATCAATACCGTGATCCTGCCACTAAAGGAGAGAGCTATTATAAAGAAGCTCTTGAACGTGATCCGAATTTTGCTCCTGCATTGATCGCTTTAGGAGAAGCAAAGTTACGCAATGCTTTTTATAGTGAGGCTTTGGGATATCTTTTGAGGGCGGAAAAAGTGTTGACACGGTTCAATACGCGTCTTGAAAATGGGAAACTGTACTATTTGTTAGGACATGTCTATTTAGCGCTTGATGAGCAGGAGAAATCCTATGATTATTTCCGGAAAGCAGCATGGAGCAGTGCTTATGTTTCTTCCGCCATGACTTATGCGGCTATGCTCGATATACGTAAACTGGAGTATGACAAGGCTGTTCAGCATCTTGCTACTGCCATTACTTATCATAAAGATAATGCTGTAGCCAATGCGTTGATGATATATGCTTCTTATTTGCAGGGAGATAAAAAAGCATCGGAACGTCAATATCTGTCTGTAGAAGCGAATGATAAACTTAATCATTTGGCACGTTACTTCGGTGTGCTGACCGGTAAAGTTAGTACCCGGGATTTTATGGAAAAGATACGGACGGATAAGAATCAGGTATGTCTCGATCTTATAGAAACTTTGCTTGTCGCTGATCTGCAGAAAGAGGCTGTTTCCCTGATAGAGATGTTGCAAACACACGAACCTCTGATTTTTAGTCTGTCTGCCATATATGCAGATATAAAAGGCGGTTCTCCGAATGATTCGGCAACGGAAGGGATTGCTTTCCCAAGCCGGCGAATTGAAATGAACAGTTTGTCTCATTGGGCAAAACAGGGAAGTCGGAGGGCGCAGTTGCTGTTGGGATGTGCCCTTTACGCTAAAGGACATTATGAGAAGGCAGTCGCTCTTTGGGAAGGCTTGTCCAGTACTGATTATCGTGCTGCACGAAATCTGGCTGTCGCTTACTATTCACACATGGATCGTAAAAATGAGGTGTTACCTTTATTGAAGCAGGCATTATCTCTGAAGCCGAATGACGAACAGTTGATTTTTGAAACGGTCTATGTAATGGGTAAGTTAGGAGTTGCTCCTATTGAACGTATTTCTTTCTTGAATAATCATAAGTCTGCAATTAGCCGCGATGATATTATGCTTGAATGGGCACGAGCTTATAATATGGCAGGACAGGAGGATAAGGCAATAGAACTTCTTAGGGGGCGTAACTTTGTCCCAGCTGAAGGTGGGGAGCATGCAGTTGCAGAACAGTATATGTTTGCTTATTTCCTGAAAGGGCGTAGATTAATGAAAGAAAATAAGATGCAAGAAGCGGCTGATTGTTTTAAGGCTGCGCAAACTTTACCTCAAAATCTGGGAGCAGGTTTGTGGAATATCGTTAGATTGGTTCCATTTAAATATTATGAAGCAATCTGTTTGAAATCTTTGGGGCAGGAAGACAAGGCCAATGAGAATTTTGATTTTATAACGGGTATTGAGGTAGATTATTTTAGTAATATGAACTTACCGGAATTACCATTTTATCAGGCACTTTGTTATCGTGAAACGGGTATGCCTTTCAAGGGGGATATGCTCATCAATTATAAACTGCAAGATTGGAAAGAAGGTATGAAGACTATTGATGCGGGTTATTTTGCCACTACTCCTTTCTTTATAAGTTTCTGCGATCGTGCCGTACAGCAAAGGAGTGCTTATTATAGTTATTTACTAGCGCTGGCTTATCGCTACACCGGTGATACGAAGCTGGCACAGAAATATATTGAGCAGGCAGCGGTGAGTGATCCTTATGCTCTGAATATTTTTGCAGAAAGACAATTCTGAACGATCTTGTAAAGCTCATTTGGACGCGGATTCATACAGATTTATATTTAGAAAGAATCTGTATGATCCGCTTCATTATCAGCATCTTTGTTTAGTGCAATTAATGTAATTTCGGTTTTAGTATTAGAAAGTGTTTTGAAGGTATGGTTCTCTTTACGAAAATATATTCCGAAAGAAGATTATTTTTTGTAGATTTGTGAGACTGATAAACACAATTCCGGGAACGATGGATATTCAAGCCTTTCGAAATTATTACGATACATACTATGAACAACTTTGTTGTTTTCTCAACTTCTATACGCATGATGTAGCAGTCATAGAAGATGTTATTCAGGAGGTGTTTCTCAAACTATGGGAGAATAAAGATTGTATTGAAATAACCTATATAAAAACCTATCTTTTCCGGGCTGCCAAAAATCGGGTATTAAACTATCTTCGTGATGAGGAAAACAGGCATCAGTTGTTAGAGAATTGGTTTAACCAGCAACTGGAAGAAAGGAAATATAAAGATTGTTTTGACATTGATGCCTTGACAAAAGTGGTGAATCGGGCAATTGAACAGCTTCCGGAGAGATGTAGGGAGATATTTTCCTTGAGCCGGAAGGAGGGACTTTCTTATAGGCAGATTGCCGAACGTCTCGGGATTTCTGTAAAAACAGTAGAGACACAAATAAGCATTGCGCTCAAACGAATAAGAGAGATCTTATCTTCTTCTGCATTTGCATTTTTGTGGCTGTTTATTCGATAAAATATTTATTCTTTACTATTGAATGTCAGATGAATAGATTTTTTGCTTGTTTGTATTTAGCCGTACTTGTTAGTGCTTGTGCGGAATGTGAGGTCATTCCTGGAGTGAAAACAGCATTTTATGGTGTTACTCAAGGTGGTGATACCGTTACTCAATATATCCTGACTAATGCTTCAGGAGCTCAATTCAAGGTCATTGACTATGGGTGTCGTGTGACGAATATTATGGTGCCGGACCGGGAAGGAAAAATGGCAGATGTAGTGCTTGGATATGAAAACCTAAAGGATTATGAGACTGGAGCCGAGCGGTTTTTCGGGGCTTTATTAGGACGTTATGCTAACCGTATTGCCGGCGGGAATTTTATGATTGATTCTGTTCGGTATCAACTTTCGTGCAATGAATCTCCAAACGGACGTCCCGGGCATTTGCACGGCGGTGTGAAGGGATTTGATCGTGTCATGTGGAAAGCGATGCCGGTCAATTGTTCTGATACGCTTGGCATTGTTTTTACTCGTTGCAGTCCTGACGGAGAGGAGGGATATCCTGGTAATTTGGACTGTAAAGTCACTTATTACTGGACTCCGGACAATACTTGGCGTATAGAATATGAGGCAGTTACCGATCAGCCGACTATCGTTAATATGTCGCAACATTGCTATTTTAACCTTCAGGGTTATGACGGAGGTTCGGTTTTAAATCATATCGTACAAATTAATGCGGATTCAGTTACGGTAAATACTCCGTGGTATGTGCCGGTTTCGGTTGAATCAGTAGTAGGAGGACCTTTAGATTTTCGCACTCCTCATAGCTTTGCAGAACGTGTCACCTCTCCTAATGAACACATGAAACTTATGGGTGGTTATTCGGCTAACTGGATACTTCGTGATTATAACGGAGATTTGCGTTATGCTGCAACTGTCACGGAACCTCAAAGTGGCCGTCAATTAGAAACTTACACTACAGAGCCCGGCTTGTTGATCTATACCGGTATCGGGCTTTCAGAAAAGATAGTGGCTAAAGGTGGTCCACAACAGAAATATGGTGGTCTGATATTGGAAACCATCCATCATCCGGACACGCCACATCATCCTGAATTTCCATCCTGTGTGTTGCGTCCTCATGAGAAATATTATTCCGTTACGGAATATAGATTTACTGTGCAAAAGTAATTCAATAGAGTATACCTTGGAATTACTTATCTTTTTCCGGGAAAACTCTTATTTCTATCAAAAAAAGTAATAATTTTGGCATTGATTTGCGGATTGCCTAAATTATGAAAGATAGAATGTTAGATTTAAAACAACTTACAGCTGATGTATGCCGGATTGCTACAGAAGTTGGATATTTTTTGAAAGAAGAACGAAAGAACTTCCGTCGTGAACGTGTGGTGGAAAAACATGCACACGATTATGTGTCTTATGTGGATAAAGAATCTGAAGTGCGTGTGGTGAAAGCCCTTACTGCTTTACTGCCTGAAGCGGGATTCATAACAGAAGAAGGCTCTGCCACTTATCAGGATGAACCCTACTGTTGGGTGATTGACCCCTTGGATGGAACCACGAATTATATTCATGATGAGGCTCCTTATTGTGTGTCCATCGCTTTACGTAGCCGTACCGAACTTCTTTTAGGTGTCGTTTATGAAGTTTGCCGGGATGAATGTTTCTATGCCTGGAAAGGCGGAAAAGCGTTTATGAATGGCGAAGAAATTCATGTGTCGAACGTTGAGGACATCAAAGATGCATTTGTCATTACAGAATTACCTTATAATCATCTGCAATATAAACAGACTGCTCTTCATCTCATCGATCAGCTTTATGGGGTAGTGGGAGGCATTCGCATGAATGGCTCGGCTGCTGCCGCAATCTGTTATGTAGCTATTGGGCGTTTTGATGCATGGATGGAAGCATTTCTCGGAAAATGGGATTATTCTGCAGCGGCACTGATTGTTCAGGAAGCGGGAGGAAAGGTGACTGACTTTTATGGTGAGGATCATTTCATAGAAGGACATCATATTATTGCAACGAATGGAAATCTTCATCCTGTCTTTCAGAAACTCCTGTCAGAAGTCCCTCCATTGAATATGTAGTTGCAATATGTAGTTGCTATTGCAGTTTTAAATCTCTATTATTATGAAACACACATTTCTTATCAAAGATTGGCTTAGTTCTTTCTTATCTTTGCTATTTCCCCGTTGCTGCGTTGTTTGTGGCCGGCCGTTAGCAAAGGGTGAAGAATGTATCTGTACAGTATGTAATATCAATCTACCCCGTACTAATTATCATCTTCGAAAAGATAATCCGGTAGAACGGCTCTTCTGGGGACAAATCCCTTTGGAACGGGCTACTTCTTTTTTCTTTTATGAGAAAGGAAGCGACTTCCGGTTGATTCTTCATCGGTTGAAATATGGTGGACAAAAGGAAATAGGTGCAATTATGGGGCGGTATATGGCTGCCGAACTTTTGTCTTCCCATTTTTTTCAGGGAATTGATGTGATAATCCCCATACCGCTTCATAAGAAAAAACAGCAAATCCGTGGTTATAATCAGAGTGAGTGGATTGCCCGTGGTATTGCTGCTGTAACAGGAATACCCATCGATACAGAATCCATATTGCGTAAGAAAAATACGGAAACGCAAACGCGTAAATCTGTGTTTGAACGTCGGGATAATGTGGAAGGTATCTTTGAACTTCAGCATCCCGAAACACTTGCAGGTAAACACATATTGATAGTTGACGATGTGTTGACTACCGGCTCTACTACTCTGGCATGTGCTTCCTGCCTGGTAGATGTAGAAGATATACGGATTAGTATATTGACGTTGGCAATGGTGGAATAAGTATGTATATCAGTACCCTAATTCACTATGGGTATTCAACGAAAATGAAAATAATCTGTGTGAATCTGTGTAATCCGTGGTGAACTCTAAATTAGCATTTAGCTTGTTTCGGTACGGAAATAACCAAAAATACTATCGCTGACAATAATTCGTCAATATGCAGCTTTTATCTCTTTTTCTTGCTTATATTATTTTTTCAATTGCCTAACGAATTATCGTTTGACAGTTGTTGAACGAACGCTTGACAGATGTTGAACTATCGCTTAACAATTGTCAAGCGAAAACTCCTTAGGCAATGAAATAACTATTAATAGGTAAAGGATCGCTTAAAAATAACTAATAAAATCATTAGTGGTAATTGATTCCAAACGGTACGGTTATAAATTTATTCCATATCATTATATTTTAGACATGATAAGATTATCATTGAAATATATTTCAACATATACATTCCTACGATAGAAGTGTCAAAAATAAAAGAGACGAACAATTTCCTCAATTTAAGTTTAGGACTTTATCAGTCGATTCGTTTCTCGGTGAGAAACACTTCGTTTCTCGGTGTCGAAAAGGTTGTTTCTCGGTGAGAAACGGGTCGTTGGTTTTAAAGGAATCTATCGAATAGTAACCACCTGGATAACAGTATCTTACAAAACTGCGCTATCTATCAGAAATACATAGGAGTTTTATTGACATTTTTTTTGCAACACCATTTATTTCTATTGTATCTATATACTGTGATAATATTTACATTAGAACTAAAATATGGCATTTATAAAAGAATCTGGGCTCAGTTGTAATTCTTGGGGGATTAAGTTTAGTCAATTCCCTTCATGCATATACCTTTGCTAGCCTAAAAAGGAAGAAGCTCATATCCACTACTCCTCTAAATGATGTCCTAAATGCTTTGATTTTAGCATTAAATGCTTCCGCTGCTGCATTTGTACTCCTGTTCACAAAGAAGTTCAAAATCCTTTCATAATGGTTCTCAATAGAGTTTGCCACTGTTGTGAATGTATCGTATCCATATTCTTCAATCTTATTATACCATAGTGCCAGCTTTGCTCTTGCTACATCCTTGTCATAGTTTGTGGAAAAGATCTTTCCCAACTCCAATGAGTAGTAATATACGTGCTTAATATCTTCAAACTGCTTGAAAAGTAATTCTGCCCTGATTTTCTGGCTCTTGGTCCATTTATCAGGTGATTTAAATAATAAATATCTGCTTCTGGCTAATAATTGCCTGAGTGTATCTCCGTTTTCGAGTTCTTCTGCTTTATGTACTTCCCCCTTCTCTTTTGCCGCTTTCATGGCTTTATTCTCCTCTTTTATCACTTGCCATCTATATGTAATACGCAACTCTTGTACAGCTTCGTATACAAGTTTTTGTACATGAAACCTATCAATCACCTGCATGGCACGTGGAAAGCACGTTTTCGCAATCTTTTGCATGCTCCCGGCCATATCCAGTGTAATCAAACTCCAGTCACGACTATATGTCTGCCCAGTGGATGGATCTTCCCAGCGACGACGCTTGATACGTAAATAAACGGCTTTACCACGGATAGGGAAGTCCTGAACTTCAATCTCAGGGAGGAAACCTTTTGAGTGAAGATGTAGATCAGAGTACTCAGCAGGAATAGTGGCTTTCTCCTCTAAATAAAGAATAAAGCAAGTATCCTGAGAAACATGATTGACTAGGGTAAAATAATCAAGGATTCCTGAAGGCAAGAACAAGCTTAAAGAAGCAACAGGATCAATCGTTTGGGAAGAGGATGTTTTCATGATGCAAAAATAAGAATTTTAACGCAATCCCCCAAGTTTTCAGACTGAGCCAGAATCTGTTTCATTCTTTTCTTATCAGGAATGAATCTATTTTAAGAATGTGATTGCCCTGAATCAAATCTCCCAAGTTTTCGAACTGCTCCGTTATGATCCGAAAAAACATTGGATCCGAAAAATAAAAAAAGAGATAAATCTTCTGATTTACCTCTTTTTTTGCTCTTCCTCTTGGACTTGAACCAAGGACCCTCTGATTAACAGTCAGA
>OCAN01001511.1_pt1 | contig 11146 bp, 10 predicted proteins | sample 1538321 | NCBI WGS metagenome assembly OCAN01 (sample SAMEA2580294, study PRJEB22360) | human gut metagenome | biome: human gut; feature: human-associated habitat; material: faeces | place: Denmark | collected 2008/2010 | reverse complement strand
ATTGTGTTCCACCACTAATTCCTGGTAACTCTGATGCCATTAAAAAATAGCCATCCTCGCTATCAATTCCAACTTGCCAGATACCGCCACAAAAATATGGTTTAATATATAGTGTTTTATCACCGATACGAGCCTTTTTCTCATTTTGATTAGTTGCGGTTTGATGAACCTCATCAAAAATCCGATTACATTCATTAATAATATCCTGTTCTAATGTTAAATGCGCAGCCCCATATCTATTATAGTAATAATAGCGATAACAGTCGTTGTTTTTATACCAGCCATTATACGATGCCACATCAATTCCTTGCTCTGCTATCCATTCATCAAATTGTTTAATAGTTGTAAACGAAAGTACACTATCTAAAAAATCATTACAATTAGCTACTGTTTGTGGCGTATTTGAAAGATTTATGTTATTAAAATTCAATTTTGATAACATAGTTTGACTATCTTTTTTACTTGTAGCATTACTCTGATTTGTCTTAACAGTAATAACTTTATCAGCAACTTTAATAATAACCTTAGCGTCTTCATTAGAAACATTAATATCTTTATCAGTATTCTCATTTCCTAATAAGGCAGCATACTGTTTATTAGTTATATCTTTATACCGAGTACTATCAGCAAAAACATTTGCAGCAGTAGAAAAACCAACCAGCATTATTAATGAGGCAATTGAAATTATTGCCAAAGCTACTATTTCTTCTACTAACGTCATTCCTTTATTATTTATCATGCGGCTTCACCTCCGTCATAATTAATAACTTTCCATATACCGCCTATTTTTTGCATTACTGCTTGAACATTACTGGTACGATCATTATATTCATAAGTAATCTCAATATATATTAACGGGATTATCTTTTTATCATTATCCTTTTCTTGCTCTTTATCTACAATATGGATAACCGCTTGGGATACTTCTCCTTTAGCATTTGGTAAGCTGATTTCAGGATAAATGTTATCTTCAAAAGCACTACTTTTAGGAATTAAATCCGTTTCGTTATCACCAATTGCTTTTATAAGTGAATCTAAAGCACTCTTTGCATATAGATCACATTGTAATTGATTTCGATTATCGATCGAACGATTATAACTTGAATAAGCAAATGTTAAGGAGGCCCCTATAATCAATAATAATATCATTACGATCATTACCGCCCATGTAAGCCCTGAGCCTTTATTATTCTTAATCATATTTAGCCTCCTTCATATCATTTTTCAATCATATATAAATTATATGTTAAAATTGTATATTCTTTAGTACTATCCCTATTATAAGTGTACTGTAATTGAGTTAATGCAACTCCTGTATTTTCAGATATCTTACCTATATAACGAGCAATGTTTGTAGGGCTTCCTGTAACCTTTTGCTGCACATTTGCAACTAACGTTTTAGGGTTTTCTTCTTTTTCTTCGCTCTTATTTGAAGTTGTTTCGCTTTTATTGTTACTTTCAGCTTTTGCTTCTTGTAAGGCCACGCTAAAAGATTTAATTTCTGTTTCACTAGCCTCATTGATTGTTAAATCAACTGGTGTTAGGTTATACTCAGCTGCCAATTCTGAAAAATAAACATCTATTTCATAATCATTCATAATCGACATAAATTTATTATGATAATCGACTAACTCATCTTTCGCTTTTTTAATTGCAGCATTAACATCTATATTAGTTTCATATACCGCCTTTTTACTTTCCAACTCAAATTCAAGATTATCCCGCTGTTGTTTTAATGTTGTATTTTTTGCCATAGCAGGAGAAATCATAAAATACCAGCCCACAACAACTACCATTAGTAATACTAAGATATAAATCAAGATTTGTTCACGTCTACTTAATTTATTCATTGATCCCTCCTCCTAAACTACAGATAACTGTCATTTGATAAACAACTACCTTTTCTGGGGTTGTACTAGGCATATAGATAGAACCAGAATTACTAGATTCATCTTCTTTTTCCACTTCTTTATAACCACTATATCTTACTTTTGTAAAAATATTTAGATCCATCAGGTTTTTAACAATTTGTTTTGTGTATGGAACTTGACTTGTTTCAATAACCAAGGTTAGTTCCCCGGTTGTTTGTTCAAAATTACTTGAAGTAATTTTACCTTGTAAAGCCGCTTTATAACAAGCATTATAAATATCTTCACTTAAGTTAGGATAAGAAGCAATATTAGCATTAACTTTTTTTAGATTATCAATTGTTTTTTGAATTTCTTGCAATGAAGCATATTTTTCTTCATAATCACTATCTTTATAACTTTTTTCTAAATCACTTATTTTCTGTTTAATTTCAGCAATATCATTTTTATAATTACCTTGTTTAACTTTTAAATAGCCAAAAGCACCACCTATAATGAATACTAAAACCAAAGGCAAGATAAGATATTTAAGGTATTCTTGGAAAATATTTTTTTTCTTGGTAGCTAGATAATATTGTTCCAGTAGATCAATATCTTTGCTTTTATTTCGCTTGAACATTATTATCCCTACCTTTCACATAAACTTCCAATAGCATAAACATACTTATGGAGTAAGAATTCCTTAGAGTTACCACTGTAATAAATCGTATTACTATTAGCTAAGCGCATTGCCCTTATATCGACACTATCACTTACTACTTCAAATAGCATTTTTTCTTCATAATCATCCAATCCACAAAAATATACTCTTTCAATATTTTGATTATAATCAGCCGTTTTAATAAACTGCTTAAACTTAATTAAAATATTGCTTACTTCCATAGTAAAGGAACTGCTTCCTCGCTCAGAAAACAATCTTGAACGGTTCGAGAAAACATACTTACCTTCCTCAAATAAATATAAAGCTATATCATTACCATTAATCACCGCAATAACAAAGTTTCTTTGAGAAAGTCTGATAATATCTTCTATTAACTTATCGATTGCATTAAGAGAAATATCAATTGCAGTTATTTCAATCCCCACATCATCAAAAATATTTAAATAATCTTCTATCATCTGCTTTTTCATTGCACAACAAAGAATCTCAATCCCTGGTTTATCTACTAATTTATCTTTTAAAATTGTATAATCATAGATCAAATCATGTTCACCATTTTCTAAGCTATCAATTTCTTCTTTAACGATTGCATGTATTTCTTTATCCTTGATCTTAGGAACAATTAAATTCTTATGCACGATTTGTCCACTATCAATAACCAGCTTACAATCACCAATTCCTTTTTTATTAATTATGCGCAATACATCTTTTAAAGCATCTTCATCCATGATTGCACCATCAAGCATAGTCCCCTCAGGTAATTGATAATCTTGAAAATCACTAATATCAATTTGATTACTGCCATTACATACACCACTGACCAATTGTGCACTCGTATTCGATAAATATATTATATTTTTCATAAAGTCCCCCTACATACTTCCAACATTTTGATACATTGAATAAATTGGTACTAACACAGAAATAATAATTACACAAATTACTACTGCTAAAACAATAATCATAGCTGGTTCCAAAATAGCAACCATTTTTTCTGACGCTAACATAGCTTCATAATCAAAATCATCAGCTAGTGAACTCAGTAAGTCTTCAAGGTTTCCACTTTCTTCACCAATATATACACTTGAAGTTAATTTAATATCAAATCCATCAATCATTCCAATTGCAACTGACAATGCCTCACCATTTCTAACCGCTTTAATAGAGTTATCAAACTGCGTTTCAATATATTTATTACCAATCGTAGATTTTACGATCACCATTGCATTAACAATTGAAATCCCACTAGAATATAAAGAGCATAAAGTTCTTGCAAATCTTGAGGTATAAATTATTTTCATTAGTTTCCCAATTATCGGCATTTTTAATTTAAAGCGATCAAACTGATATTTAACTTTTGGTAATTGCAACAATGACACAATTATTAATATTAATACTAGGATGCCAATCAACAGTGTGTACCAGTAACTCATAATAAATTTACTAATTATAATATTGATTTCTGTTATTAATGGTAATTCCATTCCCTCAAACATACTAAAGAACGATGGTAACACAGCTGTATAAACAATCAATAAAACAACAATTGTAACTATTCCTAATATGACTGGATAAGTCATTGCTGATTTAACTTTATTTTTAATCTTATTATCATTTGTAAATTGATTATTTAAGACCATCATTGTATCTTGCATGTTCCCGCTCGCTTCACCAGATCTTACCATTTGAATTAATATATCAGGAAAGGCTTTCCCCTGTTCTTTTAATGCATCTGATAATGTTTGTCCCTGCTGCAATTTTACATATATATCATTATAAATCGCTTTTAGTTTCTTATTATCTTCACGGCTTGCTAAAATTGAAACCGTTCGAATCAGCGGTAATCCAGAATTCATCATTGTTCCAATCTCACGACAAAAATTAGCTAATTCCTTCAATTTCATCTTATAATTTTTAGTTTCTTCTTTAGTTATATCTTTATGAGAAATCAAATACATATCTTTAACACGTAAAAGCTGACTAAGTTCATGCTCATCCCTAGCCTCCGTTTTTCCTGTTATTTTCTTTGCGTTTATATCACGTGCTACATATTTATAAATTGCCATTTCTCTTCCTCACTTATAAATTAAAAAATGATAGATACACCCTAATTATTTCATTTCCATATAATAGTGCTGTAAATATCCCTAAACACAAATATGGTCCAAAAGCCATGTGTGACTGCTCTTTTGACTTTTTTGTTACCATCAAATAACTAGCATAAATCCCCCCAGCTAATAGTCCAATAAAACCAGCTAATAAAGTATTTATCCAGCCAAGCATAAATCCACAAACAAACATCAGTTTCATATCACCACCGCCAAAACAGTCTGGTATGGCTAATGTCATTAATAACATAAACCCACTAACTGATGCCATTCCAATAACACGACTACTAATACTAATTTGAGGCTCTAAAACTGCACAGACAATAACTGGAGCAACCAAAGCAATAACTAATCCATTAGGGATAGTCATAGTATCAAAATCAATCATTGTAATCGTCAATAAAATCATTGCTAAAACAAAACTAACTAATGTCATCCAAGTAAAACCATAACGATAAAAGCATAACATTGCTAACAAGCCACCACATAATTCAATTAATGGATACCGTGGGCTAATTGGCTCTTTGCAAAAGCGACATTTACCTTTTAGAAACAGCCAACTAAAAACAGGTATCATATCATATGGTTTTAATGTATTGTGACAACTAGGGCAAAAACTTCGTCCATTAACAAAATCCAAATCTCGAGGAATTCGATAAATTAATACATTGATAAAACTGGCAATACAGCTTCCCAAAATAAACATATAGATATAAGCTATTATCAAAAAATCCACATTTTCACCCCTTATCAAACTACTAAAATTATATCATAAATTAATCTTCCAACCTAACATAACATCATCTTGAACACACTTCTATACCAGTAATTTAACTTTTTTCTGATACATCTATAATACTTTCTTAAATTTATAATAAATTTCTCTCTAAATAAGCTAAAGAAGCAAAAACTGGCTATCACATGATAACCAGTTTATTTTACAATGATATTAATTTTTCATCAATTGTAACATCTCTATTCTTTTCCATCAATTGTGATATCTTTATTCTTTGTTACAGTTGCCGTAACATACTTATCATCGTCACTTAACCATTTTATCGTATATTTCCCTTCTTCTTTGAGCTCAATTGATATCTTTTTGTCTGCTGTATCATTGTTAATTCCAGTTTTCTTAGCAGCTTCAGTAGCAATCGCAGTGTAATCAGCTGCATTACCTAGTGTTTCAGCTTTAGCTTCTTCTGTTTGGACTACTACATATATAGATCTAGCTTCTGCAATATATTTAGAATCCTTTGCTTCATCAATATATCCCATTACCGCTGGAACAGCAATAGCAGCTAAAATCCCCAAAATTACTAATACTACGATGATTTCAATAAGCGTAAAACCTTTCTTATTTTTAGCTTTTTTCAATCTTTTTAATAATAATTCTTTCATTTTTTCTCCTCCGTTTATCATCAATGAATGTCTAAAAAGTTCTTAACAAAGTAAAACCGGTATTACCTCCTGGTCCCATGCAATACCGATTCTTTTCTTTCTTAACATAACTTTTTACTACAGTCCCATTATATACCCGAAGGTAAAAAATAACAATTAATATCTTAGACTAATCACACATAATTCAACTATTTTAATGTTTTTCGATAATTTGTGATGAACCCGTGATAAATATCATTATTAATCTTCTTGATTGTCTGTACAATTATTATTTTTATGTTGCTTTCGTTGTCTAAAATAATTAACAAGTGAATAATAAACAGGTATCGTTAAAAAAATTAACCAGGTTGGTGACCAAATATTTTCATAGAATCCCTCATACAAAAAATATAAAATTACTAATACAGGATACGGGAATCTGTTAAGGTTGCGGTGTTTAACTGCAGAAATTGCCCCTTCAATAATTGGAACAATTAATAAAAATATCCATAATGGATGCCATAACTCCGTGTATAAGGCTATCCCGATATAAGCAATAATTGCAAGTAATGCAAAAGGAAACTTTGTATAATCTTCATAGTAGTAATCCCAGCCTTTTTCTTTACGAATTTTACGCCATTCTTCTTGATCATATTTTTTATCATCCACAAACACACCAGAACCATCGATATGAATTCTTGAATCTTCTTTTGGATCCTCAACATGAATTCCATTCCAGCCAACATGAACCTCTTCACCATCTTCACCAGTCACATGAATCCCATGTTTTAAACTAATATGAACACTTTCTTTTTTCTTTTGTTTCTTATCTTCTTCTGTTTTTTCTTTTGATGCTTGTTGATTATTACCACTTTCAAATTCTTTTTGATCTGTTTTTAGTAAATCATCCAATGACATTCCATATAACTTGGCAAGTAAGATTAAATTATCTGTATCTGGAGATGCTTCTGCTCTTTCCCACTTACTAACTGCTTGGCGACTGATTCCTAATTCATTTGCTAAAGCCTCTTGTGAAAGATTTTTTTCCTTTCGCAATCTTACTAATCGATTTGCAATTTCTATATTCATAAATTTATTCCTCCCTAAATCACCTACATTATGCAAAATAATGCTTGGTTGCTCTAGATATTCTAGTTTTCAATTTCGCAACCAGTGGTTGCAATATGAACATTATATTATAATTTGTTCGATGAATACACATAAATTATAATATTTGTTGAAATATTTTCAAATAATGATTATCATAAAGTTAGGTGATACATTTGTATGGTGTAAAACACCTCCTTTCTGGTTAATGGACTGTTCCGTGCTTGCGCAGTCCATTTTCTTTTACTAAAAAAAACCATTTTTTAAACTATACAAGTATTATTAATAGTATGATTTCTAAAAATCCTTTTGTCTTATCAAAATATAAAAACCTCCTAGTCAGTGTTTAATTATTTACACTGTCTATTAGGAGGTCATCATATCATTTTTGATATTTTTACATTACAATTTTTTAGCATCATACGTTACTTGAATTCCAAGGTTACTAAAAACTTTAGCATCCATTGGTCCGATAGAAGAAGTAATGTGCGCTTGGGTCCCCTGTAGTTTAGGTAATTGTTGTAGCGCGAACTTAGCTTTGTCATTATTAACAGCACTTAATGATAATGCAATCAATATTTCATCACTGTGTAAACGTGGATTAACACTTCCTAAATATTCAGTCTTTAAATTTTGAATTGGACCAAAGGCTGTTGGTGAAATTAAATGTTCATCATCACTGATATTAGCTAAATATTTAATAGCATTGATTAAAATTGCAGAACATGATCCCATGAAATCAGATGTACGACCTGTAATGATTGTTCCATCATCTAATTCGATTGCTCCTGCATAACAATTAGCTTCTTTCGACTTTTGGTTTGCAGCCGCAACACACTTACGATCTTCAACTACAACCTTTGCCTGATTCATAACAAGTTCTTGCTTATTAACTTCGTCTAATGAACACTCTTCACGAACATAGCGATTCATTGTATTATAGTAACGACGAATTATTTCTTGGCGACTAGCTTCCTTACAAGCTTCGTCATCACTCATACAAAAACCTACCATATTAACACCCATGTCAGTTGGTGAGTTATATGGACTAGTTCCATATATTTCTTCAAACATATTCTTTAATACTGGGAAGATTTCAATATCACGATTATAATTAACAGTTACTTTATTGTATGCTTCAAGATGAAAAGGATCGATCATATTTACATCATTTAAATCAGCAGTAGCAGCTTCATAGGCTAAGTTAACTGGATGATTTAATGCTAAATTCCAAATTGGGAATGTTTCAAATTTTGCATACCCAGCTTTAATACCGCGAATATGTTCATGGTATAGTTGTGATAAACATGTTGCCATTTTACCACTTCCTGGGCCCGGAGCTGTTACAACTACCAGCGGCTTAGTAGTTTCAATATAATCATTTTTTCCAAACCCTTCCTCGCTAATGATTCTTTTAGTATTAGTTGGATAACCATCAATCAAATAATGTAAGTACACGGCAATATTTCTTTTTTCCAATCGGCTTTTAAAAATATCCGCTGCTTTTTGACCATCATACTGAGTGATTACTACACTTCCCACATATAGTCCCTTTGATCGATATATTTCAATTAGACGTAAAACATCATTATCATAAGTAATACCTAAATCGCCCCGAACCTTATTACGTTCAATATCACTGGCAGAAATTGCAATAACTACTTCTGCTTGATCTTTTAATTGTAATAACATCTGCAACTTACTATCTGGGGCAAACCCTGGTAAAACTCTTGAAGCATGATAGTCGTCAAACAATTTACCACCAAATTCAAGATACAATTTATCACCAAATTGATTAATTCTTTCTTTAATATGCGATGATTGCATCGTTAAATATTTATTATTATCAAATCCTATCTTCATACTATCCTCCAAATATATTTTATCTAAAATATTCTACTTTATTTAACAAATGATTGCACGACTTTGCATTAAATCCTTCTTAAAGATAAAAAATTATCACGCATAAAAAGATTTACCCTAAGACAAACATTACCAATATCAATTTCAGCAGTTACAAAAAGAAGTTTAATTTCACTAAGAAACTAAACTTCTTTTTTATACAAAGCAACACTTTGATAAGGTTTTAAACAAAGGTTTGTTAAATCAATTTCATTATAATTATTAATTAAAACTTGATAATTGATTACATCAAGATTTAGGAGAACATCTTGACCATAAAAATTATTTAAAACAATTAATTCTTGATTATTTAAACTACGTTTATAACCAAATACTTGTGGATGATTTTCAAGAATAGGAATATATTCACCAGTACTGATTATTTTATATTCCTTTCTCAATTTAATTAGCTTTTGGTAGTGATAAAAAATCGAATCAGTATCTTTAAGTGCCGCATTCACATTTATTGTTTGATAATTAGTATTGACTTGAAGCCATGGTGTTCCATCAGAAAAACCACCATTTACACTTTCATCCCATTGCATTGGAGTACGTGCATTATCCCGTGATTTATCTTGTAAAATTTGATGAATCTCTTTTTCTTCAAGACCTTGATTTTTTAAAATGTGGTAAGCATTAATGCTTTCAACATCCCGATATTGATTAATATTTGTAAAGTAATGATTAGTCATTCCAATTTCTTCGCCTTGATAAATATACGGTGTACCACGCATTAAATGAATTGCCGTTGCCAACATCTTTGCAGAATGAACTCGAAATTTTTTATCATCTCCAAATCTAGAAACACTTCGTGGCTGATCGTGACAATTCCAAAATAAGGCATTCCAGCCTTGTCCTTCTTGCATTCTTACTTGCCACGTATTCAAAAGTTCTTTCAATTCTTGAAAATCAAATGGCATTGATGTCCATTTTTCTTTATTAACATAATCAACTTTTAAATGGTGAAAACTAAAAACCATATCTAATTCTTTATTTTGGGGATTAGTATAACCAATACAATTTTCAACACTAGTGGCTGACATTTCTCCAACCGTAATACAACCAGCTACTCGACCAAATGAACGGGTGTTGACTTCATGAAGATATTTATGAACTTTAGGCTGATCGCAATAAAATTGTTTTCCCAATCCATCAGGACTATCTGCAAAAACTCGTTTATCAATATTATTTATGACATCGAAACGGAATCCCCGAATTCCCTTTTTTAACCAAAAGTTCACAATTTTAATCAATTCATTTCTAACTTCTTCATTCTCCCAATTTAAATCAGCTTGTTTTTCATCATAAAGATGTAAATAATATTCATCAAATTCAGGAACATATTTCCAGGCTTTTCCACCAAATTTAGAATCCCAGTTAGTAGGCAAATTCCCATTTTTACCTTTTTTAAAAAAATAATAGTTTTTATATTTCGAGTTTCCTTTTAAAGCTTCTTGAAACCAAATATGTTCTGTTGAAGTGTGGTTAAATACCATATCAAACATTAAATAAATATTTCTTTTTTTAGCTTCTGCAATTAATAATTCAAGATCTTCCATGGTTCCAAAAATTGGATCAATACTATAATAATCTTTGATGTCATAACCACTATCCCGTTGTGGTGAAGCAAAAATCGGACACATCCAAATCATATCAATTCCAAGTTTTTGCAGGTAATCTAATTTTTCAGTAATTCCCTTAATATCTCCGATTCCATCACCATTAGTATCTTTAAATGATTTTGGATAAATTTGATAGATGACTTTATCTTCGTAATACATATTTTTCCTCGTTCCTTTAATCAATTTTAATAATTTCTGTTTCTAATTTTTTGATGTTACAATTTTCTTTTAATATACTAATCTTTTCTCCACTTGTAAAAATAACCGGTGAGACTATTGACTTCCCATGTTCTTTAATATAAGCAATATCGACTTTAGCTAATTTATCTCCTTGTTTTATATATTCACCAACTTTAACAAATGATTCAAATCCTTTACCTTCTAACTGTACTGTATCCATTCCAAGATGAATCAAGATTTCTACACCATTATTACCTCTTAGGCCATAAGCATGTTTAGTAGGAAATGTCATTACGATTTCTCCGCTAACTGGAGCTAGAA
>OCAN01001510.1_pt1 | contig 11151 bp, 9 predicted proteins | sample 1538321 | NCBI WGS metagenome assembly OCAN01 (sample SAMEA2580294, study PRJEB22360) | human gut metagenome | biome: human gut; feature: human-associated habitat; material: faeces | place: Denmark | collected 2008/2010 | reverse complement strand
CGACCCGGAATGGGTGGAGCCTGTCGCTCAGCATTTGATTAAACGTACCTACAGCGAACCGCACTGGGAACGGGCGCAGGGCGCGGTGATGGCAACGGAAAAAGTCACTGTTTATGGTTTGCCGATTGTTGCCGCGCGCAAGGTCAACTACAGCCAGATCGATCCGGCGTTATGTCGTGAACTCTTTATTCGCCATGCGCTGGTGGAAGGTGACTGGCAGACGCGTCACGCATTCTTCCGTGAAAACCTGAAACTGCGGGCCGAAGTGGAAGAGCTGGAACACAAATCACGTCGCCGCGATATTCTGGTTGATGACGAAACGTTGTTTGAGTTCTACGACCAGCGCATCAGCCACGATGTAATCTCCGCTCGTCACTTCGATAGCTGGTGGAAAAAAGTCAGCCGCGAAACGCCTGATTTGCTCAACTTTGAAAAGAGCATGTTGATCAAAGAAGGGGCGGAAAAAATCAGCAAGCTGGATTACCCGAACTTCTGGCATCAGGGCAATCTCAAGCTGCGTTTGAGCTATCAGTTTGAGCCAGGCGCAGACGCGGACGGTGTGACCGTACATATTCCGCTGCCGTTACTTAACCAGGTTGAGGAAAGCGGGTTTGAATGGCAGATCCCCGGTCTGCGCCGCGAATTGGTGATTGCTCTGATTAAATCGTTGCCGAAACCGGTACGCCGTAATTTTGTGCCTGCACCAAACTACGCCGAAGCGTTTTTAGGCCGCGTCACACCGCTGGAGTTACCGTTGCTCGACAGCCTTGAGCGCGAGTTACGGCGGATGACCGGCGTTACCGTTGACCGCGAAGACTGGCACTGGGATCAGGTGCCCGATCACCTGAAAATCACCTTCCGCGTGGTGGATGACAAAAACAAGAAGCTAAAAGAAGGGCGCTCGCTACAAGATCTGAAAGATGCGCTGAAAGGCAAAGTGCAGGAAACGCTGTCCGCGGTGGCGGATGACGGTATCGAGCAGAGCGGCTTACATATCTGGAGTTTTGGTCAGCTGCCGGAAAGTTACGAACAGAAGCGTGGCAACTATAAAGTGAAGGCGTGGCCGGCGCTGGTGGATGAACGCGACAGCGTGGCGATCAAACTGTTTGATAACCCGCTGGAGCAAAAACAGGCAATGTGGAATGGTCTTCGCCGTCTACTGCTGCTAAATATTCCCTCGCCGATCAAGTATTTACATGAAAAGTTACCGAACAAAGCCAAGCTGGGACTGTACTTCAACCCGTATGGCAAAGTGCTGGAGCTGATCGACGACTGTATCTCCTGCGGTGTGGATCAACTGATCGACGCCAATGGTGGCCCGGTCTGGACGGAAGAAGGCTTTGCTGCGCTGCATGAGAAAGTGCGTGCCGAACTGAACGACACGGTGGTAGATATTGCGAAGCAGGTCGAGCAAATTCTTACGGCAGTGTTCAATATCAACAAACGTCTGAAAGGGCGGGTGGATATGACCATGGCACTGGGGCTTTCTGACATTAAAGCGCAGATGGGCGGGTTGGTATATCGCGGTTTTGTCACTGGTAACGGCTTCAAACGGCTGGGCGACACGCTGCGATATTTGCAGGCGATTGAAAAACGGCTGGAAAAACTGGCGGTTGATCCACATCGCGACCGTGCTCAGATGCTGAAAGTCGAAAACGTCCAGCAGGCGTGGCAGCAATGGATCAACAAACTGCCGCCCGCACGTCGTGAGGATGAAGACGTGAAAGAGATCCGTTGGATGATAGAAGAGTTGCGCGTTAGTTACTTCGCTCAACAACTTGGTACGCCTTATCCGATTTCAGATAAGCGTATTTTGCAGGCGATGGAGCAGATTAGCGGTTAACCCTGCTATTTGCCTGATAAAGAAAAAACCCGGTAAGCATTTAGCGCCGGGTTTTTTATTAATTCTAAAACGGTAAGGGTAAAAATTCAGGAATTCAGAAAAATACAATTCTCTGCTGCAAGATGAATAATGTTTATCTACAGCATTTCCTTAAAAGATATGTCAGGCTTGCGGAGTGGCGGTTAAGGACATACGACTTCCTCCTTTCAGAGTGCTCCGCTTCTCACTATTATCTCACGCAGTATTCTTAAGGGAACGATAAGGAGGAACCATGAACATTACCCCGTTTCCGACGCTTTCGCCGGCAACTATAGATGCCATAAATGTTATCGGACAGTGGCTGGCGCAGGATGATTTCTCCGGTGAGGTGCCGTATCAGGCCGATTGCGTGATCCTTGCAGGCAATGCGGTTATGCCGACTATCGATGCGGCATGTAAGATTGCCCGCGATCAGCAAATTCCTTTACTGATTAGTGGTGGTATCGGTCACTCGACAACTTTTTTGTATAGCGCCATCGCACAGCATCCGCACTACAACACTATCCGCACCACTGGCAGAGCAGAAGCGACCATCCTGGCGGATATCGCTCATCAGTTCTGGCACATTCCGCATGAAAAAATCTGGATTGAAGACCAGTCAACAAACTGCGGTGAAAACGCACGCTTTAGCATCGCGCTATTGAATCAGGCCGTAGAACGAGTTCATACGGCTATCGTTGTACAGGACCCCACCATGCAGCGGCGCACGATGGCAACGTTCCGCCGTATGACCGGGGACAATCCCGATGCACCACGCTGGTTAAGTTATCCCGGATTCGTTCCTCAGTTAGGAAATAACGCAGACAGTGTAATCTTTATTAATCAGTTACAAGGATTATGGCCGGTTGAGCGTTATCTCTCACTACTCACTGGCGAGCTGCCGCGTTTACACGATGATAGCGATGGCTACGGTCCCCGCGGGCGAGATTTTATCGTTCACGTTGATTTTCCGGCAGAAGTCATCCATGCATGGCAAACGCTGAAACATGATGCGGTGCTCATCGAGGCGATGGAAAGTCGCTCGTTACGTTAAAAATTGCCCGTTTGTGAACCACTTGTTTGCAAACGGGCATGACTCCTGACTTTTATTTCTGCCTTTTATTCCTTTTACACTTGTTTTTATGAAGCCCTTCACAGAATTGTCCTTTCCCGATGCCGTCTCTCTGATGATTGATGTTAATTAACAATATATTCACCGAAAACAAACATATAAATCACAGGAGTCGCCCATGTCAGTACCCGTTCAACATCCTATGTATATCGATGGACAGTTTTTTACCTGGCGTGGAGACGCATGGATTGATGTGGTAAACCCTGCTACAGAGGCTGTCATTTCCCGTATACCCGATGGTCAGGCCGAGGATGCCCGTAAGGCAATCGATGCAGCAGAACGTGCACAACCAGAATGGGAAGCGTTGCCTGCTATTGAACGCGCCAGTTGGTTGCGCAAAATCTCCGCCGGGATCCGCGAACGCGCCAGTGAAATCAGTGCGCTGATTGTTGAAGAAGGGGGCAAGATCCAGCAGCTGGCTGAAGTCGAAGTGGCTTTTACTGCCGACTATATCGATTACATGGCCGAGTGGGCACGGCGTTATGAAGGCGAGATTATTCAAAGCGATCGTCCAGGAGAAAATATTCTTCTGTTTAAACGTGCGCTTGGCGTGACTACCGGCATTCTGCCGTGGAACTTCCCGTTCTTCCTCATTGCCCGCAAAATGGCTCCCGCTCTTTTGACCGGTAATACCATCGTCATTAAACCCAGTGAATTTACGCCAAACAATGCGATTGCATTCGCCAAAATCGTCGATGAAATAGGCCTTCCGCGCGGCGTGTTTAACCTTGTACTGGGGCGTGGTGAAACCGTTGGGCAAGAACTGGCGGGTAACCCAAAGGTCGCAATGGTCAGTATGACAGGCAGCGTCTCTGCAGGTGAGAAGATCATGGCGACTGCGGCGAAAAACATCACCAAAGTGTGTCTGGAATTGGGTGGTAAAGCACCAGCTATCGTAATGGACGATGCCGATCTTGAACTGGCAGTCAAAGCCATCGTTGATTCACGCGTCATTAATAGTGGGCAAGTGTGTAACTGTGCAGAACGTGTTTATGTACAGAAAGGCATTTATGATCAGTTCGTCAATCGGCTGGGTGAAGCGATGCAGGCGGTTAAATTTGGTAACCCCGCTGAACGCAACGACATTGCGATGGGGCCGTTGATTAACGCCGCGGCGCTGGAAAGGGTTGAGCAAAAAGTGGCGCGCGCAGTAGAAGAAGGGGCGAGAGTGGCGTTGGGTGGCAAAGCGGTAGAGGGGAAAGGATATTATTATCCGCCGACATTGCTGCTGGATGTTCGCCAGGAAATGTCGATTATGCATGAGGAAACCTTTGGCCCGGTTCTGCCGGTGGTCGCATTTGACACGCTGGAAGAGGCTATCTCAATGGCTAATGACAGTGATTACGGCCTGACCTCATCAATCTATACCCAAAATCTGAACGTCGCGATGAAAGCCATTAAAGGGCTGAAGTTTGGTGAAACTTACATCAACCGTGAAAACTTCGAAGCTATGCAAGGTTTCCACGCCGGATGGCGTAAATCCGGTATTGGCGGCGCAGATGGTAAACATGGCCTGCATGAATATCTGCAGACCCAGGTGGTTTATTTACAGTCTTAATGAGTGAAAGAGGCGGAGGTTTTTTCCTCCGCCTGTGCGCGTCAGAGTTTAGCGAATTTTTCGAGGGTGCGAATAAGCTGCGTGACGAAGCCATATTCGTTATCGTACCAGGCGACCGTTTTCACCAGTTGTAAATCGCCCACGGCGGTAATTTCCGTTTGCGTGGCATCAAACACTGAACCGAAATGGCTGCCAATGATATCGGAAGAGACTATTTCTTCATCGGTATAACCAAATGACTCGTTATTGGTGGTTGCTTGTTTAAGTGCGTTATTCACCTCTTCGGCAGTCACTTTTTTTCCGAGAATGGACACCAGCTCAGTGACCGAACCTGTTTTCACCGGCACGCGTTGCGCATGACCTTTCAGTTTGCCGCTCAGTTCCGGGATCACCAGACCAATGGCTTTTGCCGCCCCCGTAGTGTGGGGAATGATATTTTCTGCCGCTGCGCGTGAAGCACGTAAATCTTTACCACGTGGGCCATCCACCAGTGACTGGGTGCCAGTATAGGCATGAATGGTCGTCATCGTGCCGACTTCTATCCCGAAACTGTCATGCAAGGCTTTGGCCATCGGCGCAAGACAGTTAGTGGTGCATGACGCCACGGAAACAATGGTGTCGTTGCCATCCAGAGTGTCGTCATTGACGTTATAAACGATAGTTTTCATTTCACCGGCAGGGGCGGAAATCAACACCTTCTTCGCACCAGCATCAAGATGCGCCTGCGATTTCTCGGCGGAGTTATAAAAGCCAGTACATTCGACAATGATTTCTGCACCTTTCGCTTTCCACGGAATATTTTTAGCCTCTTTTTCGGCGTAAACCGCGATACTTTTCCCATCAACGATAAGTGAATCTTCCGTAAAATCAACGCTCTAGGGGAATGGTCCGTAGTTTGAATCATGTTTCAGCAGGTAGGCGAGAATTTTTGGGGAAGTGAGATCATTAATAGCGACAACGTCTATGTTGCTTTTGACTTCAAGTAATCGACGCAACACCAGTCGACCGATACGACCAAAACCGTTAATACCAACTTTACTCATGGTTTTCTCCTGTCAGGAACGTTCGGATGAAAATTGATCCTTTCCAGGCTTAGCCCAGGATTGTGGGATGGGCAATCTCCATTCTTACAGTGAAACGTAACGTACTGAAAACGGGTGAACAATATTTAATGAAATTTTGAGAAAAGCCCGTTATGTTAACGGAAAATTATGTTAAAGCAGGAAATGTTATGGAAAATAAATACTCAAGGTTACAAATCAGCATTCACTGGCTGGTCTTTTTGCTGGTTATCGCAGCGTATTGCGCAATGGAGTTTCGGGGTTTCTTCCCACGTAGCGATCGGCCACTCATCAACATGATTCATGTTTCCTGCGGCATCTCAATTCTCGTGCTGATGGTCGTTCGTCTTTTGTTAAGGCTGAAATACCCAACCCCGCCGATTATACCTAAGCCAAAACCGATGATGACGGGACTGGCGCATTTGGGACATTTGGTGATTTATCTCCTGTTTATTGCGCTGCCAGTGATTGGTTTGGTGATGATGTATAACCGGGGCAACCCGTGGTTTGCGTTTGGTTTGACGATGCCTTACGCTTCAGAGGCCAATTTCGAACGGGTTGATAGCTTAAAGTCGTGGCATGAAACGCTGGCGAATCTGGGATATTTTGTCATCGGGTTGCACGCTGCGGCTGCACTGGTACACCACTATTTCTGGAAGGACAACACACTTCTACGCATGATGCCGCGTAAACGTTCCTGAAGGATATTTAAAGAAAACGCCTGTACTAAAACCGACCCGTGGTACAGGCGAAGAATACGGGTCTACATCGGAAGCGCCTATTATATTTATTTGTATGACAAATAAAACCATAATCCTTGCCCATACGTCCATCTGGCTTATTTTTAATCAATTCACCCGATCTTTGATCTCATCAACGGTATCAAAATAAACCAGCGTATAACGTTCAAATCGAACATAAGATTCGATAAACCATGGAGGTTATATGAAAAAACTGGCACTTATTTTGTTTATGGGAACGCTTGTTTCCTTTTATGCCGATGCCGGGCGCAAACCCTGTTCTGGTTCGAAAGGGGGGATCTCACACTGTACGGCAGGCGGCAAATTTGTCTGTAATGATGGTTCTATTAGTGCCTCGAAAAAAACATGCACTAACTGAAGTGTAAAAGGGGTGCCATGAGAAAATGAATCTGCTAGTCAGATGCGCGGGGAAAATCCCCGCGCTTGCCCTTACCTGGACGTGCAGGCCATGAGCGCAGCAACCTCCTTATCACCGTCCCGGAACCGCAGTTCGTAGAGCGTTTGTCGGGTCAGGAGTGTGAATGTCAGAATCGTAATGCAGATAATGAGCAGACACACCACCAGAGGGTTGTGCTTCATAGCCTTTCTCCTTGCCGGATGGCGGGTAAGAGGCTAAGATCTGAATTGCTAGGTTCATTCGTTGGCCTCGGTTGATAGAAATATCGGTCGGGGCCTTCGTCTTTCTGATTCCCGGTTAGCCTGAAAACAGAAAGTCTCAGGCACCCGCAGGCATCCTATGAGGTTTCCTTAGGGACGAAAATAATCACTTCACGAAATTGCGTGCTGTTTTCCAGAATTTTTCGTCATTCGGGTTAGCCAGTTTAGCCATTCGTTACTCTCTTCATTCCAATAGCATTAATTTTCTCTGCAATAATTGTTGTAAAAATGTGACGCAAAGAGGTTTTTGGTCATAAGTAATTACCGTCAAGTGCCGATGACTTTCTATCAGGAGTAAACCTGGACGAGAGACAACGGTAATGAATACAACTCCCTCACATCGATTAGGTTTTTTGCATCACATCAGGCTGGTTCCGTTATTTGCCTGCATTCTTGGCGGTATCTTAGTTCTATTCGCATTAAGTTCTGCTCTGGCTGGCTATTTCCTCTGGCAGGCCGATCGCGATCAGCGTGATGTTACTGCGGAGATTGAGATTCGGACCGGGTTAGCGAACAGTTCAGATTTTTTGCGTTCAGCCCGGATCAATATGATTCAGGCCGGGGCTGCGAGTCGTATTGCGGAAATGGAAGCAATGAAGCGAAATATTGCGCAAGCCGAATCGGAGATTAAACAGTCGCAGCAAGGTTATCGTGCTTATCAGAATCGACCGGTGAAAACACCTGCTGATGAAGCCCTCGACACTGAATTAAATCAACGCTTTCAGGCTTATATCACGGGTATGCAACCTATGTTGAAATATGCCAAAAATGGCATGTTTGAAGTGATTATCAATCATGAAAGTGAGCAGATCCGACCGCTGGATAATGCTTATACCGATATTTTGAACAAAGCCGTTAAGATACGTAGCACCAGAGCCAACCAACTGGCGGAACTGGCCCATCAGCGCACCCGCCTGGGTGGGATGTTCATGATTGGCGCGTTTGTGCTTGCCCTGGTCATGACGCTGATAACATTTATGGTGCTACGTCGGATCGTCATTCGTCCACTGCAACATGCCGCACAACGGATTGAAAAAATCGCCAGTGGCGATCTGACGATGAATGATGAACCGGCGGGTCGTAATGAAATCGGTCGCTTAAGTCGTCATTTACAGCAAATGCAGCATTCACTGGGGATGACAGTAGGGACTGTTCGACAGGGCGCGGAAGAGATTTATCGTGGCACCAGCGAAATTTCAGCTGGCAATGCGGACCTGTCATCTCGCACCGAAGAACAAGCGGCGGCTATCGAACAAACTGCCGCCAGCATGGAGCAACTCACTGCGACGGTGAAACAGAATGCGGATAACGCGCATCATGCCAGCAAACTGGCGCAAGAGGCTTCTATTAAAGCCAGCGATGGCGGGCAGACGGTTTCCGGTGTAGTAAAAACGATGGGCGCTATCTCCACGAGTTCGAAGAAAATTTCTGAGATCACCGCCGTCATCAACAGTATTGCTTTCCAGACGAATATTCTGGCACTGAATGCTGCCGTTGAAGCCGCGCGAGCGGGTGAGCAAGGGCGTGGATTTGCCGTTGTCGCCAGCGAAGTACGGACACTCGCAAGTCGCAGCGCTCAGGCGGCGAAAGAGATTGAAGGCTTGATCAGTGAATCAGTCAGGTTAATTGACCTGGGGTCGGATGAGGTGGCAACGGCCGGGAAAACCATGAGCACTATTGTTGATGCCGTCGCGAGTGTCACACATATCATGCAGGAAATCGCCGCCGCCTCGGATGAACAAAGTAGAGGCATAACGCAGGTTAGCCAGGCGATTTCTGAAATGGATAAGGTGACGCAACAGAATGCTTCTCTGGTAGAAGAGGCCTCAGCGGCGGCGGTGTCCCTTGAAGAACAGACGGCACGATTAACTGAGGCTGTGGATGTATTCCGTCTGCACAAACATTCTGTGTCGGCAGAACCTCGCGGAGCGGGTGAACCAGTTAGTTTCGCTACGGTGTGAAAATGTTCAAGGAGGGATCGACAGATCCCTTCACCTTTCAGAACGGCATTGATTTTCGAATAGCGTTAATCATCAACTGGCAACCAGAAGAGAACGTCGCATCTACGCGGGTCAGTATTCCAATCGGTTCGCCTGCACCATGTCCCGGAACAGGCAGGGCCACCAGCGTGGCATGACGCAGGTCGTCTTTTACAGCGCCAGAAGGGACAAACCACACGTAATCGTATTCAACCGTAAGTTGACGAGATAGCGAAGCAGACAGCGTTTCGATACAACCCGAAGGAATTTTACAGCCCTGGCTCTGCACTAATGCATCTGAATGCTGGCGTGGCGCAGTGCCTTCTGGTGATACAACGACCGGCCATTCCAGCACCCGGCTTAGCGTTACGTTCTCCTGAAGTAGCGGGTGATTAGGGCGGACAACCAGCTTCAACGATTCAAGAAACAGCAGTTCGTAATTAAGCCCGGTCATCAGTTCAGGATCTGACATCCGACCAATGCCGATATCGATTTCCCCGGTTTTTAAACCCGCCAGAATCATAGGGTTACTCATTGTCGCAACTTGCAAGGTCGTCTCTTTTTGTTGCTGATGAAACTGACCTATAACCGAAGGTAATATCCCCAGTGCCGCAGTAGGTAGTGCACCAACCCTGACGACATCATTATTAAGACCTTCTTTACGATGAAGCGACTGTCCGGCAGTGTTGATGGCGTCAAGAACTCTGACTGCATGCGTTAAAAATTGTTCGCCGGGTAAGGTAAGTTGCGCCCCCTGACGACCACGCTCAAACAAGCGAGCGCCAGTCAGCTGCTCCAGTTCATTCAATGTCTTAGAGAGCGCAGGTTGACTCAAATTAAGGGTTTCAGCCGCGCGCCCCAAAGTTCCTTGTTGTGCGACAGCTACGAATGTATGAAGGTGGCGCAAACGGATGCGCTGACTAAACAGACTATTTTTTTCCATAAGCGATGTTAAAAACGAAGCGGTGTCGCTGACAAGTGAAGTTGTTTGATTATGATAACTTGATTGCAAAATATTATTAACAATTAAAGCAATTATGTTACAGCAAAATGGATAATATTGATGTTTTCGCGGCGAGATCACAGTTTGTAAATTCTTCCCGCCAGAGTGAATGCGGTTACCTACACTCCAGATTACTGACCACTGGAGGCAGACACTATGGCGAACAGCATCACGGCGGATGAGATTCGGGAACAGTTTTCGCAGGCAATGTCAGCCATGTACCAGCAAGAAGTTCCGCAATATGGCACGCTGCTGGAACTGGTAGCTGATGTGAATCTGGCTGTGCTGGAAAACAATCCTCAACTGCACGAAAAAATGGTAAATGCAGACGAGCTGGCGCGACTGAATGTTGAACGTCATGGGGCGATTCGCGTTGGGACTGCACAAGAGCTTGCTACTCTTCGGCGGATGTTTGCCATTATGGGGATGTACCCGGTGAGCTATTACGATCTCTCGCAGGCAGGGGTGCCGGTACATTCGACAGCATTTCGGCCCATTGATGATGCTTCTCTGGCGCGTAATCCCTTCCGCGTTTTTACCTCCTTACTCCGCCTTGAGCTTATCGAGAACGAAATTTTGCGCCAGAAAGCGGCGGAGATTCTGCGTCAGCGCGATATCTTCACCCCACGTTGTCGACAACTGTTAGAGGAATATGAGCAGCAGGGCGGTTTTAACGAAACACAGGCACAGGAGTTTGTGCAGGAAGCCCTGGAAACGTTTCGCTGGCACCAGTCAGCAACGGTAGATGAAGAAACCTATCGCGCCTTGCACAACGAACATCGGTTGATTGCTGATGTGGTCTGTTTTCCTGGATGCCATATCAACCACCTGACGCCACGTACGCTGGATATTGACCGGGTGCAGTCGATGATGCCTGAATGCGGAATTGAACCCAAAATTCTCATCGAGGGGCCGCCGCGCCGCGAGGTACCGATTTTACTACGCCAGACCAGCTTTAAAGCACTGGAAGAGACGATGTTGTTTGCGGGGCAGAAACAGGGCACGCATACCGCGCGCTTTGGTGAAATTGAGCAGCGTGGCGTGGCATTAACGCCGAAAGGGCGACAACTGTATGATGATCTTCGGCGTAACGCTGGAACCGGGCAGGATAATCTCACTCACCAAATGCATTTACAGGA
>OCAN01001509.1_pt1 | contig 11157 bp, 7 predicted proteins | sample 1538321 | NCBI WGS metagenome assembly OCAN01 (sample SAMEA2580294, study PRJEB22360) | human gut metagenome | biome: human gut; feature: human-associated habitat; material: faeces | place: Denmark | collected 2008/2010 | reverse complement strand
AGGGGACATCGACCTGCAGGTGCAGTTTTTCCCCGGCACGCCCCATCCACTCGCCGACGGTGCCCAGCGGACAGAGGTATCCGCAGAAAAGTTTGCTGAAGAGAATCACTCCCACGGCGAGCACGAGGCCCATCATGATCTGGAGCATCGACATCGAACAGGCCAGCGAATTGTTCACCAGATAGGTACCGAAGGCCTGCAACCCGCCGAAAGGACAATATGCCTCGACATCGACGGGTTTGTCGCTGAATTTGGCCCAAAGCACCGTGCCGACAATGGCAGCCAGTACGCCCCATTGCAGCAGGTGCTTCAAATAATTAGGTTTACGTTTCATTTATTGTTGTTTGTGTTGTGTGTGTTTGTGTGCGGGGGTGAGGATCACTCCTTGTTCTTGATACAGCGAACCGGGGCAGCGCCATAACCACCCTGGTAAGCGATTGTCATGCGATTGTAACTCTTGTTGTAAGTTATCATACCGGCATAATACTGGATGTTCTTGATGCCGCTTTCCGGATCGTCGGCCGTATTGTATGTAACCTTGTAACCCGTCGAGCTGGGGAAATATCCCATGCCGAACGCCGAAGCGTCGGCAGCCGAGACCGTGGCCATATAGGCCGGGGTCGCCGTGGCGCTCGCCGCATTGATATAGCCGCAGCCCGCAATATTGAAACCGTCCTTGTTGAGCGCGGCAATCGAACCGCCGCTCTGCGTCTTGTCGAAATAGGGCGACGTCGGGTCGGACAGGCTGCCGCTGCCGACACCCGCCAGCTTGAGCCACTCGTCCCTCGTCGGGATATGCCACCCGTCGGGGCAGATGCCCTGCGCACCCTCGTATTGGTCGAAATTGGTGCCCGTCATCTCGCCGGTCATTCCCAGCATCACGGGATAGCTGTACAGCAGGCCCGCGGTCTCAGTCAACGACGGGTCGGCGGCTTTCGAGAGGTTGCAGGGGTACCACACCCCGTTGCCGTCCTTCGGATCGCTCGATATGGTTTTGCCTTCGGGAACATAGCGCAGGTTCTCGGCCATCCACGTGCGGCCGTCCTTGAGCGTGACGATCTTGTACTTCACGCCGCCCCACTCGACGGTCGGGGTCTCCACTTCGCCGTCGCCGTCCGGCAGCAGGTCATCTCCGTCGACCCAGCCCGCGATCGGGCCGCTGAATTTCACCTGAATGTCAGCCGGCTGCACGTTGCAGTCCATGCGGCGGTTCTCACCCGACTTGAGGTCGGTCGTGCCGAGCGTCTGCGTACGCATCTTACCATCGGCCGTGGTGACCGTAACCTTGAGCTGCACACCGTTCTGCGGCACCAGCAGCGCGTAGTAAACTTTCTCGGCAGTGGCCGTATTGGCGGTCACGTCGGATGCCTCGGCACCCGCCTTGGCCGTAAAATCACCCGTGGCCGGATCGAGCACCCCGGTGCCGACAGCACCCTTGATGACGATGTCCCGGATGTCGAAACCCGATTCGTTCGTCACGCTGATGACGATCCGCGACATTTTGTGCTTGAAGGTCATCTGCGTGGACGACAGCGTGGGCTTGACCCCCGTCTTCACGGCCACGATCAGGTCGGAAGCCGTGTAGTTCGCACCGCTCTGATCCGCCTTTACCGAAAACTCCGCAGGCGCCGCGGCACCGGCCTGGTAGGGATAATAGGCGAAGAGCGTCGAGGTGGCGTTGACATCTTCGTACCAGAGGAAACCCTCGGTCTTGAAATCCGTACCGTCGAACGACATCTCCTTGTTCGCCACGAACGCCGAACCGTCCGCCGTCATCGTGATCGTGAGGCCGACCTTGTCGTTCAGCTCGAAATCGGTGTCCGTCGCCCGCGTGCCGGACGACATGCTTGCCGGCGTCAGCGCAGGATTGGCGATCGTCGGGGTGATGCGCACCTGCTTGTCGCCCGTTCCGGTGCTTTCTTCCTTCGAGCAGGCGGTAAAAGCCATCGCCGCGACTGCCATCAATGTCAAAATCTTTTTCATAATCTATCCTTTTGAATTTAAAAATTATATCCTACACTCAGCGTCGCCGCGACCCGGTTGGGCTGCGCGACGTATTCCAGTCCGAAACCGTGTTCGTAACGCGCGAACACGTCGACATAGAACCGTTTGATATTGCGCCGCAGCCCGAGCGCCGCCCCCAGCCGTTTGGCCGTGAGGTATTCGTTTTCGTAATCGTAGTAAGCGGTCAGCTGCCCGGGATATTCGCCCGGCTGCACGCCGGGGGTTTCGAACTGCGTTTCACACTCCGAGAAACCTCCCAGGCGGTAATCCGCCGCGAGGGTCAGCTCCCAGAGGCCGAACGTGCGGATCAGCGAGGCATATATCTTGGTAAAGTGGAGCTTCTGCCCCTTGACATAGGGGTACATCAGCGTCGATTCGCGGTTGAGCTGCGAATAACCGACCCCGGCACGCAAATCCGTATGCGGTGCCACGAACTCGTATTCGCCCCCAAGGTCGAGCCCCTTGCGCCCGAAAGTCGGTGTCGAACCGTGTATGGTGATGGTCTGCACGCCGTTGATGGTCTCGGTGGTGATGATGTTCTCGTCGGTGCGGAGCGTCTGCCAGTCGAGATTCACGCGCACGAAATGCCTGCGCAGTGCCGTTCCCAGCGACAGGGCGGCGTTCGCCGTCACTTGGTGCGTTTCGAACAGATGCCAGATAATGCGGCTCTCGCCCGTCTCGCCCTGCCTGTTACGGTAGGCGACGTCGGCATAGAACGGCCCGTATTGCAACTGGACGCCCGCCCCCTGCGTATTCTCGCGGACGGGGAATCCCGAAACGCCGTTGGTCGAGAGGTGTATGTCGGTGCTCCCCCACTTCTCCAGCGACCCGTAGAGCAGTCCCCGGTCGAAGAATGCCTCGTACAGGTCGGCACCGGGGCCCACGCCTTCCGCATCGACCTTCTCGCTGTTCGTACCCACGATATAGACCGCACCGGCGGCAAAACGCCCCGCGTGGTACATTATTCCGGGCGAAAATTCGAAATCCAGCCGTGTGTTCTTGTGGCGCAGGTCTTTGCGCTTGGCATAGTTGCGGGCTTCGAACTCTACGCGCAGGCCGCCCGTCCACCGGTTGCCCAGCACGGCCGACATGCCGCCCGTGAAGGTATAATCCTCGCGCACCTTGCGCCCCGGCGTAAATTCGAGGATGTCCACCGGATAATACCCCGGTTCGGTGAACATCGAGCCGCACATGTTGCGGCCGTCGAAATAGTCGTAGCCGAACCCGCCCGAGAACGAGACCTTTTTCAGGTGGCGCACCGACTCGGTTTTCGCCCCGGCATTCCAGCTGTCGTCCGACGCGGAGTGGCCCGTAAGCCCGCCGTTCTCCTTGGTGAAATATATCTCGGCATAGGAACGGCTCAGGGAGTCCTGCCGGATACCCGCAGCGTTCGGGCCGCCGTTCCAGGGATTGCGGCGGAAAATATAGTCGAAACGCTCCTGCGCCGTGGCAGCAGAGACGGCGGCCAACATCAGTATCGTTAAAATCCGTCTCATAGGCTAATCTCGCAAAGATTGTGTCTCACGCTCATAAAAATCGTTCGACGAGTTATTGGTATCCACGTACCTTTCGAAGCCGGCAGCCGCCGTGGCCGCTTCATCCAGCTTCCGGTGCAGGGTATGTCCCTGCGCCTTGGCCGAGAAGCCGACGTAACCGGCATCCACATCGGTGTGCAGGCGTTTGTGCTTGGTCGCCTCGGTCATGTTGCATACCTCGACGCCGTCCACGATCCAGTCGTCCCACGGTATCTTCGAATAGGTGATACTGCCGCTCTGAACCGTCGACTGGAGGTCGTCGGCCAGATAGGCATCCAGATCGAACCCTTCGGGCGCCCGGAAAAGGATCACGGCGGGCGAATTCTGCGAGATCACGTAGACGACGGCCGTATTCGTCCCGGTCTTTTTCAGCACCTTCATGTAATGCGCCTGGTCGATCTGGTCGCCCGGGACAGGCGTGGGGTGCAACTTGTTGCCGGGATAGTATACCATGTCGTAGAGCACGAAACAGCCCTTGCGGTTGAGGTTCACCGACTGGGAATAGGTCTGCGTATGGTCGACGCCATGGTAGGCCACCACGGCATCCTCGCCGGGTTGCAGCGGGAAATCTGTCCCCGAGCCCGGGAACATCCAGATACAGTCGGGTACGGCGGCGTAATCGCGGAAAACGATGTTGCCCGAAGGGTCGGTGCTCGTCCAGGGATTGGCGGCCTGCGAGTTGTAGGGGGCGACCATCGCCAGGCACAGCCCGTCGAGGTAATAGGTTTCGAAACCATTGTTGTGCAGGATGATATACTTGTCGTCGGCATAAGTCCCCGTCGCCGGCGGATCCTGCATGCAGCCGCCCGAGTAGATCTCCTTGATGAGGATCGTACCCGGCTTGGAAAATTTCAGCGCCACGTCGACTTCCTTGTCCTCGCCGACAAGGTCGACCTGCTCGATCGTACCGTTGAATACCGCCGAATCGTCGGGCAGGTCGAGCACCGAGAGACGGTAATGCCCGGCAGCGACGCGGAACCCGGCGTGGCCCTGCGCATCGGTCAGGGCGGTATAAACATTGCCCGTATTGCGGTCGGAGAGTTTCACCGCGACGCCTTCGCGCAAATAGCCGGCGTACCCCTCGGGATACACGGCCGTCACACGGAGTTCGCGCAGCGCACCGTCGTAAGGGTTCCTGTCGAACGACGTGCAACCGGCCACCAGCAGACAGGACAATATGCAAAGTATCTTTCTCATCGTTTTCAGAATTTAAGACGTACCGTAAGTCCGTAATAGAAATCGGGTGTGAAGACCGCCTTAACACCCGTGGCGTACGACGCGACGAAGGGCCGCGAATTGGTGAAGTTGTTGGCGTAGAACGAGACGGAGACATGGTCGCCGATCTCCTTCGTGATGCTCAGGTTGGCCGAGAAATAGGGGTCGTAACCGTCGCCGTTGAAAGAGTAGGCATTGCCCGAACGCAACAGCAGGGAGGAGAAGGCCGGATCGTTCTTCTCGGCATCGGTGAAGGGATGGCGGTTGCCGTCGAGGTCGATGTAGGCCACAGGCCAGATCGCCGTATAGCTGTCTCCGTCGTAGATGCTCCCGCCGGTGGGGTTACGATCCTCGTCGACATTGAAGGCATACTCGCGCCCCCTGTACTCCGAGAGGTTCTGCGAGCGCTTCACGAGCGTGGCTTCGAGCCGCAGCGAGATGATCATACGGATCGAGGGCACATGCGTCGTGGCCGTGAGGTTCATATCCAGCGCGTGCAGCTTCCGGCCGTTGTAGGTGACGTTGGAGCTGCCCCCGTTATCGAGATAAACCCCCACATAGGGGTAGAACTCGCCGCCGGTCGAGGTCGAGGGATAGTAGCATGCCTCACCCTCGTTGACGTATTTGGTATAGCCGTAAGCCCCGTCAAGCCGCAGCTGTGTGCGGATGGGGTTGATCTGCGGGAATTCCACGACGAACTCCAGCCCCATGCGGTCTACGGGCGAACCGTTGTTCTGGTAGGTATTCTTGACGAATGTCCGTTTCGTGGAAGTGGTCTGCATGGCGATCCAGCCGGCCGAGGGGTTGTCCTTGTCACGGACGAAGATTTCGCCCGTCTGGCTGTCGACCCGGAAAGCCGGGTTCGCCGGCATCGTGTATGCAGTCCCGTCGGGCAGCGTGGAGGGCACGCCCATCATGTTATAGGAGAACGGCTCGAAGGAGGCGCTCAGCTTGTAGGGATATTTCGTGCGATTGAAATAGCCGACCAGCGAGATCGAGGTGCCCCCGATACGCAGGTCGCCGCCGACCTCTGAATTGCGGTTGCGCTGCCACTTCAGGTTGTCGTTGTAGAGTATCTGGTAAGGCTGCGTGTGATAAACATAGGCGCTCTGCCCCGAGCCATAGGTGGTTGCGAACACGGGCGTATCGCGGGATTCGGGCAGCGGATAAAGCACGACGGCAGCTTCTCGGTGATGCCCCAGCCTCCGCGGACAGTCAGATGGTCGTTGATGCGGAATTTCAGATTGAAGCGTGGCGAGAGGCTCGACGTATTCTCGTATTGCGTATTCTTGATAAAGGTCTTTTCGGCACGCAGGCCCGCCATCAGTTGCAGCGTGGTCGCCCCCAGCGGCACAGTCAGCGTCTCCTCCACGTAGGCCGCGAGGTTATGCATATAGGGGATGTCCGTATACGGACGGGGGCGGTAACCGTTAGGCGCGAGGGAGGGAGTCGCATAGTACTCCCCGTCCCCGACATTACCGTTGGCCCGCCACGAAGCGCCGACCTTGGCATTGCTGTGCACGTCGCCCCAGCTGCGCACCCACGTGGCCTTGAGGTTGGCCGCATAGTCGAGCTGCTTGGAATCGACGTATTTGGTCGAATAATAGACCGGAGGGAGCATCTCGGCGATGTAATACCCTTCCTGTTCGGCATGGACGGCCGGAAGGGAGGTCGAATTGAGGTTATAGGTGCGCTTGCGTGCAAGGTTGTCGGTATAGTTGAGCGACGCGTCGAAGTCCAGGCTCGTGATCCACGACCTGTTCAGCAGCCATTTGAGCGAGGTGTTGGCACGCAGCACATTGTCACGCACCTTCTCCCACTCGCCTTTCTGGGCATCGGGGTCGTCCTCGGTATTCATACCGCCGATATTGGCCGTTACGCCGAAATTGAAACGCAGAACCTTGGCGAAGGTATTCTGGTAGTTGAGCGCCAGCCCCGTGCGGGAATAGGAGGTGTAGGGCGACGTGGGGTTCTTCGTGGCCCGCGTATACTCGACGTTGCTGTTCAGCACCCCGTGGTTCCGCCCCAGGTCGAAGCCCTTCGAGGCGGCGATCTGTTTGGTGCGCGGATTGGTGGAGAGCGTCACCGTATAGGGCGTCTTGCCCTTGCGGGTCGAGATTTTCACCACACCCGACGAAATGTCGCCGTATTCGGCCGAAGGTACTCCGGTCACCACCTCGACCGACTCGATGTTGGTCGCCGACAGGTTGCGTGTGCTGGCACCCGTCGGGTCGCCCAGCGAAGCATTGGTGGAAAGGCGTACGCCGTCGACCTCGACGGCCGTACCGAACGCCGCATTGCCGGCCGTGCTCCCGCCGCTGCGCAGCGAAAAGACATTGTCCTTCATCAGGTCGGGATTAACCGTTTTGCCACCCGGCAGCAGTGCCGAGATGTCCGACGCATTGACCATTTGCAGGTGGTCGATGGCATTGCCGCCGATCGTACGCGACGTAGCCATGGCGTTGGGCGCCTCCTTGGCCGTCACCACGACGCTCTCCAGTTTCAGGTTATCCTCGGGGGCATAAAGCCTGACCGGCCCCATCCCCGTACGCACGTCGACCTCGGCTTCGGTGGTAACGAACCCCAGGCAGGAAACGACAAAACGCGTTTCCCCGGCCGGGACTCCCTTCACCGTGAAGTTTCCGTCGGCATCGGCCACGGCCCACAATCCGGACTGCGGCAATTCGACGACTGCTTGTCCGATCGGCTTGCCGGGATCCTTTACAAGCACCCGTCCCGTAACGTCGAGACGCTGCGCCGACACGACAGCCGGGACAATCGTGCATAAAAACAGTAGTAAAAGTTTCCTCATATGCTTGACCTAACGCAACAAATATAACGAAAAAGCATTACCCATAAACCGTTTATGTTATTTTTTTAACATATAACGTAATTTTTGCCTGCAAAAATAGCGATTCGGGCCTCAGGCGGCAATCGCCATTTATGGGGATTTTCACCGGCCACCCTACCGGGATATGCGCATAAAACGGGGTTTTCCCACCTTTATATTATATAGGTCGGAAAGATTAATATATGATTTTCAGTACTCTGTATTGCATAGTATGTATTTTTTGCTTACATTTGCCGATATTATAACCACATTTATTGGTGTTTGGTAATTTTTTATTGATTTTCGATAAAAATAAATTGTTTTTCAAGATTATATTATTACCTTTGTCCCAAGCGCCTCACACACCGCTTACAGATTGTAACCCTCAACATCGCAAACCGCTTTATAACGGCAGACTGAATATGATAAAGCTGGAAAACATCAACAAGACCTATAATAATGGGTCACCCCTGCACGTGCTCAAAGGCATCGACCTCGATGTAGAAAAGGGCGAACTGGTCTCGATCATGGGCGCCTCGGGTTCGGGAAAATCCACCCTGCTGAACATCCTCGGGATTCTCGACGACTACGACAGCGGCAGTTACTACCTGGCCGGACGGCTGATCAAGAACCTCAGCGAAACGCAGGCCGCCGCTGCGCGCAACAACATGATCGGCTATATTTTCCAGTCCTTCAACCTGATCAATTACAAGAACGCCGTCGAAAACGTCGCCCTGCCACTCTATTACCAGGGCGTCTCGCGCCGCAAACGCAACGCCCTGGCACTCGAATACCTCGACATGCTGGGGCTCAGGGAGTGGGCCGACCACATGCCCAACGAAATGTCCGGCGGCCAGAAACAGCGCGTGGCCATCGCCCGGGCGCTTATCAACAAGCCCCAGATCATCCTTGCCGACGAACCCACGGGCGCACTGGACAGCGCCACCTCGCAGGAAGTGATGAACCTGCTGCGCAGCGTGAACGTTGATATGGGCATGACCATCATCTGCGTCACGCACGAACAGTCGATCGCCGACCAGACGGACAAGATCATCCGTCTTACGGACGGCGTCATCAGCAGTATCACCGAAACCGGACTCGGAAAGCGATGAGGGAACTGCTGCTGGAGATCTGGACATCGGTGCGCCGCAACAAGCTGCGCACGTTCCTCACGGGCTTCTCGGTCGCGTGGGGCATTTTCATGCTCGTCATCCTGCTGGGCTCGGGCAACGGGCTCAAGAACGGCGTAACCTCCAATTTCGGCAACTACGCCACCAACTCGATCAACCTCTACGGCGGCCGTACTTCGAAGCCCTACATGGGCTACCAGAAGGGGCGCCGCATCCGCCTGTGGAACAGCGACCTCGAAATCCTCGCCCGGGAATTCCCCGAGGTAGACGAAGTGGCTGCCAACTCGTGGTTCGACAACCATACGGCAACCTACGGGAACGAATACACCAAGGTCTGGCTGCGCGGCTCGCTGCCCAAGATCGAACAGATCGAGGGCGTGGAGATCGTAAAGGGGCGCTTCGTCAACGACGCAGACATCCGCGAATACCGCAAGTCGCTGGTCATCGACCAGGCCATGCAGTCCCTGCTATTCAAGGGCGCCGATCCGCTGGGGGCAAGGATCAAGCTCGACAGCACGGTATTCACCGTGGTCGGCGTCTACAAGGGCGACGCCCAGCGCAGCAGTTCGTCGTGTTACATCCCGCTGACCACCGGACAGCTGCTCTACAACGCCAACAGCCCCGAAGTAAACAATGCCATCATCACCATCAAGGGCGTCCACACCACCGAGGCGATGAAGGAGTTCGAAAAGCGCGTCATCCGGCGCCTTTCCGCCGAACACCACTTCGCCCCCGACGACGAAAGCGCCATCTGGCTCGACAATACGATGGAAACCTACAAGAATTTCATGATGGTTTTCGCAGGCATCAACATCTTCGTCTGGATCATCGGCCTGGGGACGCTGCTGGCCGGCATCGTCGGCGTAAGCAACATCATGCTCGTGACGGTCACGGAGCGCACCTCCGAATTCGGCATACGCAAGGCGCTGGGCGCCAAGCCCGTGTCGATCATCAGGCTGATCCTTACCGAGTCGGTGATGATAACCGCCGTATTCGGTTACCTGGGTATGGTATTCGGCGTGGCGATGATGGAAGGGGTCAACTACATGCTCAACCAGACGCCGCAGACGGGCGGCGGCCATGCGCCGTCGATCTTCCTCAACCCGACGCTCGATCTGGGCGTTGCGGTCAGCGCGACGGTCGTGCTGGTCATCGCCGGCCTGATCGCAGGCTACGTCCCAGCCTACCGGGCCGCACAACTCAAGACAATCGACGCCCTGCGTTATAACAAGTAGAAGCCATGGGATTTTTCGATACAGACCGCTGGAACGAGATATGGCAGACGATCTCCCGCAACCGCAAGCGCAGCATCATGACGGCACTGGGCGTCTTCTGGGGCATCTTCATGCTTACCGTACTGCTGGGTGCCGGCATGGGGCTGGGACGTCTGTTCCGGGCACAGCTGGGCGACATGTCGACCAACACGCTGCTCATACAGCCTTCGCAGACCTCTCTCCCCTACAAGGGCATGCCCAAGAACCGCTGGTGGCGCATGAACAACGACGACGTGGAAAACGTCCGGGGGCTCAAGGAGGTGCAGTACGCCTCGGGCGTCTACTGGGGCGGGGAGATCCATTGCAGCTACAACGAACGCAAGGGCGACTATTCGCTGATGGGCTACATGCCCGACTACCAGCAGATCAACCCACAGAAGATCATCTACGGCCGCTTCATCAACGACGTCGACATGGCGCAGAAGCGCAAGGTCTGCGTCATCGGCACCCAGATACAGAAAGACCTGTTTCCGGGAATGGAAGACCCGACCGGCAAGGTCATCAAAGTCAACAACAGCTATTTCACCATTATCGGCGTCATGCGGCGCCAGAGCACGGCCATGTCGTTCAGCAACGTCGAACGCACGGTCGTAGCCCCGATCTCGCTCGCGCAGCAGATGTACGGCGGGGGCAACTCGATCCACATGCTGGCCATCGCCGGCCGGGAGGACACCCCGAGCAAAGAGGTCGAAACCGCCTGCAAGTCGGTGATCTTCGCCAAGCACCTGATCTCGCCGGACGACGAGAAAGCCGCCTGGTGCATGGCCACGGCCGAAATGTTCGACAAGGTGATGAGCCTCTTCTGGGGCATCGGGTTCCTGACATGGATCGTGGGCCTGGGGACACTGCTGGCCGGCATCGTCGGCGTGAGCAACATCATGCTGGTGCTGGTCAAGGAGCGCACGCAGGAGATCGGCATCCGCCGCGCCCTGGGCGCACCGCCTACGGCCATCATCTCGCAGATACTCTCCGAAAGTTTCATCCTCACCTTCATCGCCGGGGTGGTCGGCCTCACGGCCGCGGTCGGGGTGCTGTCGGTCGCCGACTCGATCTATTATCAGGCGGTGACCGTGGCCCAGGAGGGGGCCGAAATCTCGTGGCAGATCTCGTTCGGGACAGGCATGCTGGCGCTTTTCATCCTCGTCGCGGGCAGCCTGCTGGCGGGCGTC
>OCAN01001507.1_pt1 | contig 11170 bp, 9 predicted proteins | sample 1538321 | NCBI WGS metagenome assembly OCAN01 (sample SAMEA2580294, study PRJEB22360) | human gut metagenome | biome: human gut; feature: human-associated habitat; material: faeces | place: Denmark | collected 2008/2010 | reverse complement strand
GGCCCTTCTGCCGCCTGACCGGCTTTCCCATTGCGGCCCTGCCGGTGGAGCGGGCCCTCCGCCGGGGGGTGCTCCACCCGGAGGCCGAGGCGGTGCGCGCCCTGGCCCTCTCCGGCGGGGAGCTGGCCGCCCTGGGGCTGGAGGGCCCGGCCATCGGCGCAGCCCAGCGCCGCCTGGCCGCCCACATCCTGTCCCACCCGGAGGACAATACCCCGGCGCGGCTGCTGGCCCTGGCCCGGGCGGAGCTGAGCGGGCCGTAGGGGCGGCCATTTTCGCTTGGACAGGCAAGAACGCCGTCCTCCCGGCATAAGCATTAGGGACGAGGAGGGACGGCCATGGAACGGAGCGGAAAGCGGGAGGGCCTGCTGGAAAAGACGGCGGAGGTATTTGATCTGCCGGGGGACGTGGTGGCGGGCCTGCCCCGCATTGAGCTGACAGGCAGCCGGGAGCTGCGGATGGAAAATCACAAGGGAATTCTCTCCTACGGCGGCGAGGAGATCCACATCTCCGGGGGCAAGCTGGTGGTGAAGGTGCGGGGCTCCGGCCTGGAGCTGCGGAGCATGAACGCCAGCCAGCTCCTGATCACCGGTGTCATCACGGCCGTGGAGCTGGAATAGGGGGGCGGAGGCATGCTGAAGCGGATGGTCAACGCCCTGCGGGGGAGCGTCCGGCTGGAGGTGTCCGGGGCCTTTCCGGAGCGGTTTCTCAACCTCTGCGCCCAGCGGGGCATTGTGTTCTGGAACGTGGAGTGGCTGGAGGCCACCCGTTTGCGCCTCACCGTCACCCGGCAGGGAAGCGGCCCGGCCCGGGCGCTGGGGGACAAGGTGCTGTGTACCGTGGTGCCGGCGGAGCAGTCTGGCGTGCCCTTTTTTCTGGGCCGGTTCCGGCGGCGCTATGCCCTGTTGGTGGGGCTGGCCCTGTCCCTGACGGCGGTATGCGTCCTCTCTCAGTTTGTGCTCACCATCGAAGTGGAGGGCAACGAGGCGGTCTCCACAGCGGAGATCCTCACCGAGCTGCGGCGGCAGGGGCTGCGGCCGGGGGTATACGGCCCCGGACTGGACGAGGGGACCATCAGCAGCGCGGCCCTGCTGGGCCTGCCCGAGCTGGCCTGGATGTCGGTCAACCTCCACGGCACCCGGGCGGAGGTGCTGGTGCGGGAGGCGGTGCCTGCGCCCGAAGTGGACGATGAGGAGCAGGTGGGCAGCATTGTGGCCCGGTCCTCCGGCATTGTGACCCATATCGAGCCCCTCAGCGGGGAAGCGCTGGTGGCCCAGGGGGACACGGTGCTGGCCGGGGAGGTGCTCATCTCCGGCGCGGTGACCCTGGATGCCCCCCAGTACAGCGAGTTGGAGAACCTGGGCCAAATACTGGTGCGGGCCCAGGGACAGGTCTTTGCCCGGACGTGGCACACCATGACGGCCTCCATTCCCCTGGAGGCCCAGGTGAAATCGTATACCGGCGAGAAGGCCAGCCGCTGGACCCTGAGCATCCTGGGACATCGCATCGATTTTTTCGGAAAGAGTGGAATTTCCTTCCCTGAGTATGATAAAATAACAGATACCTGGGCGCTCACCCTGCCCGGCGGCCGGGAGATGCCCCTGGCCCTGAGCCGGGAGACCTGCCGGGCCTATACCCTCGCCGCCGCGTCGGTGGACGCGGACGCGGCGGAGCGGCTGCTGGAGGAGCGGCTGCTGGAGGCCCTTCGGGCGCGGCTGGGAGACGGCGAGGTGGTGCATACCAGCTTCTCCTCCGCACAGCGGGACGGACGGCTGGAGGTCACCCTCCAGGCCGAGTGCACGGAGGAGATCGGGCGCTTTGTGCCGCTGGAGCCTATTACAGAAGAAAATGAGGCCGAACCATGATCGAACAGACCATCAGCATCGAGCGCATTGAGGATGTCATCGACATCTTCGGCTCGTTTGACGAAAACATCAAGCTCATTGAGCACGAGCTGGACGTCTCGGTGGTGAGCCGGGACGACCAGCTCAAGATCTCCGGGGAGGCGGAGAACGTCCTTTACGCCGTCAAGGCGGTCCAGGGCCTGCTGGGCCTGGCCGGGCGGAAGGAGACCATTACCGAGCAGAACGTCCGCTACATCATCAATCTGGTGAAGGCGGGCAACGAGGAGCACATCAACGACATCGCACGGGATGTGCTCTGCGTCACCGCCAAGGGCAAGCCCATCAAGCCCAAGACCCTGGGCCAGAAACGGTATGTGGACGCCATCAAGAAGAACACCATCACCCTGGGCATCGGCCCGGCGGGCACCGGCAAGACCTACCTGGCGGTGGCCGCCGCCGTGGCCGCCTTCCGGGACAAGCAGGTCAACCGCATCATCCTCACCCGCCCGGCGGTGGAGGCAGGGGAGCGGCTGGGCTTCCTGCCCGGCGATCTGCAGAGCAAGGTGGACCCCTATCTGCGGCCCCTGTACGACGCCCTCTTCGACATGCTGGGGGCGGAGACCTATAACAAATACCTGGAGCGGGGCAGCATCGAGGTGGCCCCCCTGGCCTACATGCGGGGCCGCACCCTGGACGACTCCTTCATCATTCTGGACGAGGCTCAGAACACCTCCCGGGAGCAGATGAAGATGTTCCTCACCCGCCTGGGCTTCGGCTCCAAGATCGTCATCACCGGCGACATCACCCAGATCGACCTGCCCCGGGACACGGTGTCCGGGCTGAAGGAGGCCATGCGGGTGCTGGACGGCGTGGAGGACATCGCCATTTGCAGGCTCAACGAGGCCGACGTGGTGCGCCACGTGATCGTCCAGCGCATCATCAAGGCCTATGAGGAGGACGAAAAGAGGAAGGGAAAGCGATGAACCACGAAATTCTGATCGAGACCGAGGTGGACGGGGCGGAGCCCTATGCCGGGCTGCTGCGCCGGGTGATCCCCGCCGCGCTGGAGGCGGAGGGGGTGTCCTTCCCCTGCGAGGTGGACGTGCTGTTCACCGACGACGAGGGCATCCACGCCATCAATCTGGAGCAGCGGGGCGTGGACCGGCCCACCGACGTGCTCTCCTTCCCCATGTTCCAGCTTACCCCCGGCGCACCGCCCACCCTGGACGACGTGGAGGCCGACCCTGGCACCGGACTGGTCCCTCTGGGGGACATGGTGCTCTCCCTGGAGCGGGCGGAAGCCCAGGGGGCGGAGTACGGCCACGGCGCGGAGCGGGAGGCGGCCTACCTGGCCGTCCACTCGGTGCTCCACCTGCTGGGCTACGACCACCTGGATGAGGGGCCGATGAAGGCCCAGATGCGGGAACGCGAGGAGGCCATCCTGGCCGCCCTGGGCATCACCCGGGAGGGCGCGGATGGATAAGAGGCTTTTGCGGTACGCCGGCGGCGGCGGGGCGATCTCCCTGCTCGCCTGCGGGCTGCTGTGCATGGCGCTGGGCGCGCTGGCGGGCGGAGACGTGGCCGGGCTGGTGGCCTGCGGCGTGATTTTCGCCCTGCCCGGCGTCGTATTCGGCTGTGCCTACGGCCTGTATGAGGCGCTGAAGGGGAGAGACGATCCGGACGCGTAGGGCGCGGCATCCTTGACGCGCTGACCTTCCGTAACGATTTACACACCATTTGCAGGGGACTCGGCTGCCGGGCCGCTGAACGACTCCGCGCCTTACCACAGCCTGCGCCTGCGCAGACGCGAATGTGCTCGGCCGCCCCTGTCGGAAAAAATTATCATAAAACCGCTCAAGAAAGTTGAGGATCACCTATGGAAATTAGAAAATCCGGAATGATCAGCATCGTGGGCCGCCCCAACGTGGGTAAGTCCACCCTGACCAACGCCCTGGTGGGCGAGAAGATCGCCATCGTCACCAACAAGCCCCAGACCACCCGCAACCGCATCTGCGCGGTGGTGAACCGGGAGGGCTGCCAGTTCGTCTTCCTGGACACCCCCGGCCTGCACAAGGCCCGCACCCGCCTGGGGGACTACATGGTGAAGGTGGTCAAGGAGAGCGTGGCCGACGTGGACGCGGTGCTTCTGCTGGTGGAGCCGATCCCCCACATCGGCGGGCCGGAGGCGGAGCTGATCCGGCGCATCAAGGAGCTGAACGTCCCCGCCGTGCTGGTCATCAACAAGATCGACACGGTGGAGAAGGAGGAGCTGCTCTCCGTCATGCAGGTCTACGGCGCGGCTCACGACTTCGCCGCCATCGTGCCCATCTCCGCCAAGCGGAACGAGGGGGTGGACGAGCTGCTGGGCCTGCTGGCCCAGTTCCTGCCCGAGGGGCCCCAGCTCTTCCCGGAGGACATGGTCACCGACCAGCCGGAACGCCAGGTGTGCGCCGAGATCATCCGGGAGAAGCTGCTGCTCTGCCTGGACAAGGAAATTCCCCACGGTACCGCCGTGGAGATCACCACCTTTTCCGAGCGGGACGACGGTATCATCGACCTGGACGCTACCATTTATTGTGAAAAGGCCAGCCACAAGGGGATCATCATCGGCAAGGGCGGGGCCATGCTCAAGAAGATCTCCACCCTGGCCCGCACCGACATTGAGGCCTTTATGGGCACGAAGGTGTTTCTCCAGACCTGGGTGAAGGTAAAAGAAAACTGGAGAGATAATATGAATTTGATCAAGAATTTCGGATACCGGGACGAGTAAGGGCGCAGAAATTACCGCTCATAAACGGAACGCGGCCAGCCAACCTAAAGACAGAAAGGGGGCTGTGCCATGAGCTGGGCGGAGCTGCTCTGGCGGCTGTTTTTGCAGACCGGCCTGCCGGAGGTCTACAGCCTTTACCGGAGGGTGAAGGGCTGAGCACGCGGGCGCGGCGCGCCCGCATACATAGTGGAGGGAAGCCCATGCACATCAGCACCCAGGGCCTGGTGCTCCGGGAGGTCAACTACAAGGAGTCGGACAAGCTGCTCACCGTGCTCACCGCTGAGGGGGGCAAGCGCACGGTCAAGGCCCGGGGCTGCCGCCGGAAGGGCAGTCCCCTGGCCGCCGCGGCCCAGCTCCTGGTCTATTCGGACATGACCCTGTTTGAATACCGGGACTACTTCACCCTCAACGAGGCGGAGTCCCTCCAGCAGTTCTGGCGCGTCAGATCCGATCTGGAGAGGCTGAGCCTGGCCTCCTACTTCGCGGAGGTGATGGAGGCGGTGGCGGTGGAGGGGCGGCCCGATCCGCCGGCCCTCTCCCTCATCCTTAACTCCCTCTATGCCCTGGACAGGCTGAACCGGCCCCTGGAGCTGGTAAAGGCGGCCTTCGAGCTCAAGCTCATGTGCCTGGAGGGGTACGAGCCCCTGCTGGACGCCTGCGCGGTGTGCGGCGCGCCGGAGCCGGAGTCGCCTCTGTTCCACCTGAACGAGGGGGTGCTCTGCTGCGCCGCCTGCCGGGCGGAGGCGGGGGAGGGGGCCGCCATCCCCCTGGAGGGGGGAGCCCTGGCGGCCATGCGCCACATCGTCTACGGCGATCCCAAGCGCCTGTTCTCCTTCCGGCTGGAGGGGGCGGACCTGTCCTGCCTGTCCCACGTCTGCCAGCGATTTCTGACCACGCAGCTTGACCGGGGCTTTCGTACCCTGGATTTTTATCAACAATGGGGGAATTGAATATGGAACTGTTTGTAGCGGACGCCTTTACCACCCGGCGCTTCTCCGGCAATCAGGCCGGCGTGGCCCTGCTGGGGGAGGCGGATTTCCCGGAGGAGGGGTTCATGCGGGCCCTGGCCGGGGAGCTGAAGCACTCGGAGACCGCCTTTGTCCGCCGGACGGGGGAGGGCTCCTTCCACATCCGCTATTTCACCCCCGCGGAGGAGGTGGACCTCTGCGGCCACGCCACCATCGCCTCCTTCACCGTCCTGCGGGAGAGGAGGGCCATCGGGCCGGGGACGTATGCCCTGCACACCCGCTCCGGAGACCTGTCCATCCAGGTGGGCGCGGACGCGGTGTGGATGGACATGGCGCCCCCCGCCGACGGCCGGAGCTTTTCGGAGGAGGAGCAGGCGGAGCTGTACGCCGCCTACGGCCTGTCCCTGGCCGACCGGCCGGAGGGCCTGGAGGCCCAGGCGGTGAGCACCGGCCTGCTGGACATCCTGCTGCCCGTCCGGGATCTGGCCGCCCTGGAGCGGGCGGAGCAGAACGAGGGGGAGGTCACCCGCCTGTCGGAGCGCTACGGCGTGGTGGGGGTGCACATGTTCTGCCCCAGCACCCCCGACGCCGCGGCCCACTGCCGCAACTTCGCCCCCCTGTACGCCATCCCGGAGGAGGCGGCCACCGGCACCTCCAACGGGGCGCTGACCTACTATCTGTACCGCCGGGGGCTGACGGCCGCCGGGGCGGAGAACCGCTTTGTCCAGGGGGAGAAGATGGGCAAGCCCTCGGAGATCCTCAGCCGTCTCACGGACGGGGGCGACGGCGTCAAGGTTCAGGTGGGCGGCCGGGCGGTGCTCGCCCTGCGGTGTGAGCTGCTGTGATCATGCCGGACGCCATTCCGCCGGAGCTGCTGGCCCCCTGCGGAATGAACTGCCAGGTGTGCTACCGGCACCTGACTCCCCGGCGGGCCTGCCTCGGGTGCAGGGGCGGCGCGTCGAACAAGCCGCCCCACTGCCGGGACTGCGCCCTGAAAGCTTGCGCGGCGGAGCGGGGCGTGGCATTTTGCGCCGCCTGTTCCCGGTTTCCATGCAAGTCTATGGCGGCGCTGGAAAAGACCTATCAAAAGCGTTGGGGGATCAGCCTGGCGGAGACTGGACGCCGGGCCGCCGCGGGAGAGGCGGAGGCCCTTCTGGCCGGGCAGCGGAGGCGGTGGCTCTGCACCTGCGGCGGGGTGATCTCCCTCCACGATGGAGTCTGCTCAGAGTGCGGGCGGCCCGTGGACTAGGAGATATGAAACTGCCGGATGATCCCCACACTCATGTACTCGCCCATCTCGCAGGCGAGCTGGTCCAGCAGCAGGTAGGACGCGCTGATGGCGTGGTAATTGCCCAGCAGATCCTGGTCGGCGGCATCGCAGAGCAGGGTGGTATTGTGGATAAACATGCTGCTCCATAAACTGGCGTCCCAGTGGGGGTTGAGCGCGGACAGCCGGGCGGCGGTGAGCCGGTTGAGGTCCAGCCACTGGCAGCGGATGCGCTCAGCCTGGCTGCGCTGCCGCGCGTCCAGCGCGTCCAGATAAGCGGCGTAGTAGCGGTAGAGCGGAGAGCCTGCCGCTGCGGCACCGACAATAAGCTGGATGCCATAGTAGCGCTCCATGATCTGATCGTACTGGGCGGGCTGGGCCTGCAGCTCCCGATAGATGCTGTCCACGTTTTCCGCGTGGAACAGCCGGCTCTGCATATACATGAGGGCCCAGAAGGTGCTCCCCCGCCACGCATTGATACAGGTATTGAGTAATATGAGCTGACGCTCGGAGAACGTATATAAGTCAAGCCGTTTCTGTTCCATAAGATCCCTCCTGCCCATAGGGTATGCGCCCGGGGGGCTTCGGGTGCGCGAATCTTGGGGCACAGGCGCGGCGCTCCGCGGAACAACGCGGCAATCAAACAGCAAGGAAACGAATTATGACCGATTTATTTGAAAAATCCATTCAGATTCTGGAACTGCCCAAGGTGCTTGAGCGCCTGGCCGGCCAGGCTGTGACCCAGGAGGGCAAGGAGCGCTGCCTGGCGCTGCGGCCCATGACCGACCCGGACGATGTCCAGCGGGCGCTGGACGAGACCAGCGCCGCTGTGGACATGAGCGCCCTGCGGGGCAGCCCCTCCTTCTCCGGCGTCAAGCCGGTGGCGGCTTCCCTCCAGCGGGCCCACATGGGGGGCGCGCTCAACACCCGGGAGCTGCTGGACATCGCGGCGGTGCTGCGGGCGGCCCGCTCCGCCAGGGAGTACGGTGAGGGGGACGAGCGGAAAAAGACCTGCATCGACCACCTGTTTCGCTCCCTGACCGCCAACCGCTTTCTGGAGGACAAGATCACCGGCTCCATCGTGGGAGAGGACGAGATCGCCGACGCCGCCAGCCCCGAGCTGGCTTCCATCCGGCGGCATATCCGGGCCACCGCCTCCAAGGTGCGGGACATCCTCAACAAGCTCCTCTCCTCCAACCAGGCAAAATATCTCCAGGAGGCCATCATCACCCAGCGCAACGACCGCTTCGTGGTGCCCGTCAAGTCGGAGCACAAGAACGACGTGCCCGGCCTGGTGCACGACGTGTCCTCCTCCGGGGCCACCTTCTTCATCGAGCCCATGGGGGTGGTGAAGGCCAACAACGAACTCAAGGAGCTCCAGGCCAGGGAGGAGAAGGAGATTGAGCGCATCCTTGCGGAGCTGTCCGCCGAGTGCGCACAGTTCAAGGACGATATCACTCAGGACTACGATCTGCTCATCCTTCTGGATGTGATCTTCGCCCGGGCCAAGCTGGCCTACCGGATGCGGGCCTGCGCCCCCAGAATCGTGGAGCGCGGCCTGTACCTGCGGAAAGCCCGCCACCCCCTGCTGGACCCGGACAGGGCGGTGGCCAACGACCTGATGCTGGGTGAGGACTTCGACACCCTGGTGATCACCGGCCCCAACACCGGCGGCAAGACGGTGACCATCAAGACCATCGGCCTGCTCACCCTCATGGCCCAGTGCGGCCTGCATATCCCCGTCTCCGACGACAGCCGGGTAAAGGTGTTCCGCCGGGTGCTGGCCGACGTGGGCGACGAGCAGTCCATCGCCCAGAGTTTGTCCACATTTTCCTCCCACATGGTGAACATTGTGGGCATTCTCGGGGAGGCGGACGACGAGACGCTGATCCTCTTTGACGAGCTGGGGGCGGGCACCGACCCCATCGAGGGCGCGGCCCTGGCCGCCGCCATCATCGAGAGCGCCCGGGAGATGGGAGCCCTGGTGGCCGCCACCACCCACTACGCCGAGCTGAAGGTGTACGCCATGACCACGCCGGGGGTGGAGAACGCCTCCTGCGAGTTCAACGTGGACTCCCTGGCCCCCACCTACCGCCTGCTCATCGGCATCCCCGGCAAGTCCAATGCCTTTGCCATCTCGGAGCGGCTGGGCCTGCCCAAGTCTATCATCCAGAAGGCCGCCGCCCGCATCGACGCGGAGAACGTGCGCTTCGAGGACGTGCTCACCCAGCTGGACGAGCAGCGCCAGGAGATGGAGCGGGAGAAGGAGGCCGCCGCCCGGCTCCGGCGGGAGATGGAGGAGACGGCCAAGGCCTCCCGGGAGTACAAGGCCAAGATGGAGGCCGAGCGGGCCAAGGCGGTGGAGAAGGCCCAGGCGGAGGCCCGGGCCATTCTGGACGAGGCCAGGGACACCGCCGACCAGGTATTCAAGGAGCTCAACGACATGCGCCGCCGCCAGCGGAAAGAGGAAGACTGGCAGCGGGTCAACGACGAGCGGGCCGCCCTGCGCCGCAGCCTCAACGAGGCGGAGGGGAAGCTGGGGGCCCGGCCGGAGGAGCCGGCCCCGCCTCCCACCCGGCCAGCCCGGGCGGGCGACACGGTGGAGCTGGTGAAGATGGGCACCCAGGCCACCGTCCTGTCGGTCAACAAGGACGGCTCCCTCCAGCTCCAGGCGGGGATTCTGAAGATCACCGCCAGGCAGGAGGAGGTGCGCGTGGTAGAGGGGGAGACCCAGCAGTCCGCCAAGAAGGTGGTGGCCCGGGCGGAGCACAAGCTGCGCACCCTGGGGGCCTCGCCAGAGGTGGATCTCCGGGGTATGATGACCGATGAGGCCATCGGCGCATTGGATCTCTTCCTGGACAACGCGGTGCTGGGCAAGCTCAACGAGGTGCGTATCATCCACGGCAAGGGCACCGGCGCGGTGCGCAAGGCAGTGCGGGAGCACCTCAAGCGCAGCCGCTACGTCAAGTCCTTCCGCCCCGGCCGCTACGGCGAAGGCGAGGATGGTGTGACCATCGCCGAGCTTCGGTAGAGCAGCCCCCGTCCCCCGCGGGAGCGCGTGGGGGGCCTCCGGGGGGAATCGATTCCCCCCGGAAGGCGCGGCTTTGGAGCGAAGCGACAGGCTTTCCGCAGAAAGCCTCCGCGCCGTGAGGACGGCGTAACGAGCGCCAGGCTGCGGCAGGCGGAATGTCTGCCATCTGCGGACATTCGTGCCCCAGAGGGGAAGGAGTAAACTGGTTCGTCAATCAAACCAGTTTCTTCAACTTAATTTGTGTATTTTGTCATTGACGGTTTGGGATAAATTTGATATTCTATAGTACGAAGTATGCGAATGCATCTTGGGGGGAAAACGCTATGTATATGAAAGAGGCAGTCGTGAACAACCAGGTCGGCCTGCATGCGAGACCGGCCACGTTTTTCATCCAGAAAGCCAACGAGTTCAAGAGCTCCATTTGGGTGGAGAAGGACGAGCGCAGAGTGAACGCCAAGAGCCTGCTGGGCGTGCTCTCTCTGGGCATTGTCAAGGGGACTTCCATCAACCTCATTGCAGACGGCCCCGACGAGAAAGAAGCGGTGGAGGCTCTGATTGAGCTGATCTCCTCCAACTTCTCCGAGTAAGCGATCGAGCGAGAGAAAAAAGCGCCGCGTCTGCGGCGCTTTTTTTGATAGGCGGGAGGTGTGGCTTGTGAAGGCGGAGATGACCCCGGAGCCCGTCCGGCGGAGCGCCCTGCGCCTGCGGCTGGGCGGGCTGGTTCTGTGCTGGCGCAGGCGGCTGCTGTGGCATACCGGCGGCCTGCGGTTTGCCCGGCCCCGGCCGGAGGTGGAGTGCCTCTACCTGTGGGCGGAGCACGCCACGCCCCTGCTGCGCAGGCTGCGGGGGGAGGACATGGCCCTCCAGCGCAGCAAGGTCACCAACCTGCGCCTGGCGGCGGCCCGGCTGGACGGCCTGACGCTGAAGCCGGGGGAGACCCTCTCCTTCTGGCGGGCCGTGGGCAGGCCCACCCGGCGGAGGGGCTATGTGGAGGGGATGATTCTGGGCAACGGCAGGGTGGCCTCCGGCGTGGGGGGCGGCCTGTGCCAGATGACCAACCTGCTCTACTGGATGACCCTCCACACCCCCCTCACCGTCACCGAGCGGTGGCGGCATGGCTACGACGTGTTTCCCGACTCCAACCGCACCCAGCCCTTTGGCAGCGGGGCCACCTGCTTCTACAACTACATGGATCTCATGGTGCGCAACGACACCCCCGACACCTGGCGGCTGGTGCTCCAGGTGACGGACACCCATCTGGAGGGGGAGTGGCGGGCCGACGGCCCCCAGACC
>OCAN01001493.1_pt1 | contig 11292 bp, 8 predicted proteins | sample 1538321 | NCBI WGS metagenome assembly OCAN01 (sample SAMEA2580294, study PRJEB22360) | human gut metagenome | biome: human gut; feature: human-associated habitat; material: faeces | place: Denmark | collected 2008/2010 | reverse complement strand
AATTTCATACTTTTACGGTCGCTTATTATAATAAGGTAATGATACGTTTTTTAGGAAATATTGAAGCCAGGGCGGACGCCAAAGGAAGGGTGTTCATACCCGCCACCTTCAGGAAGCAATTACAAGCCGCTTCCGAAGAGAGGCTTATTATGCGTAAAGACGTATTTCAAGACTGTTTAACCCTATACCCCGAGAGCGTGTGGAACGAGGAGTTGAACGAGCTACGTAGTAGACTTAACAAATGGAATAGCAAACACCAACTTATTTTCAGGCAATTCGTGAGCGACGTTGAAATAGTGACACCTGATAGCAACGGGCGCATATTAATTCCGAAACGGTATTTACAGATTTGCAGTATCCATGGGGATATTCGCTTTATCGGCATCGATAACAAGATAGAGATCTGGGCGAAAGAACGGGCAGAACAGCCTTTCATGTCACCCGAAGAGTTCGGTGCAGCATTAGAAGAAATTATGAACGATGATAATAGACAAGATGGAGAAAGATGAATTGACATATCACGTACCTGTATTGCTGAAAGAAAGCGTTGACGGTATGAATATCCAACCGGATGGAACGTATGTAGACGTTACATTCGGAGGAGCGGGACATTCGCGCGAGATCCTTTCACGGCTCGGAGAAGGCGGACGTTTGCTAGGATTCGACCAGGACGAGGACGCTGAACGGAACATTGTCAACGATACTCATTTCATCTTCGTGCGCAGTAACTTCCGCTATCTGCACAACTTCCTGCGTTATCACGACATCGAACAGGTAGACGCGATCCTGGCCGACCTCGGCGTATCTTCCCATCATTTCGATGATAGCGAACGTGGCTTCTCCTTCCGTTTTGACGGGGCACTGGATATGCGTATGAACAAGCGTGCCGGTATGACAGCAGCAGATATCGTGAATACTTATGATGAAGAACGTCTTGCAAACATCCTCTACCTGTACGGGGAACTAAAGAATAGCCGCAAACTGGCTTCTGTCATCGTTAAAGCCAGAAGCGGACAGAATATCCGGACCATCGGTGAGTTTTTGGAAATCATCAAACCGCTTTTCGGTCGTGAACGCGAAAAGAAAGAGCTGGCAAAGGTGTTCCAGGCACTACGAATTGAAGTAAACCAAGAGATGGAGGCGTTGAAGGAGATGTTGCTGGCTGCTACGGAGGCATTAAAGCCGGGCGGCAGACTGGTAGTTATCACCTATCATTCGCTGGAAGACCGAATGGTGAAAAACATCATGAAGACAGGCAATGTAGAAGGAAAAGCGGAAACCGACTTCTTCGGCAATCTGCAAACGCCTTTCCGCCTTGTCAACAATAAGGTAATCGTTCCCGACGAGGCAGAAATAGAACGAAACCCGCGGTCGAGAAGCGCCAAATTACGAATTGCAGAAAAGAAATAAAAAGATATGGAAGAAGAAGTAGTAAACAAGAAAGCAGAAGAGGACAAGAAGAAAAAACGCACCTCTCTGAAGAGTATTCTGGGTGGAGACATTCTGGCTACCGATTTTTTCCGCCGTCAAACGAAGTTGCTGGTACTTATCATGGTATTCATCATCTTCTACATTCACAATCGTTATGCCAGTCAACAGCAACAGATCGAAATAGACCGGCTGAAAAAGGAATTGACAGACATTAAATACGATGCACTGACTCGCAGCTCAGAGCTGATGGAAAAGAGCCGCCAGTCACGCATTGAAGATTATATATCGAGTAAGGAAAGCGATTTGCAAACATCAACCAATCCTCCTTACCTTATTAAATAGATGATAGTGGATAGTTGATAAATGATAGTTAAGCGTTTAAAAGACAAATACTGTGGCAGTTAATAAAAAGAACATAATGACCCGTTACTTCTTCGTCATCCTATTGATGGCGTTGATAGGAGTAGCTATTGTTGTAAAAGCAGGCATCACCATGTTTGCCGAACGACAATACTGGCAGGATGTGGCTGACCGTTTCGTAAAAGAGAATGTGACGGTAAAACCTAATCGTGGAAACATTATTTCTTCTGACGGTAAACTGATGGCCAGCTCTCTGCCCGAGTACAGAATATATATGGACTTTATGTCCGGTGAAAAGGATGAAAAACGCAGGCAGAAAGATCAGGCACGCCGGGATTCCATCCTCAATGCCAATATGGATTCAATCTGTATCGGACTTCACAAGATATTCCCGGACAAGAGTGCGGCTCAATTCAAGGCACACCTCAAGAAAGGACGCCAGGCAAAAAGCCGCAATTATCTGATTTATCCGAAACGTATCTCCTATATACAATATAAAGAGGTAAAGAGACTGCCTGTATTCTGCTTGAACCGGTATAAAGGCGGATTCAAGGAACAAGCTTACAATCAGCGTAAGAAACCGTTCGGTTCACTGGCTGCCCGTACACTGGGAGATGTGTATGCAGACACAGCCAAAGGAGCGAGAAATGGTATCGAACTTGCTTTCGACACCATCCTGAAAGGGCGGGACGGATTGACACACCGTCAGAAGGTGATGAACAAATACCTGAACATTGTCGATGTGCCACCAGTTGATGGTTGCGATCTGATTAGTACTATCGATGTAGGTATGCAGGATATTTGCGAGAAGGCGTTGGTGGATAAGCTGAAAGAGCTGAATGCGAGCGTGGGTGTGGTGGTATTGATGGAGGTAAGTACCGGAGAAGTGAAAGCCATCGTCAACATGATGCAAGGCAAAGACGGTGAGTACTACGAAATGCGCAACAATGCTATTAGTGATATGCTCGAGCCGGGGTCTACTTTCAAAACGGCCTCTATCATGGTAGCTCTTGAAGACGGAAAGATCACGCCGGACTATGTGGTAGATACCGGCAACGGCCAGATGCCGATGTATGGACGTGTCATGAAAGACCATAACTGGCATCGCGGAGGATATGGAAAGCTGACTGTTACGGAAATTCTAGGGGTTTCGTCCAATGTGGGTACCTCTTATATTATAGACCATTTCTACGGCAGCAACCCGCAGAAATTTGTAGACGGGTTGAAACGGATGAGCATCGACCAGCCGTTACACCTGCAGATTGCGGGAGAAGGAAAACCGAATATACGCGGCCCGAAAGAACGTTATTTTGCAAAGACAACATTGCCGTGGATGAGTATCGGCTACGAGACACAGGTTCCACCGATCAATATTCTCACATTCTATAATGGGATAGCCAACAACGGAGTCACCGTGCGTCCGAAGTTTGTCAAAGCTGCCATGAAGGACGGGGAAGTAGTGAAAGAATATCCGACAGAGGTAATCAATCCCAAGATTTGTTCGGATAAGACTTTGGCACAGATCCGTGAGATTCTCCGGAAAGTGGTTGGTGAAGGACTTGCCAAACCTGCGGGAAGCAAGCAGTTCCACGTTTCAGGAAAAACAGGAACGGCGCAGATTTCACAGGGAGCAGCCGGATACAAAACGGGAAGAACAAATTATCTGGTTAGTTTCTGCGGGTATTTCCCGTCAGAAGCACCTAAATATAGCATGATTGTCTCTATCCAGAAACCAGGATTACCGGCTTCGGGAGGTTTAATGGCAGGTAGTGTGTTCAGCAAGATTGCAGAAAGGGTGTATGCCAAAGACTTGCGGTTACCGCTGACCAATGCGATTGATACTAATTCCGTAGTCATTCCGAATGTAAAAGCCGGAGAGATGCGCGAAGCGCAACGAGTATTGGAAGAGCTGCAGATTAACGTACAAGGCAAAATCGCTGATTCGGGCAAAGAGGTTTGGGGAAATACCCATTCTGCCCCACAAGCTGTGGTTCTTGAGAGCCGGAGCAATATGCAGAATTTTGTACCGAGTGTGATAGGTATGGGAGCGAAAGACGCTGTGTACTTGTTGGAAAGCAAAGGATTGAAAGTCAATCTGGTCGGCGTAGGCAAAGTAAAAAGCCAGTCGATAGCCAACGGAACGATTGTTAAGAAGGGACAGACAGTGACGCTTACGCTTAATTAAAAATTAAAGATTAAAAATTGAATAGAGTGATGTTATTAAATGAGTTACTGAAAGCAATCCAACCGGTAGAGGTAGCCGGAGATTCAAACATAGAAATCACCGGTGTCAACATAGACTCCCGTCTAGTGGAAGCCGGACAGCTATTCATGGCAATGCGTGGCACACAAGCCGACGGCCATGCTTATATACCTGCTGCCATCGCAAAAGGAGCAATCGCCATCCTTTGCGAGGATATGCCGGAAGAACCTGTAGCGGGGATCACCTATGTACGAGTAAAAGACAGCGAAGATGCGGTAGGAAAGATTGCCACTACCTTCTACGGAGACCCGACTTCCAAGTTGAAACTGGTCGGCGTTACCGGGACGAACGGAAAAACAACGATCGCTACCTTATTATATAATACATTCCGTTATTTCGGCTATAAGGTGGGATTGATTTCTACCGTTTGCAATTACATCGATGATGAATCGATTCCGACAGAACATACTACTCCTGATCCAATCACGTTGAACTGTTTGTTGGGACGGATGGCAGATGAAGGATGCAAATATGTTTTCATGGAAGTCAGCTCCCACTCGATTGCACAGAAACGTATCAGTGGACTAAAGTTTGCAGGAGGGATCTTTACCAATCTGACCCGCGACCATCTCGACTATCATAAAACAGTAGAGAACTATCTGAAAGCGAAGAAGAAATTCTTTGACGATCTGCCGAAAAATGCATTCAGCCTGACCAATCTGGACGATAAAAACGGACTGGTAATGACGCAGAACACACGTTCGAAGGTCTATACTTATTCATTGAGAAGTCTTAGCGACTTTAAAGGACGGGTATTAGAGTCTCATTTCGAAGGGATGCTGCTCGACTTCAACAATCATGAACTGGCAGTTCAGTTTATCGGAAAGTTCAATGCTTCCAATTTATTGGCGGTATTCGGGGCGGCAGTTCTGTTAGGCAAGAAAGAGGAAGAGGTGCTTGTAGCTCTTAGCACACTTCATCCGGTAGCCGGACGCTTCGATGCGGTCCGCTCACCGCAGGGAATTACGGCGATTGTTGATTATGCACATACCCCGGATGCTCTCATTAATGTACTGAACGCTATTCATGGAGTGCTTGAAGGAAAAGGAAAAGTGATTACCGTGGTAGGCGCCGGCGGTAACCGCGACAAGGGCAAACGCCCCATCATGGCAAAGGAAGCTGCCAAAGCGAGTGACCGCGTCATCATCACTTCCGACAATCCGCGCTTTGAAGAGCCGCAAGACATCATCAATGACATGCTTGCCGGACTGGATGCGGAAGATATGAAGAAAACACTAAGCATTGCCGACCGTAAAGAAGCAATTCGCACGGCTTGCATGCTGGCAGAGAAAGGAGATGTAATTCTCGTTGCCGGAAAAGGACATGAGAATTACCAGGAGATAAAAGGAGTGAAACATCATTTTGATGACAAAGAAGTACTCAAAGAAATTTTTAAATAATGAATAGACTGTGCTAATATGCCGACCGGCTTCGTTATCTATCCGACAGCAACCGGCATAACAACACATCAATAAATTGGCAAATTATTTATGTTATACTATCTATTTGAATGGCTACATAAGCTCAATTTTCCAGGAGCGGGAATGTTCGGATATACTTCATTCCGTGCTTTGATGGCGGTTATCCTCGCATTACTTATTTCAAGTATCTGGGGAGATAAGTTCATCAACCTACTCAAAAGGAAACAAATCACAGAAACGCAGCGTGATGCTAAAACCGACCCGTTTGGCGTCAATAAAGTAGGCGTGCCGAGCATGGGAGGTGTCATCATCATTGTAGCCATCCTGATCCCTTGTTTATTGTTAGGTAAACTGCATAACATATACATGATACTGATGCTGATCACTACCGTATGGTTGGGATCGCTCGGATTCGCAGACGACTATATCAAAATCTTCAAAAGAGACAAAGAGGGTTTGCATGGCAAGTTCAAGATTATCGGTCAGGTCGGTTTAGGTTTAATTGTCGGAATGACCTTGTATTTAAGTCCGGACGTAGTGATCCGTGAGAATATCGAAGTTCATAATCCGGGACGGGAGATGGAAGTGATACACGGAACGAATGACCTGAAATCTACCCAGACAACGATTCCTTTTTTCAAGAGCAACAACCTTGATTATGCTGATCTGGTTTCGTTCATGGGAGAACATGCGCAAACAGCCGGATGGATATTGTTCGTCATTGTCACAATCATTGTGGTTACCGCCGTATCAAACGGCGCCAATCTGAATGACGGTATGGACGGAATGGCAGCCGGGAACTCGGCAATTATCGGTGCAACGTTGGGGGTACTGGCCTATGTATCATCGCATATCGAATTTGCAGGCTACCTGAACATCATGTATATTCCGGGCTCGGAAGAACTCGTAATCTATATCTGCGCCTTTATCGGTGCACTGATAGGTTTCTTATGGTACAACGCCTATCCGGCACAAGTATTTATGGGAGATACAGGCAGTCTTACTATTGGCGGTATTATCGCAGTGTTTGCCATCATCATCCACAAAGAGTTGCTGATACCGATTCTTTGCGGTGTATTCCTGGTAGAAAACCTGTCGGTAATCCTGCAACGGGCTTATTATAAGGCGGGAAAACGAAAAGGTGTGAAACAGCGATTGTTCAAGCGTACACCGATTCACGATCACTTCCGCACTTCGATGAGCCTGATTGAACCGGGATGCACGGTGAAATTCACCAAACCCGACCAACTGTTTCATGAATCAAAGATTACCGTCCGGTTCTGGATTGTAACGATTGTATTGGCAGCAATAACGATTATAACGCTTAAAATAAGATAACCGGCAAGGTGCCGGAGCCAAGTTTCCATACGGGAAACAAGTTTTATAGATAGAGAGTATTAACCCGATTATTAACTTTTAAAGATGTGCACAGCTAATAGATAAATCAATCAATTAGAAAATAAGGGCACATTATTGTAGATGAAAAGAATAGCAATTTTAGGAGCTGGCGAAAGCGGCGCAGGTGCAGCCGTACTCGCTAAAGTCAAAGGATTTGAGACGTTTGTTTCGGACATGTCCGCCATCAAGGACAAGTATAAGGAACTTCTCGACAGCCATCAGATTGCCTGGGAAGAAGGACACCATACCGAAGAACTCATTCTGAATGCCGACGAGGTAATCAAAAGCCCCGGTATCCCGAATGATGCCCCGATCATCCTGAAACTGAAAGCTCAAGGCACACCGGTGATCTCCGAGATTGAGTTTGCCGGACGCTATACTGATGCCAAAATGATCTGTATTACAGGTTCTAACGGGAAGACCACAACGACTTCCCTGATCTACCATATTTTCAAAAGCGCAGGTCTGAACGTAGGTTTGGCAGGCAACATCGGCAAAAGCCTTGCTTTGCAGGTAGCCGAAGATTACCACGATTACTATATTATCGAACTTAGCTCTTTCCAGCTGGATAATATGTATAACTTCCGTGCGAACATCGCCGTATTGATGAACATCACTCCGGACCATCTTGATCGCTACGACCATTGTATGCAGAATTACATCGACGCTAAATTCCGCATTACCCAAAACCAAACCCCGGACGATGCTTTCATCTTCTGGAATGACGACCCGATCATCAGACAAGAACTGGCGAAACACGGTCTGAAAGCTCACCTGTATCCTTTTGCCGCTGTAAAAGAAGACGGAGCGATCGCATACGTAGAAGATCACGAAGTGAAAATCACCGAACCGATTGCCTTCAACATGGAGCAGGAGGAACTGGCTCTGACAGGGCAACATAACCTATATAACTCTTTAGCCGCCGGTATCTCGGCAAACCTTGCCGGCATTGCCAAAGAAAACATCCGTAAAGCCCTCTCCGACTTCAAGGGAGTAGAGCATCGGTTGGAAAAGGTGGCACGTGTCCGCGGAATTGATTTCATCAACGACTCTAAAGCAACGAATGTCAACTCCTGCTGGTATGCCCTGCAAAGCATGACTACCAAAACGGTATTGATCCTCGGTGGTAAAGATAAAGGCAACGACTATACTGAAATTGAAGACCTGGTACGCGAAAAGTGTTCGGCACTGGTATACCTGGGACTTCATAACGAAAAACTTCACGAATTCTTCGACCGTTTCGGCCTGCCCGTAGCAGACGTACAAACCGGAATGAAGGACGCCGTAGAAGCAGCCTACAAACTGGCAAAGAAAGGTGAAACGGTATTATTGAGCCCTTGCTGCGCCTCTTTCGACCTCTTCAAGAGCTATGAAGACCGTGGCGACCAGTTTAAGGAATGTGTCCGCGCCCTTTAATTTCTAATTATTAATTTTTAATTGCTACAAGATTGGATTTATTAAAGAACATATTCAAAGGTGACAAGGTAATCTGGATTATCTTCCTCTGTCTCTGCCTCATCTCGATTATCGAGGTGTTCTCGGCAGCGTCGACACTGACTTACAAAAGTGGCGACCATTGGGGACCGATTACACAACACTCCATCATCCTGATGGTAGGTGCTGTGGTAGTAGTGTTTCTGCATAATGTTCCCTACAAATGGTTCCAGGTATTTCCGGTCTTTCTGTATCCGATTTCCCTGGTTCTATTGGCATTTGTCACATTGATGGGTATCATCACAGGGGACCGTGTCAACGGGGCAGCCCGTTGGATGACCTTTATGGGATTACAATTCCAGCCTTCGGAATTGGCAAAGATGGCGGTTATCATTGCCGTCTCATTCATCCTGTCCAAAAGGCAGGACGAATACGGAGCCAACCCGAACGCCTTCAAATATATCATGATCCTCACCGGACTGGTATTCCTGCTTATCGCACCGGAAAACCTTTCGACAGCAATGCTGCTTTTCGGAGTAGTATGCATGATGATGTTTATCGGCCGGGTGTCAGCAAAAAAGCTATTCGGAATGTTGGGAATATTGGCACTTGTGGGCGGTGTTGCCGTAGGTATACTGATGGCTATTCCCGCTAAAACGCTGCATAACACTCCAGGACTTCACCGTTTCGAAACGTGGCAGAATCGTGTTTCCGGCTTCTTTGAGAAGGAGGAAGTGCCGGCTGCCAAATTTGATATTGACAAAGATGCACAGGTGGCGCATGCACGCATCGCCATTGCTACCAGCCACGTAGTCGGCAAAGGTCCGGGAAACTCGATACAACGTGACTTCCTTAGTCAGGCATTCTCCGATTTTATCTTTGCGATTGTGATTGAAGAAATGGGATTGATCGGAGGAATATTTGTGGTGTTCCTCTATCTATGGCTGCTGATGCGAGCCGGACGAATCGCCCAGAAATGCGAGCGAACCTTCCCCGCCTTTCTCGTTATGGGCATTGCGTTGCTACTGGTGTCGCAAGCAATACTGAATATGATGGTTGCCGTCGGATTATTCCCCGTCACCGGCCAGCCCCTGCCTTTGGTCAGCAAAGGAGGTACAAGTACGTTAATCAACTGCGCTTATATCGGTATGATATTAAGTGTAAGCCGATATACCGCCCATCTGGAAGAACAAAAAGCGCACGATGCACAGATCCAACTGTGGGCGATTCCAGATGCAGCTGCAAGTTCCGAGGCACAGACTGCCGCCGAACCGACAGCACAGATTCTGAACAGCGATGCCAAGTTTGAAGATGAGCATGATATTGATAAACGGTAAGTGATGAACGGTGAGTGGTGAACGAAAAACGTTGAACAACGGATAGAAAAAAGAATTATGATGGAAAAAGAACTTAGAATTATTATCAGTGGTGGAGGAACAGGAGGGCATATCTTTCCTGCCGTCTCTATCGCAAACGCTATAATAGAGCTACGCCCCGACGCAGAAATTCTCTTTGTAGGTGCTGAAGGACGTATGGAAATGCAACGGGTTCCCGATGCAGGCTACCGTATTATCGGGCTTCCGATTGCCGGATTCGACCGCAAACGTTTATGGAAAAATGTATCTGTATTGATTAAACTGATGCGCAGCCAGTGGAAAGCACGCAAAGTTATCAAGGACTTCCGCCCACAAGTGGCGGTAGGCGTAGGCGGATATGCAAGCGGACCTACATTGAAGACTGCCGGAATGATGGGAGTACCGACATTAATCCAGGAACAAAACTCTTATGCCGGAGTGACCAATAAGCTCCTGGCACAGAAAGCAAAAGTGATTTGTGTAGCTTATGACGGAATGGAAAAGTTTTTCCCTGCCGACAAGATTATTATGACGGGGAATCCTGTCCGCCAAAACCTGACAAAGGATATGCCGTCTAAAGAAGAAGCATTGCGCTCCTTCAACTTACAGCCCGGCAAAAAAACGATTCTGATTGTAGGCGGCAGTCTAGGTGCACGTACCATCAACAATACGCTGACAGCCGGACTGGCAACCATCAAAGAAAACACGGACGTGCAATTCATCTGGCAAACGGGCAAATACTATTACCCGCAAGTGAAAGAAGCCGTGAAAGCTGCAGGTGCACTTCCGAACTTATATGTAACGGATTTCATCAAAGACGTGGCAGCCGCATACGCAGCAGCCGATCTTGTGATTTCCCGTGCGGGGGCAGGTTCCATTTCAGAGTTCTGCCTGTTACATAAACCTGTTATCTTAGTGCCTTCGCCCAACGTAGCGGAAGACCATCAGACTAAGAATGCCTTAGCATTGGTGAACAAACAGGCAGCTATCTATGTCAAAGACAGTGAAGCGGAAACAACCTTGATGGATGTAGCATTATCCACCGTCAATGACGAACAGAAACTGAAAGAACTGACAGAGAATATCGCCAAGCTGGCTTTGCCCGATTCTGCGAGAATCATCGCACAGGAGGTTATCAAACTGGCGGAAGCAAAGAGCTGATAAACAGAAGCAAAAAACAGATAAATAGATTATCGGATTGCACACAGGTTGAAGTAGCGGTATAGCTCCGGGATCAAACGACGTAATCCGTACTAAAATAAAAAGACAGAAGAAATGAATATAGAAACGATAAAATCAGTCTATTTCGTAGGTGCCGGCGGCATCGGTATGAGCGCACTTGTACGCTACTTCCTTTTCAAAGGAAAGGTAGTGGCAGGATATGACCGTACTCCTACTCCATTGACTGAAACGCTAATCTCCGAAGGCGCACAAATACATTATGAAGAAAACGTCGACCTGATTCCCGCAGCCTGCAAAGACAAGGAAAGTACGTTAGTCATATACACTCCGGCCGTTCCGCAGGAACACGAAGAACTCGTTTATTTCCATAACAACGGATTCGAAATACAGAAACGCGCCCAAGTATTGGGAACGATTACCCACTCAAGCAAAGGTCTGTGTGTGGCAG
>OCAN01001477.1_pt1 | contig 11398 bp, 10 predicted proteins | sample 1538321 | NCBI WGS metagenome assembly OCAN01 (sample SAMEA2580294, study PRJEB22360) | human gut metagenome | biome: human gut; feature: human-associated habitat; material: faeces | place: Denmark | collected 2008/2010 | reverse complement strand
TTGACCATGCCCATCCAACCCATGCGCGGGCCCGTCTTATTGACAAGGATGGAAAAATTTTAGATGTTTACAGCATGGGCTTTAATAATGAAGACCGTATGGCCATGGCCAGACTTTTGGCAACCCCGGAAAAGGATCTGGATAACCTGACCATTGAGGACTGGTTTAACCGTACCCCTCATTTTTTTGAAACCAATTTCTGGTATATGTGGCAGACCACCTTTGCTTTCCAGAAATGGAGCAGCCTGTTTGAGCTTAAACGCTATATGGAAAGAATGATTCTGGAATTCAGCCGTATCGAGACACTGGAGGGTGTCACCCGTACGCCTTACAATCAATATGACAGCCTGATTCTTCCTCTTAAGGCCTATTTAAAAGATCACGGCGTCCAGTTCGAGATTAATACCAAGGTTGTCGATATTGACTTTAAAGACGGCGAAGGGATTACTGCCACTGCCATTCATGTGGAAAAGAAGGGTAAACCGGAAGAAATCACCCTGAAGGATGGCGATGTGTGCATTGTCACCAATGGCTGCATGACAGACAGCGCAACGCTTGGCGATATGAAAAAACCAGCGCCGGAGCTGGAAGAACCCTCCATGTCTGGTGAGCTTTGGGGTAAAATTGCCGCGAAGAAAGCCGGACTTGGCAATCCAGAGCCTTTCTTTGGCAACGTGCAGGAAACAAAATGGGAAAGCTTTACAGTTACCTGTAAGGGCAATCAATTCCTTAAGATGATCGAGGACTACTCCGGCAATATCCCTGGAAGCGGGGCCTTAATGACCTTTAAGGATTCCAGCTGGCTTATGAGCATTGTCGTGGCTGCTCAGCCGCATTTTAGAAACCAGCCCATGGACACCACAATCTTCTGGGGCTATGGCCTGTACCCTGACCAGGAAGGCGATTATGTTAAGAAACCGATGAAGGATTGCACCGGTGCTGAAATTTTAAAAGAACTGATCCACCAGCTTCACTTTGAAGAACATGAAAAAGAATTGATGGACTCCGTTGTCAATGTGGTACCGTGCATGATGCCTTATATTGATGCCCAGTTCCAGCCAAGGGCCATGAGTGACCGACCCGCAGTGGTTCCGGAAGGCTCCACTAATTTTGCCATGATCAGCCAGTTTGTAGAAATTCCTGAGGACATGGTCTTTACAGAAGAATACTCTGTAAGAGCAGCCAGAACCGCAATCTATACTCTGTTCGACATTAAGAAGCCCATTATCCCAGTGACGCCTTATAAGCGTGACCCCAAGGTTCTGGCAAAAGCGTTGAAGACAGCATACCGTTAAAAAAGAAAAAGAAACGCCGATTTCTATGGCAGGCTTTTGCCTGCCTTTTTTATTGTGCAAAAACGATATTCCCGGTATAATAGAGAGTAATAATAAAAAGGAGACGGTGTGGATGTTTAAAAAAATCATTAAAGTCGTATTTGCAGTGGTGATCGTCATAACCGTTGGGCTGGTAGGGGTATCCTTCTTCACCCCAAAGGATAAGGACGCTGTTACAGATGAACGCTTAAGTCAGATAATGGCAGAGGATCACTTTTTATCCAACCCTTACAGTGGCTTTTCACAGCTGAATGAAGATGAGAGGAAAGCCTATCTTCGATTGACCGACAAGCTGGATAATTATGAGAGTACGGTAGAGCTTGGCGATAACAAAATATCGGTAGATAGCCTGAACCGTGTCTGGACAGCCATTCAACAGGATAAACCAGAGTATTTCTGGCTGGACAGCTACACCTATCACTATGACCAGGAAACAAGTATGGTGACAGATGTCAATTTTAATTATCATTATAATACCGATGAAATCAAACGGCGCCAGGGCGAAATTGATGCGGCGGTAACACAGATCAAGTCTGGTATTACGCCGGAAATGGATGACTATGCCAAGGTCAAGACTGTCCATGACGCTATCGTCAGCCATACCGAATATGATCTGAATTCAGAGGACAACCAGAATATATGCTCAGTCTTTTTAAATAACCGTTCTGTCTGTGCCGGTTACAGCAAGGCTCTGCAGTATGTGCTCAAAGACATCGGGATCTTTTCAAATTATGTCACAGGCAACGCAGTGGGCAGAGGCCCACATGCCTGGAATCTGGTACAGATGGACGGTGAATACTATTATGTGGACGCAACCTGGGATGATCCAAGCTTTGACGACATAACCTGGGAGGACCCGGCCCTTCGTGCAAACCCGCCGCTGAACATCGAGTATGTCTATTTTGGCCTGACAACAGAAGAGCTTTTGAAAAACCATACCTTTGATAATACCCTGAGCACCTACCCAGGCTTCACGGCAACAGCGGATAATTATTATGTCCGGGAAAATATGCTTTTCGATTTAAATAGCGCAGATGAACAGACACGTTTTCTTGATACCCTGAGGGGTACGCTCAACAACGGCAGTGTGATGGAGGCCCGGTTTACAGAGCCCGGTATGATGGACCGCGCACTGGCCGGCATTGAGGAAAGTGATATTTTAAACGAGTCTGGAGTCCGCTACCTGAGATATGATGAAAATCAAGTGCTGATTATCTGGCGCCCCTGATATTAATTTTAAATTTAAGCTGAAAATGCTACTATATGGCAAAATGATTGAAAGAAAGGTGCCCCGGACTGATGATCCGGGGCGTGGCATGTCTTATGCGGTTAAAAGTAAAAAAAACAATGTTTCTTTTGGGCGTATTTCTGCTTATATCGCCTGTTTTATTTTCACAGATGGCCATGGCGGAAGAACAGCCCACAGATACTCTGAATATTGAAAATGGCAATATATCCATTTCGGAGGTGGGAAAAGCGACACAGGCCGGAAATACCTATACCTTTTCCAATGACCGAGGCCTCCGGCTGACCGGAACCAGCGACCAGTACGGTATCACCGTCCGTTACGGTGTCGGCACTGGCAACCCTGTCAAGCTCAAGCTTGATAATCTTCAGATTGATACCAGTAAAAATGATCTGTGTGCCTTTTCTATTTTAGAAAATGCTTCGGTCGTAATTGAGCTGATGGACGGAACCGATAACCGGCTGACCAGTGCGGATTATTATGCTGGTCTGCAGGCTCAAAATCTTGGCGGAAAGGCCGGAGAAGTCCGAATAACCGGAACAGGCGCTCTGACCGCTATTGGTGGCAGAGGCTCTGCCGGCATTGGCGGTGCCCAGAACATCACACACTGGTACGGAACAGGGGGAAACATCACCATTGACAGTGGGACCATTACTGCCACAGGCGGAGAGGAAGGCGCTGGCATTGGCGGCGGCTACAAAGGAGACGGCGGTGTGATCCGGATTTCCGGCGGAATGGTAACTGCCCGGGGAGGGAAGTACGCTGCCGGTATCGGCGGGGGGGAGTACGGACTGGCCGGGAGCCTTGATACCACCTCTGAGAATATAAATGCCCAGGGTGGTGACGGCGCCGACACCATTGGAAATGGGGCGGACTACACCGAAAAGAACGCTGGTGAAACTGTCATTGATGTTCAGCAGTCAACAGATGTGAAGGTAGACACAGCCTCAACAGCACGGTCCGCCCAGACGGCATCCGCCCGGGAGGAAGAAGCCAGACAGGATACCACCGAGCCTGTCAGGAAAGCCGGGGCAGGCAGTATTATTCTCTCCTTTGGTTTACTTTTGCTTCTGATGGGGGCAGAGCTTGGCCTGTGTAAAAGGATGGAAAAGCACTGTCTGGAAGATGAGAGAAGCCAGGGGCAATAGGGACCCTTAACAACCTAAATATAAAAAGTAAGGTAAGAAATGAAAGCAAAAGAAATTTTCAGCATTCCCAACATTTTATCCTATGTCCGCATTTTACTGATCCCGGTGTTCATTGGCATTTATATCAATGCCCAGACACCCCGGGATTACTATCTGGCGGCGCTTATTATTCTGATTTCAGGATTGACAGACTTTGCGGACGGCCAGATCGCCAGGCGGTTTAACATGATCACTGAGCTTGGCAAGGCGCTGGACCCGGTGGCGGACAAGCTCACCCAGGCGGCCATTGTTTTCAGCCTGATGTTCCGTTATCAGGGTATGATTTTTGTGGTCATTTTATTTGTGATTAAGGAGCTTTTCATGCTAATCAATGACCTTGTCCTCATGCGCAAGGGTAAGAAGCTGGGCGGCGCCATGTGGTACGGCAAAGTATCCACGGCGGTATTCTATGTGCTCACCTTTATTCTCATTGCGTTTCCGGAAATCAGCACGGTCTGGGCTAATGTGCTGATGGGCGTCACAGGCTTTTTTCTGCTGCTGTCCTTTATTATGTATGGACGTGTATTTTTACAAATGCACCGTGAGGCGGCTGAGGAGAAAAAGAAACAGTAAAAAAGCCGTGAAGTATTTTTAAATATGGTATAATGATATAGAAATGACAGAAACAGGAGGCATGTATGCAGGAAAACAAAATTGGACGAAACGATCCCTGCTGGTGTGGCAGCGGTAAGAAATATAAAAAGTGCCACGAGGCAATAGATGAAAGGATAGCAGGCTTTGCCCTTAAGGGGCATATGGTGCCCAGACGGGGGATGCTCAAGACACCAGAGCAGATCGAGGGGATCCGGGTCAGCGGCAGGATCAATATCGCTGTTCTGGACGAGGTGGCCAGCCAGATAAAAGCCGGCATGACCACCGAGGAGATTGACAGGATCGTTTATGACACGACTGTTAAAATGGGCGGACGGCCTGCACCTTTAGGCTTTGAGGGTTTTCCCAAGAGTGTCTGCACCTCCATCAATGAGGAGGTTTGCCATGGTATTCCGTCAGAGCATATTGTGCTTAAGGATGGGGATATCATTAACGTGGATGTGTCTACCGAGTATCAGGGATATTACTCAGACTCCTCCCGTATGTTTTGTATCGGAGAGGTAGGCCCCGAGAAGAAAAAGCTGGTTGAAGTGACCAGGGAGTGCATTGAAAAAGGACTGGAGCAGGTAAAGCCCTGGAATTTTCTGGGCGATGTGGGTTATGCAGTGCACCAGCACGCGCTTGAAAATGGCTACACCGTTGTTCAGGAAATCGGCGGACATGGCATTGGGCTCGATTTCCATGAAGAGCCCTTTGTCAGCTTTGTAACCAGACCCGGCACAGAAATGCTGCTTGTCCCTGGCATGGTTTTTACCATTGAGCCAATGGTGAATATGGGAACTGATGAAATATACCAGGATGATGAAAATGGATGGACCATTTATACCGATGACGGCAGGCCCTCGGCCCAATGGGAGGTTACCGTTGCCGTGACCGGGACTGGCCATGAAGTGCTGGTATATTAAAAAGCAGGAAAAATAAAAAGGAGGAGGACCAGTGAAGCTGAAGAAAACAACCCTGAGTGCAGTTTTAGAACACTTTGATCTGGAACCATCAGATTTTGGAAGTGCGGTTGCCCGTGCCTCAGATGGCTATGCCATTGAAATTTCAGAGGATATGCTTTGGCAGAAAGATGTGATGCTGGTCTTTGAGGCCGATGACAGGCGGCTTTCTCTGCGGGTATATGTCCGCAGGGAAAGGGCTATGTACTGTGTGCGTGATGTGGTGAGCCTGACCCTGCTGCCCCGGGCTGTGGCAGTACCCGTGGAGTCGGTTCTGTTCTTTGATACGGCCGTGAGGGCCATGAAAAAGGAACCCTACGCAGCCTATGATGAGGAGACTGAGGCTGTTAAAGCGTCTGATTTCCTCGATGGTTATTTTGAGGAGAAGCCAGAATTTATCAAGGCAGAAATGATCGACGGACTGGTCAAGCGGGAGCAGTATTCCGTCTTTAGTAAGGGATTCTTAAAGCTGACGGGAAAAAACGCCGTTCAGTTTACAGCGCCTGATTTACCAGCCGGTATGCGGATGAAGGGCATACAGACCCTGCACATTGGCAAAGAAGTGTCTGTCAGCCTGAAGATGGCGTTTGAAAAAAGCGAGTGTTCAGAGCTGCTGGGTAAAGACTTTCTGAAAGATATACTGCCAGAGACAGACTGTTTAAAGCTCACTGGCCCAGACAGCACTTCAGTTGAAATCGAACGTCAGGACGTGCTTGAGGCGCGGTTTTACCAGGAGAAAGACGGGGCGGCATCCTGTGAAATAAACGGAAAAGTCTACAAAAATATCCTCAGGCTGGATTCTGGCAGGGAACGGCCTAAGGCCTCGGATCGTTCTGACTTTTCGTCTGGTAAAAAGCTGGTTATGCGTCTGGAGCCAGCCTCTCAAATTGAGCCCTTTGGTGTCATTGACGGAGAAGCCTCAGAGCTTTACACACCAGGAGCCCTTTATCAAAAGGCCGGTACCCTTCTGTTTTATCCACAGTGGGATGAAACAGGCGGACTCTGCGCAGTGGTCCCGGGGACCACTTTGACAGACGGCGCTTTCACTGGTGAAGAAGGCCGGAGCCATGCGGTTGGAAAGGACGGCGGGATGTTTAATATTGGCAGTAATCCCATTGAGCTTCGGGGAAATACAGTTTTTGGACGGCGTTTAGACGGCAGTCTTTTTGAGATGGCCGGCCTTTTCGTGAACGAACCGGAAACCACTGTCATGAGTACAGCCTGGGACGCCCTTGAATGTCTGAAAAATCATGAAAAAATCATGATTATCGAGCTGGACGGCTTTGGGTTAAATATTTACAGGAAGGCGTTGTCCTCAGGCAAGCTGCCCTTCCTGTCATCGCACCCCATGCGGCCTGCCATGACAGTATTTCGGCCGGTATCCCACTCTGGACTGGCGGCTATGCTTACGGGAACAACGCCGGATGTCAATGGTATCCATAACCGGAATGGCCGTACCCTTTTAATGCCCGATGTCTTTGAACGCTGTATGGCTATGGGGAAGGAGTGCGCCTACATCGAGGGCTACAGCAAGCTGATCAACACCTCAGAGGAGCCAGTGCTCAATCCCAGCAGGGGCGGCACCACAACAGATAAAGCTGTTTTTGAGTCTGCGCTCAAGGCGGCAGAAAAGCATCCCGACCTCCTTTTTATCCATTTTCACGGGATCGACGATGACGCCACCACCTATGGCCCCTACGCCAGCGAGACCATGGAACGGGTCTTAAAAAATGACACCATGGTCAGCCGTCTGGCAGAGGAGTGGAATGGCAGCATTATTGTCACCGCCGACCATGGGCTTCATGAGGAGACAGGCTATGACAGCAGGGGAAGCCATGGCATATTCTGTGCAGAGGATATGCTGGTTCCCTATATTTACATTAAAAAGGATACTACAGAATGAAGATAAAGACAGAGGATGTGTGCCGCGCAGGCCTGACAACGGTTTGCGCGAGCTTTAAAAAGAGCCGGCAGGCTCCGGAAAACCGGCAGTATGCCGGCATTCCATTTAAAAGACTGGCAGAATACGCAGGACAGCCCCTATCAGAGGAAAGTGTCTGTGTTTTTAAAGCCCTTGACGGCTTCAGCATTGCCCTCGTCGGTGAGGAAGCAATGGACACAGAACAGTGCTTTATCGCGGTGAGCGAGGGAGGAGAAGCTTTGACGCTGGAGGATGGAAGGCCTTACTGTATGATGCTTATGCTAAAGGATACCACCAGCCAGCGCTGGTGCCGCTACCTTGATGAAGTAGCTGTCCGGGAATGATTGGGAGGAAAAAAGATGAAAGTAATATCTATCTGCGGTATTTCAGACAGCGGCAAGACAACGACCGCTGAGCATATTATAGAAGAATTGAGGCGACGCGGCTACAGTGTGGGGTCTGTCAAGGAAATTCATTATGACCAGTTTAAAATGGATACAGAGGGCAGCAATACGGATCGTCACAGGCGGGCAGGTTCCCAGCTGGTGACTGCCAGGGGGAAATATGAAACAGATATTTTATTTCAGGAAAAACTGCCGATTCGGGATATTCTGGCCTTTTATGATTTTGATTATGTGGTGCTTGAGGGCGTTGCCGACGCCGGAGTGCCGATGATTCTGACAGCTCACGAAACACCTGAGCTTGACAATCGGTGGAGCGATTATGTTATCTGCTGTGCAGGACGGATTGCCGGAGATTTGGACACTTACAGAGGCCTGCCTGTCTTTGATGCCAGAACTCAGGCGGAAGCCCTGGTCGATCGGATTGAGTTAAAAACCTACCATATCCTTCCGGAGTTTGATGAAAACTGTTGTGACGCCTGCGGCTATGGCTGTGCTGGGCTTGGCCCTGCGATTTTAAAGGGCGAGGCCCGGGAAAAGGACTGTGTGGTAAGAACCCGGCCCGAGGTGGATGTGAAGATCAATGGACAGCCCCTAGAGATGGTTCCCTTTGTCCAGGATATTATCAGGAGCGCAGTGACCGGCATTGTGGGAGAGTTGAAGGGCTATGAGGAAGGGGCTGTCATTGAGATCAGCATCGGAAAAAAACAAAATCTTTGAGAGCCGGCGGAATACTGTGAGTCTGGAAAAAGGGCAGATCAAAAAAGTTTTTAGCGACGCCGAAGCAGCACAGCATGAGTGGAATGTCCTCACGCTTCTCCAGTTAAGAGGGGTGCCGGTGCCGGAAGTTCTCGACTTGCGGGAAAATGTGCTGTATCTGCAGTACTGTCCCGGCCCCTTGCTGCTTGACAGAGTGCTTGAGCTGGAGGAAAAAAACAGCGCGGAAGGCTTGTACGGCCTGTGCGCAGAGTTGGCAGACTGGTTTAATCAGTTTTACCAGGCGGTGCCCGGACATATCCGTGGCGATGTCAACTTCAGAAATTTTATTGTCGGTGTTTCAGGCATAACCGGCATTGATTTTGAGACGCTTCCAATCGGACAAAAAGAGACGGATATGGGTAACCTGTTGTCTTATTATGCAGCCTACAGTCCAGCCTTTACCACCCAAAGGATAAAGGGCGCAGTCATAATGCTCAACGCTTTTTCAGAAAAAATCACACTGGATAAAAGCAAAGTTCTGAGAGAAATGGACTTTGCCTTTAAGCGTATGGAAAAGCGGAGAAAGTGTTTTGATGTCAAAAGAGCGGAAAGATGGCTGAAAGGCTTTGAAAAATGGGTTGTGAACCACCGTTTCAGGGAATTTCTGATTCAAAAATAAACAGTTATATTATTTCTGATTGAATAAAAACCGCACGAACATTTTTATTTACGGCCTTCGTGCGGCTTTTTATTTATTTCAAAGAAAACTGCAAATGTATGCCGAACACATCATTGTCAAGCGACGCACTGATGCTGCCGCCCATACGGGTGGCAAGGCGTTTGGCGATGGAAAGGCCCAGGCCGGTGGTCTTACGGCTTCTGGACACATCGGTGGTGTAGAAGCGGTCAAAAATACAGGGAAGATCGTCGGGGGTAATGCTGTGCGTTCTGTTCTCAAAGGTAATGTTTACGGCGCAGTCTGTTAGTACGGCTTTTATGGAAAAATGTCCTTCGCCGTGGGTCAGGGCATTGCTTAAAATATTGCTGAAAATCCGTTTGAAGGCGTCGGTATCACCGGTGACGACAAAGGGGTCATCAGGAATCTGGATTTCCGGTTCACTGTCCTGGCTGCAGAAATCATTGTAAAACAAAGCCAGCGTATCGCGCAGCACATTGCCGAGGTTGACTGCTTCCTCAGCAAGAACCAGCTCATCCGCCTCGATGCGTGCAAATTCAAAAAGCTGGTCTAGAAGCTTTCGCACTGCCTGAATCCGCTGTTTAACAATTTCCAGGTACTCGGCTCGGGTTTCCTCAGGCAGATCAAAATCCTGGAGCATCTGGATATAGCCTGAGGCAGAAGTGAGCGGGGTGCGCAGGTCGTGTGAAATGCTTGTGATGCTGTTTTTAAAGCTGCGGTTTGCCTGAGTCATGCGGATTTCAAACTGGCGGTGGGTCTCCAGCAGGGCATTGATGCTTTCAATCAGAGCCTCCACCTCTTTATCGGGCATGGCGGCAGTGATGGGCAGGTTGGTATCCTCATTTTGTATAAAATGATTTTGCCGTATGATATCCCGGATCTGCTTTTTCAAAAGCAGGCTGTGAATGATGGAAAAGAGGGCGGCTGCCCCGAGGATAATGCAGAGTATAATGAGTGATACTTCCATAGAAACCTCACATAATGTCCCGTTTTTTGAAAACGGCAATGCCTGCCAGTGTAGGCAATAAAATATAAACCACCATAAGCGCCAGTGCTTGAAGTACGACCAGGCCGCTGACTGTGTCAAATTCAAGGCTGGAAAGCGCTTCGGCGATCCAGATGGTGAGCGGGTTAAAGCCTGTGGCATGGAAAGCGCTGCCGACAGATAAAAAGGCAGTGACAAAAATAAGCAGACAGATGTTGACGGCTACGGTGGGGCCGGTCTGCTTGATAAGTACAGCGGTCATGACAAAGAAGGAGGCCAGACCGAGGTGCAGCAGGGTCTGTAAAGAGAGCCGGTAGGCCAGCAGACTGACGGTCTGTGAATCCAGGGAGCCAAAGCCCCAGCACAGGCCACTGAACAGGACAGCGCTGAGTATGGCCAGTACAACGAGAAAGAGGGTTGCGGCCATGACGGTGATGAGCTTTGAAAGATAAATATCGCGTCTTTTAAAGCCCTTCGACACAGTGTTGCGGAGCGTTCCATCCCTGAAATCCGCGCCGATGTACAGGGAGATGAAAACCGCCATCAAAACCGTGGTTACACTGCCGGAAAGAGCGGTTTCGATGAAGGAATTGGCATTGTAATTTTGCATGGCTTCAATCGTTTCAGCCAGATTTTTCGAGCTGTTCGACAATCCAAAGCGAATGCCAAAGCTGTTGTTCTCTTCAATGCGGTTCTCAGATTCCTGAAGGGCGGCAGGGGACATGTTTGAAAAAAGATCGGCGGAATAGAGCTGTCCAACAGCGACAAAGGCCATGAGTGCCACACAGAGGATCATACAGACCCTGAAGGATTTTGCATTAAAAAGCTTGAAAAAATCAGAGCGCAGCAGGTTAAGCATGGTCTTCACCTCCCATCATGGACATAAAATAAGCCTCGATATCCTGCCCGACCGGCGTGATAGACTCGACAAGGATACCGTTTTGGTTAAGCTCCCGGTTGACAAGACCGCTCTGGTTCACATAGTCAAAAAGACGGATGGTGTTTTCCGGCAGAATATCATAATTGTCCGTGTCCAAAAGGGTTTCGATCAGCATCGCGGCTTTTTTAGGCTGGTCTACAACCAGTTTCAGGCACCGCTGACAGCGTGTTTCCAGCTCATCCCGGTTAAATTCGTCAATAAGCATGCCCCCGCGCATGATGCCATAACAGGTAGCCAGCTTTGACAGTTCACCGAGGATATGGCTTGAAATAAGAACGGTCACACCCCGCTCCTGACTGAGCCGTGTCAGGACAGCGCGGATTTCCGCGATTCCCCTTGGGTCGAGGCCATTGGTGGGCTCATCCAGAATAAGAAAGTCCGGGCTGCCCAGAAGGGCCATGGCAATGCCGAGGCGCTGGCGCATCCCCAGAGAGA
>OCAN01001474.1_pt1 | contig 11432 bp, 17 predicted proteins | sample 1538321 | NCBI WGS metagenome assembly OCAN01 (sample SAMEA2580294, study PRJEB22360) | human gut metagenome | biome: human gut; feature: human-associated habitat; material: faeces | place: Denmark | collected 2008/2010 | reverse complement strand
CATTTTCCATTGTTCACTCAGTTTCTTCATGCGCATGAAAGGTATTTCAAGTACCTGATGGATTAAGAATACCGAGGAAATGGTTTGTTAAATTTCGGAACAATGGTGGTACTTAGGCCTTTTTTAAGAAAGAAAAGCGATCTTTTTTGCCCTCCACGTTCCAGCCGCCTCCACCACTTAGGAGGGCAAAAAAAATAGACGTGCAAGGCACGTCTGTAGAGCAAAAGGTTGATATTTCACTGAAATCTTGCTATACTTACTATGTAAAGAGGAGTTGCGCTAACAACTCCCCTACAGCACCGTTTAAGACGGTGGCAGTACTATTATTTAAACGAAAATAACCGTGACCTGCTAAAGTAGACGGTTATTTTTTTTTGTCATTTTTCACTGCTGTTAGGATGCCAAAGATGATCGTTGCGATTAAAGAACCGAAACTAATCATTAGCCCTAATGCTTCAGCTACAGACAAAAGGCTTCTCCTTTCTAAAGAGTGAACACTTACTTTCATAAGCATCACCACCTTCCAAAAGATAGCCACCGTCACAAACTTTACTGTACTCATATTATACCATAACTCACGCTAAAAACCTAGATTTATCAAGGCTTTTAGCGTTTTTTTATGTCTAAATCCGAGTGAAATGCTTGTTCCTTCAGTCGCTCCAGCCACCACCACCGCTCCTTCAGAAACCGTGTTGCTGACACAACCCGAAGTGATCGATAGAAAAAAATACCAGGATCAGGCAGAGATCTCTTGTTCTTTTAAAGCCAAAATAGACAAAGCATTCGCAAACTGCAGTAAGCCTAATTGAGAATCATCGACGATCACATTTTTCTGATAATGGATCCGATCGCTCACATGATTGATTGATAGTCCGTAGACAAAACGCATCAAAAAATTCTTTCGTCTCCGATCGGTGATTTCTGGTTTATATGGATGGCTAATGGCCGTCAGACCCAAAGAAAACAAGTGGTGAAAATAAAGAAACTCTTGTTTGAACTGCTGATTTTCTTGAACAAAGCTAGAGTGTTTGATTTCTGGTATATCTTGGTCTAAGAGCGAATACGTTGAATGGATCGGCGGCATCCTCGTCAATCCCATCCTTTCCCTTGAAACAAGATAACTAGAGAGCATCGATCCGATCTCTCCTTTGGTTTTATCCCAATCGATCACCTCTTTTTCAGGTAATTCAAATTGGTGAACATCAAATAATCGCACATTATTCCTCTTTTCATGATAGGTGATACACACAGCTGTCGTTTACACCTAAATAATTTCTTTTTTAATTCAAAAAAGACCTGGAAAAAGATCCCAAGTCTTTGTTTCTCAAAATGGTAAATCATCATCTGGTAAATCGATTGCCGAGCTGCTTTGTGCAAATGGATCCGTTTCTTTTTTAGGTAGCGGCGGCGGTGTTGGTTTGCTTTTTTCAGCTGTTTCGTTGGATTCATTCGAACGCTGCTCAGACACATCTTTTGATTCCATTAATTGAAACGTCTCTGCCACGACTTCTGTGACGTACACTCGCTGTCCTTGTGGGTTATCGTAAGATCTTGTCTGAATACGTCCAGTCACGCCGAGAAGCGTCCCTTTCTTTGCGTAATTGGCAAGGGTTTCGGCTGGTTTGCGCCAAATGACACAATTGATGAAGTCAGCTTCTCTTTGACCGCTTTGATTGGTAAAATTTCGATTCACGGCCAAAGTGAACGTGGCCACTGCAGCACCGTTCGGTGTAAATTTTAATTCTGGATCTCTCGTTAATCTTCCTACTAATACGACGTTATTGATCATGCTTTATTCCCTACTTTCTTTGCTTTTTTTGGCGCATTGACAAATGATACAAAAGTGATCTGTCCCGTATCGCTCAACTTGATTTTTGCATGATAGGTCGTCTTGTCTGCCTTTTTGATTCCTGAAACCACGGTTTCTTTCCCGACTAACAAATCCTTCAGATTGGTTTTCGTCAATTTTTTCTTCCGGAACTGATCAGATAACGTAAACGTACAGTTAGGATAATTCGAACAACCGTAGAAAGACTTTTTCAACACCACATTTCGGACATTTACCGATCGTCTGCTTATCAGCTTCTTTTTTGACTTCCGCTTGGTAGGTGTGGAAATTCAACTTCTGAACATCATCTGGTACGTGTTCGATCAAATGCACGATAAACTTCTTGATATTGGCAATAAAGGTCTCTTGATTCCCTTCTTTTTTCCCGATTTTCTTTAAGTACGTTTCCCATTTTGCCGTCATTTCAGCACTCGTCAATAAGTGCTGGCTTTCGACTGCCTGGCACAGTAATTTTCCTTTTTCGGTAACGATCAATTTATTTTTTTCTACTTTGATATATTCTTTTTGCTTCAGTGTTTCAATAATGCTCGCACGTGTCGCTTCTGTACCGATTCCTTCGACTTCCTGAAGGATCTTGATTGCTTGTTCATCATCTACGGTCTTATTAGCCGTTTTCATTGCTGTAAGCAACGTGCCTTCAGTAAATGGTTTCGGCGGCTGCGTCTCTTTCTGCACGCTTTTTACCTCCGCTTGAATCGCTTCACCGATCATCACAACTGGTAATGTTTGGCTCTCTTCGTTCTCCTTGTTGGTATCGGCTTTGAATAAGATCTTTCATCCCTCGACTTTTGGCACTTTTCCCGTCGCTTTAAAACAGAGAGTTGACACCATGGTTTCTATTACGGTTTCTTCATAAGTGTAATCTGGTAAAAACATGGCGATCGTTGTTTTCATGACGAGCAGATAGATTTTCTTTTGTAGATCATCTAATTTATTAAAGGCTGACTCACTTGCGACTTGCTTCGTTGGAATAATGGCGTAATGCTCTTGCACCTTACTTCCATCGACATATCGCTTTCTTGGCTGATCTTGTGCCATGGGTTCATCTATGGATAAAAAACGGGCATAACTGTCGTAATTCGCTTTTAAGTATTGAAATTCACTGTCTGTAATAAATGGTGTATCTGTTCTTGGATAGCTCAACAATTTTGCTTCATACAGTCCTTGCATGGCTTTCAACGTCTGACTGGCTGTTGCTTTGTACAGCTGATTGATTTTTGACTGCAGACTGCTCAATGAGAATAAATTGGGACTATTCGTTTTCTTCATTTTTGTTTGAAGATCTTTGATCGTTCCTGGTTGTGTGCCGATTGCAGCGCCCTTAGAAGAAACAAAGGAAAGTAGTTCCTCTTTAGTAGAAAAACGTTGTGACGGGCTTAATAGGGCTTTGAACGAGCCATTCGTTGCCTTGATCAATGATTCGATTTCATAAAATGGTTCTTTTTTAAAATGCTCGATCATTTGTTGGCGTTGATAGATCATGTAAAGCGTTGGTGTTTGTACTCGTCCAAGAGAGAACGTTCCATTTGCTCCTTTTGAACGAAGATTCAACGTGTATAGCATACTCCCGTTCATGCCAATGAGCCAGTCGGCAATTTGCCGTGTCTGTGCTTCTTGATAAAAAGGATAATAGTCCATTCCTGGCTTTAAGTTTTGAAACCCACTACGAATCACATCTTTTTCAAGACTATTGATCCATAAACGTTTGTATGTTTTTTTAGTAGAAAAAGCGCCTGATTCATGAATGATCGACCAGGCGATATTTTCCCCCTCTCGATCACTATCTGTTGCAATTATGATCGTATCAGCTTTCTTTAACAGTCCGGAAACGATCTTAAATTGTTTTTTCTTATCAGCTGCGACCTGAAAATCGTATTGTTGCGGAAAGATAGGCAATGCATCCAATGCCCAATTCTTCCCTTTTTCATCATAATGTCCTGGTTCTGCTAATTCGACCAAATGGCCGAAGCCAAAGGTGATAAAGGTCTCATCTGAAAAAATTGGATCTTGGATCTCAAAAAAGCCATCCTTTTTCACGCTATGCTTTAAAGCACCAGCATAGGAAGCTGCTTGACTTGGTTTTTCTGCTAATATCACGGTAGTCATTAATTCCACCCCATTCATTATTTTTCTTCTCAAATAAAAATAGGATAGATATCAATCCATCTATCCTATCAACACTTCTATTTCATGATAAGTGGCTAAATCGTAAAGGTTTCATTGTCGATTATTTTTTGTTGATTACTTGCTAGTCTATGAGTATATAGATTCTTGTAGAAAGACTGTTCTTCTTTGTCAGTGGCATTTTCCATAGCAATTCTCAACTCTCCTAATTTATACTGTTTGAACGCTTCGTACATTTCAGATAATTCTATTCTTTTTGGTTGATCCATAAGAGTCCTCCTTATAGGCATAACTGTTTCAAAAATATGGCAACGGCTAATACCTATTACCTGAATGATTTTATCAATCATTCGTTTCATCATTAGTAGATTCGATAGATTATTGACTAATATGATCTTTCGCTTTCATTTTTTCCATTTCCTTCTTAATTTTAGCTTTTTTAGATTGATCCGCACTTTCATATATACCTAATAAAGCAAACAAGCCAACGAAAGGCATTAAAATATCTCTAAATGAAACCGTCAATTTACCTGTTACAAATAGATATATGACAATTAAGCTAAACACAATAGGCAGAATAGCTCCTAAATATTTATTACCTAAATAACCGGCGAAAGATTGGAACCCAATGATTGCGACAATAAAAAGTATCTCCCAAAAATTATTCATTCAAACTCTCCTTATGTTTTTCTATAATTATTTTTGCTGCATCCAAAGTAATTTTCTCATTTATTACCATATTCATTACCTCTATTTCAAACGAATCTTTAATAGCATCAACAATTTTTATTTTATCGATTAAACGATCCAATCTTAAACGAACGGTAGGATAGCTAACCTTATATTCCTTAGCAAGTTGCTTTAAAGAACCAGAAGACAATAAAAACCGTTTGATAAATTCTTGTTCCTCATATTCTAAATGAAAGAACCAATCCACTTGACCACTCCTTTAACATTAACATTATTTATTAAATTTTAACATTATTAAAGTTTTTACGCAATATATATTATAATTATTTGAAAATATTGAAGAGTTTTTTTCAAAAGATCAAGTTTCTTTATGCTTCCTATGCACCAGGTATCAGAGCAATAAAATTATAAGAACTATGAACGATCATAGAACCATAAGCTTTTTTCGTTTTGAGAGCAACCCAGGAATAGACAAGGCTGTTTAAAAAATAGGGCAATAGAAAAACTTGCCCATTTAAAACAGAAAAAATGAAACTAGAAAAAAAGACTGCAGCTGGCAAGTTCGTACGTCGAATCAAAAAAGGCAACAGTTTGACCCGCATCAAGTATTCTTCAATGATCGGTGCCATTACAATAGAGAACGTTGCGGCAGAAATGGAAATTCCGTGTCTTGCTTCTGGAAGTCTAGGCAGCATTGGATGCATCAACGTAAACCGATAGTCTTCCGTTCGTTCACTCAGCCAATCTATCCAAAGCTTTAAACCGGTCTCTACAGTAGGAACGCTGTGAGGTACTAGGTCTTGTCTCAGATCGTACCAGTCAAGATGATTAATCAGCCTTTTTGATTCGTCCACTCACGTAAAATCGGGATTAATTCCGGATAATACAGTTCGAGCAGCATATGCGTATCAAAGTAGCTTATAGTTAAGCCGATCCTAGTTAAATAGTCCAGTTGGGCATCAAACTCTTTTATCACTTCAGCTTGATCGATTTGCCCCCCTGGCAGTCCAAATCTGGGAGGGAAGAGTCCATTTACCTCAATCAGCGAAGAATTTGACTGGCTTCAGTCATTGGAAACCACTTCAGATAGTCCCATTCCGATGTATCCTTAACAAGAACAAGTAAGTGGACGGATTTATAGTCCACTTGCTTGTTCGATATATTGATTCGATATAATTTTCACAATATTTAAACTTTTCAAAATATTAAATGTTCGAGTAAGAAATTCGAAAGAAAGGAGAAGATAAGAAAAATATGAAGTGCTCAAAAAAATGGTGATTGTAGTTATTTTGTTTTTTGTGGTATTGAGTGGGGGAGTTACAGGACTTGCTACAGTTCAAAACAATAAACTCTCTGATTTGTATTCCCAAGTTTCAACATGGGAAAAAACTGGGAGAACGTATACTACCAATGAAAATGATATTGGGTATTCTGTTGTTGAACTTAATACTGAAAATATATTCGAAGTGCCAGCCAGTCTTCCTATTACAGCTACAGATTATGAAAATGGCGTATTAGTTGATTACGATGGAAATGACAATGATTTTCAAGTGACATGGACAAAAAGCGGAAATATCAGTGAAACGGTATACATGGATTCGAGTTTTAACGTTATAGACGAAACAACTGGAAAAACAGTTTCTAGTGAAGATATAAAAGTTGTTAAATATGTTTTTACTAATGCGAAAGATAAGTGGAATCAAATCAATCAAAATTAGCAATAGTTTGAAGTGTTGTGCATGAAGAAATATTTGTTTTTATTGGGAGTAGTTTTGTCTTTGGGCGTATTGTTTTCTAAAAATGTTGAAGCTTCAGAAACGAAGGTTGCTACTATTGACAACGAAACGGTAGTTTTAGAAAAAGTTGAAGACTTAGAAACAATTAGCTCGATTTTAGAAGAATATGGTTACTCGACAGAAGAAGTTGGATCTGTATATAAATATACTGTTGAAGATCCTATACCAGTTTTTAATCGCACACGTGCTTACAGAGTGGATGTTCTATCTGCAGCTTATAGAAAGCATAAAATTGCTACAGGAGCAGCAGTTGGGGACTATTATAATAAGCGCTATAAGGCTTTAAATGTTCGAAATGGTTATGAATGGGTAAGTGGGTATGCAATTTATATCAAGCAAGTAAGCACGACAGAGGAAGTTCTGGATCATATTCGAGTTTATAATACATGGTAATATGCCATCTAAAAAAGTGATTCTTGAAAGGAAATAAGAGGTATTTAGAAATGAAAGTATTATTAGGCTCCCAAGTAGACATTCTATTTTTAAACGATAAAATAGAAAATATTAGAGGTACAGTAATAAATATTTTTGAAGATTCTATGAGAGTAGAAGTTGAAACAACAAAAAAGCACTTAATCATATTGAAAACAGCAATCGCAACAATAACACTTTTGGATTAACTCAGTTAGTTTAAATATTAGTTAACAAAAGACGCCCGTCAATCAAGGGATTGAGGGGCGTTCTTTGTGATTTTCAATTGGTCTAGCTATGTTGGGAGCCTAAAACGTCGGTAAATCAAGCTTCTTCTCTTTGGGTCTTTTGTGAAGAAATCGGGGGGACGAGTTGGAACGGTGTTATGTTCCAAACTGGACTCGTTGCAAGATAAGCGAAATGTTGCTTTTCTAACAAGCGTAAAATGTAGCGAACTTGATCCGCTGTTTTGTCGGACGTAATAGCCAGGCATTCCACAAAGTCAGCAGGCAAGGAGAAAACGGAACGATTCGCTGTTCGCCACCCCGTGACGATTGTGGGATCGAATTCATACTGTCGACAAAAATCACCCACTGATAAACCAAGGTGACCTACGATATACGCAGTCACAGGATAGCTGTCAACATAAGCTGAAAACGACATACACAATTCATCCTTTCAACGCTATCTTAGGTTTCACGGAAAAAGTGCCACCACTTCTTCTGTCCTTCTTGTTTCAGTCGCACGACTTCATTTTCAGGAGTAAATTTCCCCTTATGTTCTGAGGGGGTCTCATAACCACTTTGAGACGTTTTAAAATTTTTGGTATCCATTTGTTGCATTCTTTGTTTAAATCTTCTGAGAAGTGTTCCTGCGACGTCAGAAACAGTATTTGTTTGTTCGCTTGCAAAGTTAGTTGTTGTTGCTGATCAAGAAGTTTTTGTTGTTGGGCTAATAACGACTGTAGCTGATCAATTTGTGCGTCCTTTTGTTGCAACTGTGCAAACAACTTCGTTTCTATACTGTCAGAGCTTGCTACGTCAGGAATTTCGAACGCTTCAAGCAACTCAGCACGTCCTAGCCACGTCCAAGCTTGTCAGCAAGGTGCAACACTCCCGACCACAGAACTGTCTTATACCCTTGGCTGTTTTTGGCAAGGTACGTTGGTTCTAGGTTGTCAGCATGTTTCCTCATAGCTTGTCTGCTGATACCAAAAAGTTCAGCAAGTTCTTTTACTGTCAACATTTGTTTTGGTTATCTGTCCGTTGTCACAAGGGTGCCACCTCGTTTGTTTTTCTTTTAGTATACATGAATTCGCTTTGCCAAGCGAAACCGATTGAATGCAGCAATCAAAGTAGAGGAACATGCAGTAAGAAAACTACATGTTTTCTTCTAGTAATTTTAGTGTATAGTCGTCCGCTATGATCTCACCTTGCATGATCAGCAGTAAATGGTCGAAAGGGATTTTTGTGGATTTACTGAGTCGGTTCAGTTCTTCCTCACTCTTGATCCTTTCATAAATTTTTTTGGTTCGCTCGATTCGATCCCATTCTGTATTGGTCAAGTAGCGGGAAAGTTCATAGGTTAGCCGAGAATCCTCTTCACCGTGCACAAGATCAACTCCTCTTTTTATGGATTATTATAAAGGCAATAGAAAATAAAGAAACAACTGATCACTTGAATTGTTCATGTTATACTCGTTAATGGCAACTGCCCCGTGAGGGGGTGTAAATATGCTGGAAACTTTAATATCGCTGATTATCGCTCCACTATTCGTGGGTCTAGTACTCTTACTAGTTGATCGCTGGCTAGACGATTAGCCGATAGTCGAAGCAGTTGCCTTCTGGCCCCAACGCTGGAGTCGCAACAGCGCAAAAAAAGCCCTCCTATTCGCAGTAGGAGGGCTTTTTGGTGTAAACATGCTTGTTCTTTAATATCGCTTCGCACATTTATTATAGCAAGAAATTTGGAAAAAATCAAAATGCAGCAATCAGTACCGATCGTTTTTTCACATTGAAACTATTTGCGATTTTCTGTCTAAAAAAGTTGGTTACATTCTCAACTTTTATCGGTCAAAAATGTAACCAACTTTAAAATTGCTCAATCACTTGCAGCACTAAGGTTTTTCTGACCTCGTTACATGTAGGAAGTCGTTTCCTAACCCCCCTATTAGTAAATGGGGGTCACGGTCACTTCAGCTCGCACAGCAAGCTGAAGTGACCCAGAAAGGCTACAAGGATTTTTTGCTAGCGCAAAAATCCTACAGCGTCTGCACAGCAAACGCTGTACGCCATTTCTCTTTTTTATCATAACGAAAGTAAACTATTTTGCAAAGTTTTTTCTCTCTAGCTAATCAAAAGTTTTGTAAAAATTGATCAATGGTATCTGCGCTTCAACCCTTTACTTTAAATGAGTCGCTCGTTTTAAAATCATAAATCATTACACAATCTGCTTCTATATTTTCTTTGAGAAGTGGGTTTCTTTTTTTGTTTGTTTCTGAGTTGATTGCACGTAGTGTAATAAGGTCGATCTCTTTTTTTAATGCGCTACTTAATTTACTTTTTAACCGAATCACATCAAATATATTGTGGAGCAAAGACCCTTCACCGTCGATTAAAATATCTAAATCACTGGTTTCTGTTGCTTCGTTTCGAGCGTATGATCCAAACAAAAAAGCTTTTTTTATTTCCCATTCTAAAAATATTGGTGTACATAATTTTTGAATGTCACTAATTGTATAAATCAAATAACCGAACTCCTTGTCTTCAATTTGAATATTAAAATAAAAATGAAAAGCGACAATTAATACTCAGCGTTTAGGAAAAAATATTGATAAAAAAGGGAAGGAACTGGTAAATCGATTGCTTCTTTTAGATCAAAAAAGGGAAAGAGCATAAGGTAAACGCACCACTCTCATGTTGAAAGTGGGAAAATAGGCTGTGCCTATTGCGTTTTGAAGAAAATGAATGTGATACCACAGCATAGTTTTTAGCAGTTGCCAGGGAGTTGTTCAGAGACTACTCAAGTAGTCGTTTTTACGAAAAGTAGTCTCTAGGTACCACCATCGATCATCCTTTTTGAAAGACAAATTTTTACAAATACTTCGCAATCAGAGCATTGTAAGTGAGCGATTCTGATTTTATTTTTTCTTCTTTTGCTTTTTCTTTTTGATTATTAACGGGTCTTTTTTGTGATTTATTTTTTGCTTTTTTTCGCCGACTATTCGCCCATTTTCCTCTTTGTTGTGTCTTTACTTCTTTGTATTTTTCAGAATTCTCGAGATCAAAAATATCGACGTCCATCGTTTCCGCAAAACTATTTGAATAAATTAAAAGTTCATCCAAACGGTTTAAAAGTCCCCGCATTTGGATATTTTCTTTTGTCTTTAATCGATACAATTCCAAAATAATATAGCGAATTAAGGCACTATCTGTTGCTGAATCTTCCAGTGCTAACAATTCTTTTAATTCTTCTAATGCTTCTCTGTGTTCAGGATCAATATAAATTTGTAGCCGTTCCTTTGTCATTTGTTTTCACTTCTTTCAGTCTGTTTATTTTTTAGTCGTATATTTTGCTACTTCTTAAGTATAATAAATATAAGCAATTAAAATATTCAGAAACAACGGTGCACATAATGTTAGTGGGTTTTGGTTGCGCTAAATACTTTATATAAATCTTCATATTTTATTATCCCCCTCTATTTGTAACAAACGTCATGCATTTTACGAGCTTTATCTAAATGATCAATAGGATTTATCTCATTTATTCCCTAGTCCATATTGTTTTCCATATGATATTCTAGATAGTCTAAATTATTAGTATAGTGAAGTTTATTCTCTTCTTTACTTCTATTTACCGCCTCACCTATTGTATTAATAAATCTCGATCTTGGTTAACAAGATCATTTTTTAAAACCAAATATATATCCTGATTTCAATCACTGACAACACATAGATTCTTCTTCTCTAACGAATCTATTATAAATTGAGATAGTTCATAATCGCTAGATATTAATTTATCCACTGTCAAATTTGCTGGATTAGATACTAGTATTATAAATGTATTTTAAAGAAAACAAGTGTCTTCTTCATAACTATTACATCTCCTCCATCCTCAAAAATTTATACCAAAAAATAAGAAAACAAATGCAATATAAAGGAGGATTCCCCCTCCCAAAACAATAAAAAAGTAGAAAACATATTTAGTCGTTTTGCTAATATCATTCGCATTTCTTATCTTAATACTAATAAAAATATAAAACCCTATGAGTATTAAAAGTGGTAGCATTTTGATCAACAATTTTTATCCTTCCTTTGAGAAACTCATTTTGGAACTTTTTTTATGTTAACCGATATTATAATTTAAATTTTAATGATTATTCATACACATTATATGCGTCAAGTAAATCGCTATAATTAAAAACTAAGAGATATACTGTAACAACTATAAATAAAATAGCAATACATTTTGAAAATGGATCAACTTCAACGTTAAAGACACTTTTAATGGTTCTGTTGCAAAGTTTCCCCTCAGATCCATTATAGGGTAAACTGAGTTTAATA
>OCAN01001472.1_pt1 | contig 11435 bp, 9 predicted proteins | sample 1538321 | NCBI WGS metagenome assembly OCAN01 (sample SAMEA2580294, study PRJEB22360) | human gut metagenome | biome: human gut; feature: human-associated habitat; material: faeces | place: Denmark | collected 2008/2010 | reverse complement strand
AGCATTGAAACGGCTCTTTGTTTCAGGGTAAGTGCCTTGCATATCATACACAATGGCAGGTTTGATTCCTAATGTCCATGCTTTACTTTCACCCAAGTTGAAATTGAAATTCAATCCCAAACGCGTAGACCAGGAGTTCTGATCGCCATCGCCATTCACATAATAATGTAACCAACCCATTCCGGCCACAGCTTCCACTTCAAACAAACGAGGTTCGCCCGTGTAACTTGCAAATAGATTCATCAAATTGACTTTACCCAATACGCTGACATCCGAAGCATCGAAAGCCGTTTTACTGGATGTGGTATTGATATATCCCATTCCTTGGAATCCCAAACCGAAGATAGGAGTTAATTGCTTTGAGACTCCCACTCCAAAAGTGGGACGCATACCTTTAAAGAAAGCACTGTGAGTAAGGGGAGTAACTCCACCGGCATTTACTCCGACAGACCAATTATCTGTAAGTTTGGTACCTTCTACAACTGATTGGGCATTTGCTACTGTAAAGCCACCCAATATAAAAGCTAATAAAATAATAGATTTTCTCATATTCATAAGTTTTAAATGTAATGTTTTATCTGCTAAATCATTAGAAATGTATTGTTTGTTCATGTCTAACTTTCTAGTTCATTTTTTAATTCGTTATTCACTTTAAACAACATATCATATCAAAAATTAGTTCGCAAGCCATTAGCCCTATTAACATCTATTATGCTTTCGAAAAATCTAAAATATGGAAACATCAATGCAAACGCCTCATTCCCTGAAGAGAAAGGGATCCCAACATCGCTAACCATTATGCATCTTATTTCATTATTCTACACTTTCATTCATCCATCAGGCAGGAAATACATAAACCGGACTCTACTAAAATGCGAAGAATAGAACATAAACGGAAAGTTATCAGGTTGTTAATGCCATATATCGTTCTGATAAAGAGCGAATATTTTTCTTCCTTTTCAATTGGAATCTTGATTTAATTTCTAACTTTGCCGCCAACATCGGTTTCCGGAATGGCATTATCACCAGACGGAATTAAAAGGGAATCCAGTGAAAATCCGGAACTATCCCCGTAGCTGTAAGTTTTATCTCTCTCATAAAAAAGAGAAATGTTATGGCATTCATTTGCCACTGATTCATGAAACGGATCGGGAAGGCGCCACAACAAAAACAAGTCAGAAGACCTGCCGATAAAATTTCCGTTATTCCAGGCTTTCGGGTGAAAGGCAATAGAACGAATCGTACAGGTCCATTTTATTACAAGTCTCCAGAAATTGTCGTGCATGAATAACTATGTAGGCACTAAATCTATTTTGTTAATTCTTAAAATATAGGTATGATTAGTTCGGAGATATTCATTATCAAAAGAGACGGGAAAAAAGAAGCTTTTTCCCTCGACAAAATCAAAAATGCCATATCCAAGGCATTTTTATCAGTAGGTAGTTTTGCTACACAAGATGTGATAACCAATGTGTTAAGCCGTGTCAGTATCAGTGACGGAACAAACGTAGAGGAAATCCAAAACCAGGTGGAAGTCGCCTTGATGGCAGAACATTATTACAGCGTGGCCAAAGCGTATATGCTGTATCGTCAAAAACATTTGGAAGACCGTGAAGTCAGAGACAAACTTAAATTCCTCATGGATTATTGCGATGCTTCCAACCCTGCCAGCGGTAGCAAGTACGATGCCAACGCCAATGTGGAAAACAAGAATATCGCCACGCTGATAGGAGAACTGCCCAAATCCAATTTCATCCGCCTCAACCGCCGCCTGCTGACAGACCGTTTGAGGGATATGTATGGTAAAGAGGCTTCCGACCGTTATTTGGAACTCCTGAATCATCACTTCATCTACAAAAATGATGAAACCAATCTGGCGAACTACTGTGCCAGTATTACTATGTATCCCTGGCTGATAGCAGGAACAACAGCAGTAGGAGGCAATTCTACCGCCCCGACCAATCTGAAATCCTTCTGCGGAGGATTTATCAACATGGTATTTATCGTATCCAGTATGCTAAGCGGCGCATGTGCCACTCCTGAATTCCTGATGTACATGAACTATTTCATAGGTTTGGAATACGGACAGGACTATTATAAACACCCTGATAAACTGGCAGACTTGTCTCTGAAACAAAGATCGATCGATAAAATCATCACAGACTGTTTCGAGCAAATCGTATATTCCATCAACCAGCCTACGGGTGCCCGCAATTTCCAAGCAGTTTTCTGGAATGTGGCTTATTATGACAAGTATTATTTCAATAGCCTTTTCGAGCACTTTGTTTTCCCCGACGGAAGCAAACCCGACTGGGATTCGCTTAGCTGGTTGCAGAAACGTTTTATGAAATGGTTTAATAAGGAGCGTACACGCACCGTTCTGACATTCCCTGTAGAGACAATGGCACTCCTGACCAAAGACGGCGATGTACTGGATAAGGAATATGGCGACTTCACCGCTGAAATGTATGCCGAAGGACATTCATTCTTCACCTATATGAGTGACAATGCCGACTCTTTGAGTAGCTGCTGCCGTCTACGTAATGAAATACAGGACAATGGCTTTAGTTATACACTGGGAGCCGGAGGAGTCTCTACCGGTTCGAAGAGCGTGTTGACCATCAATCTGAACTGTTGTATACAGCATGCTGTGAAATCAGGTATCCTCTACCCTTTCTTCCTGGAAGAAGTAGTAGACCTAGTTCACAAAGTACAGCTTGCCTATAATGAGAACCTGAAATTATTGCAGGCAAAGGGTATGTTACCTTTGTTTGATGCGGGTTATATCAATATGAGCCGCCAATATCTGACTATCGGCGTGAACGGACTGGTGGAAGCAGCCCAATTTATGGGAATCGACATCAACGACAATCCGAAATACGAGGCTTTTGTGCAGGAGATTCTCGGCATGATTGAGAAATACAATAAGAAATATCGTACCAAAGAAGTACTTTTCAACTGCGAAATGATTCCTGCCGAAAATGTGGGTGTGAAACACGCGAAATGGGACAAGGAAGCCGGATTCCAGACTTACCGCGAATGTTACAACAGCTATTTCTATATTGTAGAAGACAAATCGCTGAACATTGTCGATAAATTCCGCCTGCACGGGCATCGTTATATCGAGCATCTGACGGGTGGTTCGGCTTTGCACATGAATCTGGAAGAGCATCTTAGCAAAGAGCAATACCGGCAGTTGCTTCGTGTTGCCGCTACCGAAGGTTGCAACTACTTCACATTCAATATTCCAAATACAGTATGTAACAAATGCCATCATATCGACAAACGATATTTGCATGAATGTCCCGAATGTCACAGCGAGAATGTGGATTATCTGACCCGCGTCATCGGATATATGAAACGTATCAGCAATTTCTCCCAAGCACGGCAAAAGGAGGCCGATTTAAGATATTATGCTTCGGTACGCTGATTATGATATTGTTTTTCAGGAGATACCGGATGAGGTGACATTAGCCATCAACCTCTCCAACTGCCCCAACCATTGTAAAGGGTGCCACAGTGCATATCTGATGGAAGACGTAGGAGAACCATTGACGGAAGAAAGTCTTTCTACCCTGCTCGGTAAATATGGAAAAGCAATTACCTGTGTCTGTTTCATGGGCGGTGATGCTTCACCCGCAGAAGTGGAACAATTAGCTGCTTTTTTACACAAGCAGACCATCACTCCGGTAAAAGTCGGATGGTACTCCGGGAAGAGCAAGCTTGCCGGAGCACTTTGATGTATCTCATTTCCAATATATAAAGTTGGGACCTTACATCGAGTCTCTGGGAGGATTAAAATCTGAAACGACCAATCAACGGTTGTACCACATAGAAAATGGAATAATGGAGGATATAACTTATCGTTTTCTCCCCCATCATTCCAAAAAGATTTCTTAATAAGAGAAACGCTCAAACGGAGTATGTTATATTTACCGTTTGAGCGTTCTTTTTTCTAACTACTTCTTTTCATTCGTATTTATGATTTCAGTACCCGCTTCAATCTGTTTAATCCTTCTATCAACCGCTGTCGCGGACACGCAATATTGATACGGATAAACCCTTCACCAGTCTCTCCATACAGACTGCCTTCGTTCACCCAAAGTTTTTCTTTCTTCAACAAGTCTTTTACTATTTCTGCTGACGTTTGATTCAAGACCGAGCAATCCACCCAAACCAGATATGTACCTTCCAACATCATTACGGGAAATTCCGGAAGATATTCATCAAAATAACCTTTTAAATAGATGTAATTCGCAAACAAATAGATTTTAAGTTCTTCCAGCCATTCTTCGCCCTCATTGTAAGCAGCCATCAACGCCTCCACTCCGAAAGGATTCACATCACAAACTTCATTTATATTAATCGCTTTATCTATTCTCACCCGTACATTTGCATCTGCAGAAATAATATTGGCTATCTGAAGCCCTGCCAGATTAAAAGCCTTGCTAGGCGAAACAAAGGTTACCGAATTCATAAGAAACTCTTCTGATATAGAAGCAAAAGGAGTATATTCATGCCCCAGAAATACCAATTCACAATGAATCTCATCCGCAACCACAAAGACATTATTTCGAATACAAATCTCACCTATCCGCCTTAACTCTTGTTTGCTCCACACTCTTCCGGCAGGATTGTGCGGATTACATAACAACAGAAGTTTGACCTTCGGGTCTGAAACTTTCCGCTCCAAATCATCAAAGTCAATCTGATAGCCCCTGTTTCTATATACCAAAGGATTGGCAATCATCTCGCATCCGTTATTACGGATAGAGGAGAAAAAACAGTTATATACAGGTGTCTGCACCATTACTTTATCTCCAGGCACTGTCAATGCTTTAATCACAGCAGATATTGCCGACACAACACCGGTGGTATAAATAATCCACTCTTTTTCCATCCGCCAGGCATGTCGTCGAGCAAACCAATTTACAACTGCCTCGTAGTATGCATCAAGTACACATACATATCCGAAAATTCCATGTTCCACCCGTTTCTTCAGTGCCTCCACGACAGGGGGAGCCGTACGAAAATCCATATCAGCTACCCACATCGGCAATACATCCGCATCTTCAGCCGAATCCCATTTATAAGAATTCGTTCCTCTGCGTGGAATAATTTCATCGAATTTATACTTCATATTTCAATTAAAACAGGTTAGATCATCCCAAAGTTTCAATTCGCAATTTGCTGGTGATTTAATATTTTCGTCCAAAATGATTGCTCCGAAACTTTCGGCAACAATACTTCCCGTACGAGGATTTTTTACGCTATGAACGGGACTTTTAATCGTTGCCTTCACACTACTGTGTTCAAAAGCAAGGTCAGCATCTTCTGCCATCGTACAATTTTCCATCACCAGATCATGTGCGTAGCAAAGCGGTTGAGTCCCCGAAATCCTGCAATTTACCAAACGTAAGTTTTTAGAATGCCATCCCAGATATTCTCCGTTCAACTCGGAATCATAGACTGTTACATTTTCCGTATTCCAGAAAGCATCTTTGGAGTTGATAACTGCATTATGGATTTCTACATTCTTGCAATATTGGAACGAATAGTTCCCGTTTTGGGCATAGTTTTGTATCTTAATATTCTCACTGTGTATAAAAAGGTAATCCGCTTTATCAATCTGTACGTTCTTCAGCTCTATATTACGACAATACCAAAACGTTTCCAAAGCATTAGGCAACTGCACGTTTTCGAGTTTTATTCCGTCCATTTCACGGAACATCTTCGGTGCTTCTACCAAGGTATCTGCCATTTGCAGACTTTGAGAGTACCATAGAGCAGCACGGGCTCCCTCTGTAAAGAGACAGTTTTTCACAATGAATCCGTTGGTATGCCAAAAAGGATATTTTCCTTCAAAGCGACAGTTGATTGCTATAATATTACTACATTCTTTCAATGCAGATTCACCGGCGTGAATTGTTACATCTTCCAGTTGAAGGTCGTGGGTCGCGAACAGAGGACGTTCGCCTCCATATTCTTTATTTCTTATTTGTTCCATTAGTTTATTCTTTAATCTGTTATTTCAAAAGTTACATTTACGCCTCCTGAACCAAGGGCGGAGGCCAGTCCTGAAGGATTTGTTATACGTCCTAAACGGGTATAAGTATATGAAGTGGAAAAGGTTTCATAAAATAGGACCACACAAGTGGAACCGTAAAGCATCAAGTCACCTGTCCGAATAGTCCCGGGATTGGACGACGCTGTCGGCAAACCATTCGACAGATAATAATATTTTTCATTACCATGCAGTTCAGACATATCCACTGTCATAGGGAGTAGTCTCTTAAATGCTTTCGCAGTCTCATTATTTTCCAATGTGGCATTGAATGAAACAGGTCCGATTGTTATTTTAAGATTATTGCTCACTGGGGTATCATCGTTATTGTCGTCATTATCATCGGGATTATTGCCATTATTGTTACTGCCATTATCACCGGAACCAGAACCATTACCCGGAATCACTTGTTGACCTGTTCCCTGTATGGGTTCATCTTCGCTACATGATGCGGAACCGATCGATAATGTCAGCATAGTAAGAATTGCTATTATATAGTATCTCATATTTATAGTATTAAAACTTATTTCTTTAGATATTCCTTAAAGAAGGATTCCAGTTTATTAAATGGAATAAGGCTCACACGATCGTAAAGATCTACGTGTCCGGCACCGGGTACTATATACAATTCTTTAGGTTCGGCAGCCAATCGGTAGGCGTCTTCACTAAATTCACGTGAGTGGGCATTTTCACCGGTAATGAAAAGCATAGGGCGGGGTGAAATAGTCTCAATATCTTCGAAAGGATAGAAATTCATAAATTTCACATTACTTGAAAGTGTAGGATGAGTGGTGGTCATAGGAGTTGCTCCGTCGGGGGTAAATTCTCCTCTTTGTGTACGGTAGAACTCATAAAACTCCCGTTCAATCGGACTGGACTTTTCTGTCAGTTGATGTACAGTACCACCTGTATATTTAGTTTCTCCACCTAAAAATTCAGCATAACGCTGTTCTGCCGCTTCAGCCATTATTTGCTTTCTCTGTTCCAATGTCAATGAGTGTTTTAACCCATTACGGCTAGCCGTACCCATATTGTACATACTGATTGTCGCAATGGCTTTAAGGCGAGGGTCTATTTTCGCTGCACTGATAGCAAAACTTCCACTGCCGCAAATACCGATTACTCCAATTAGATTCCGGTCAACAAACGGACGGGTACCTAAAAAATCAACTGCGGCACTAAAGTCTTCCGCATAAACTTCCGGCAGAACAGCATTGCGCGGCTCGCCTTCACTCCCACCCCAAAAAGACAGGTCTATGGAGAGTGTTACAAAACCCCGTTCGGCCATTTTCGTTGCGTAAAGATTCGCGCTCTGTTCCTTGACAGCTCCCATTGGATGTCCGACAATGATTGCAGGGTATTTGTCCCCTTCTTTCATATTCTTAGGCAGAAACAAATTTCCGGCTACCTTCATTTTATACTGGTTGAAAAAAGAAACTTTCTCCACACTTACCAAATCACTTTTATAAAAGTTATCTGCATCTGTCTGTGCAGAAGAAAAACTAGTTCCAAGCATCATCATAAATACAGTTGTTAATAATAAAATCCGTTTCATATCTCTTATTTTTAATTATTAAAGAATTGATTGTCTACTTTCTACATTACAAAAATACGATGAAAGAAAGAGACCGTTTGTAGATGAATTACTGACATAATAACCCCAATTACGGATTATATTTTTTTATTATTCTGTTACAATATTGATATTAACCTGCTTCCGGATATGCGCTACGCGAACCCGCAGATAAACGAATACAATACTCGCAATCAGGAAAAGCAACGAGCCGAAAACAGAATATCGTGTGCCCATTTCCGTAATAAAAGTTCCGCATATACCTGTACCAATCGTTGTTCCTAAATTGGCTGAAGTCAGAAACATTCCATTGGCAAAGTCTGGAGCTTCGGGAGCGGCATCTGTTATCATATATTGCATATTATTACTTGCTATACCCGCCAATACGCCTAAAATAAGGATGACAATTACCATAGCTCCAATCCATTCTCCAACAATGAACAGACAGATATATGAAACCAATAACGCAAAAGGCATGAGGATAATTGAACGCCTGGCGTTTATTGATAGCAGTTTTCCCGCCATCACATTACCCACAATATTTGCCAAACCATATACGAGCAACACTGCACTTATCACATTATATGAGACCTCCGTTACTTTTTTCAGGTAATCCGACATATAGCTAAAGAATCCGAACATAGCTCCATTAATCAAGGTAACAGCAATAATTGAATACCACATCGTTGTTTTCTTCAATACGCTAAGCTGTGCACCATAAGATACTTTTTCTTTTACAGGCATGGAAGGGATAAACAGAATCGTAGCAACAAAGACTAATGCGTTTGCAACAGTGAAAAACAACATCGCCATGGAGAACGAAACTTCGCTGGCAATAAAACTAGTCACCGGAACGCCCAGCACCATGCCGGCGGACACACCGACAAAGACTTTAGAAACAGCCTTGGGAGCCTGTTCCTTGCTGACAGACGCCGCGGCTACTGTAAAAGCCATAGAGACATATACCGGATGCAGGAAAGCGGGAAGTATCCGAGCAATCAACAATACTGTGAAATTAGAGGTAAACATGGATATTACATTACTTATTGTAAACAATCCCAATGCCAGCAACATTACTTTCTTCCGGTTAATCCCCGAAAATAATAAAGGAGTCACAGGGGCTGACGCAGCCACCACCAATGCAAAAACACTTACCGTCCAGCCGGCTTGAGGTACGGAAACATTAAAAGTTGTGGCTATCAAGGGCAGGATCCCCACTACTCCCATTTCGGTGTTTATAATTCCAAATACACCGACCGTAAGGATAAAGACGAGCAAACCGCCCGAATTGAGTTTTAATTTATTTTTTTGTTCCATAGTTACTATATGCTATTTATAATTCCAATCCCATTTTATAGGCGTTTTCAAGATGTACTTTATCAATCTGCCGTGCCAGTTTCTCGCATCCGGTACAACCACCGGCACAATATAATCCCACTTCATTCCAACCTAACGCCTGATTGAGAAGACGAAAATATCGTATGGGCTGTTCGAAGGTCGTATCATTATCATCACCGGCTGTCATCAGCAATACCGAATCTTTTTGAGGATATTTATCATCGACAGAAATGGCATAAAGTCTATCAATGAACGATTTCAGCTTTGCTGTAATTGTCCAAAAGTAAAGAGGAGAAGCCATAACCACTGTATCACATTCCGCAAACAAAGGATATATATCCTGCATGCCGTCGCGAACAGCACACTGATGTGCAAGACGCTGGCACACTCCACATCCCCGGCACCCTTCTATCCGCATACTACCCAGATAAACCTTCGTCACTGAATGTCCGCGCTCTACCAATCCTTTAATGTATGCATCGGTCAGTCGGTCTGTATTGCCGCGTTTTGTGCCCGCACTCATTATTACAAATATCTTTTTCATATTTCCCTGATGTATTTTATCGATTAGCGAAGGAAGTGAAGTGTCTGTCGTTTCTTTACTATTCAAATACCGATAAATAGTCGTACCACCTAATAGTACGCCTCCGGTTGTTAGTAACACGCTTTTCAAAAAATGCTTTCTATCCATATTCTTTATTTTATTAATTTCCTCTGATTCATTAAGTTTTATTTAATATGGCAAAGGTCGGAAGAATATAAAGAAGCTGTTGTAGACGGATTACGGGTATGATAACCCCAATTACTGATTACTCATTTCCCCACTATGAAAACAGAGCATTTATCTGTATCTTTGTTACCGATCCCAAATACCAAAAGCCATGGATAAAGTTATAAAACTAGAGAATGTAAATCAGTATAACGAACTGTACGGGCTGGAAACATTGCATCCTTTGATTAGTGTCATCGACTTGACCAAAGCAACGAAAACAGTCAACCATATCCAGATGAACTATGGTCTTTATGCTCTTTTCCTAAAAGAGAGCAAGAGCTGTGACATTAAATATGGTCGTCAGTATTATGACTACCAAGAAGGAACCATTGTCTGTTTTGCCCCAGGTCAGACAGCCGGTGTAAGCACCATTGAAGATGAAATCAATCCGGCTGTTTATGGAATCGTTTTCCATCCGGACCTGATTCGCGGCACCTCACTTGGAAAAGATATTAAGAAATATACTTTCTTCTCTTATGCAGTAAACGAGGCTTTACATCTTTCAGATCAGGAAAAAGAAATAGTGATGGATTGCCTGAAGAAAATCAGTATCGAACTTGAGCATGGTATCGATAAACATAGCAAAGCATTAATCGCCATGAATATCGAACTGTTACTGAACTACTGTATGCGTTTTTATGAACGGCAGTTTATCACCCGGAACAGTGCCAATAAAGATGCTCTTACAAAGTTTGAACAACTTCTGGACGAATATTTCCAAGATCAACTTCCCATACAGAACGGTTTACCATCCGTGAAGTACTTTGCTGATAGAGTCTATCTCTCCCCCAACTACTTTGGTGATATGGTAAAAAAAGAAACAGGAAAAACTCCACAGGAACATATTCAGACCAAAGTAATCGAACTAGCCAAAGAACGTATTGTCGATACGGAAGAAACCGTCAGCCAGATAGCTTATTCGTCAGGATTCCAATACCCGCAACATCTCTGCAGATTATTCAAAAGACGCGTCGGATGCACGCCTAATGAATACAGAAATCAGGCTTTAGCATAAAAATATAGTCCCTCAAATAAGGGAACTGTAATATAGGTAAAACAATCCGTAATTCATATACAAACAGATTTCAAATCCTGCTATATCTTTGCAGTGTCATAAAGAAATAAGTAAAAACATTATTTAGAAAAACTGTTTGATATGTACTTAGAAAATATTTATTCTCCTGCAGATGTTAAGAAACTGTCGGAAAAAGAGCTAAACGAATTAGGTGGAGAAATCCGTGCAGCACTCCTGCAAAAATTAAGTGAGCATGGCGGGCATTTCGGACCTAATTTCGGAATGGTGGAAGCAACGATTGCTTTACATTATGTATTCAATTCGCCCAAAGACAAAATTGTATTTGACGTATCGCACCAGAGTTATGTACACAAGATGCTGACCGGTCGTAAAGATGCGTTCCTTCATCCGGAAAAATACGACAACGTATCAGGTTATACCGAACCGCAAGAAAGTGAACATGACTTCTTCATCATTGGACATACTTCCACTTCTGTCAGTCTGGCCAGCGGATTGGCAAAGGGACGTGACCTTACAGGCGGCAATGAAAATATCATAGCCGTCATAGGGGATGGTTCTTTAAGCGGAGGTGAAGCTTTCGAAGGATTGGATTATGTAGCAGAGCTTGGTACTAACATGATTATTATTGTCAATGACAATCAGATGTCTATTG
>OCAN01001467.1_pt1 | contig 11462 bp, 10 predicted proteins | sample 1538321 | NCBI WGS metagenome assembly OCAN01 (sample SAMEA2580294, study PRJEB22360) | human gut metagenome | biome: human gut; feature: human-associated habitat; material: faeces | place: Denmark | collected 2008/2010 | reverse complement strand
AGAACGACGCGCGCGCGACGCCCGCCTGCTCCACCAGTTCGGTGACGGTCACCTTCGACCAGTCCTTGCGTCCGGCGAAATCTATGAGCGCGGCAAGCAGGCGGTCCTTCACTTGCTGGTTCGCGAGCTTTCTTTTGTCCATGAGACACATCACCCCGTTTTGTCTCCGGTCGACGATTGACGGTCGAGCACAACCTGATACAAAATGTATCGGGTTACAGCATACCATCGAAACGGAGCGAAGCACCATGATTCTGTACTTCAGCGGCACGGGCAACAGCCAATGGGCGGCGCGGCGGCTAGCCGAGGCGCTCGACGACGAGGTCGTCTCCATCAACTGCATCATGAAGGAGGGGACATCGGCGCCCCTTCGCTCACGGAAGCCGTTCGTGTTCGTGGCGCCCACCTATGCGTGGCGCCTGCCCCGGGTGGTGGATCGGTGGATCCGCGGTGCGTCCTTCGCGGGCAGCAACGACGCCTACTTCGTCCTGACCTGCGGGGGAAGCGTCGGCAACGCGGCCGCCTATGCGCAGAAGCTGTGCGCGGGCGTCGGGCTGCGCTTTCGCGGCCTCGCATCGGTTCTCATGCCCGAGAACTACCTGGCGCTGTACGACACGCCGGACGAAGCGGAGTGCCGCGCTCTGATCGAGCGCCAAGCCGCGCATCGACGAGGTGGCTGATCTCGTTCGCCGCGGCGAGCCGCTTCCCGAAGAGCCGGTCACGGCGAAGGGTCGTTTCCGCAGCGGCCCCGAGAACGCGCTGTTCTACCCCGTGCTCGTGCACGATGCGAAGTTCGTCGCGACGGATGCATGCACGGCGTGCGGCACCTGCGTGCGTCGCTGCCCGCTGAACAACATCGCGCTCGCGGGCGGCAAGCCCGCATGGAACGGCTCCTGCACGCATTGCATGGCCTGCATCGCAGGGTGCCCGACGCGCGCCATCGAGTACGGCCAGAAGTCGAAGGCGCGCCATCGGCACGACATCTGGACGGATGCGGGCGACGGCGCATGCGGAGGCGATGCGCGATGAGGGATCGTCACGAGGTTCTCATCGACGAGGCCCGCTGCATCGGGTGCGGGCTGTGCCGGGAGGATTGCCCGGCCGCCAACATCGTGGTCGAGCAGGGGAAAGCCGCGGTGATCTCGCAGGACTGCCTCATGTGCGGCCACTGCGTGGCCATCTGCCCGCAAGCGGCCGTCACGATGACCGGGTTCGAGGAAGAGCCGAGGGAGCTGGACGCCGGCGCGCCAACGGCCCTCGACCCTGATCGGCTGCAGCAAGCGCTCGGCGCGCGGCGCAGCATCCGCCGCTTCGCCGACCGGCCCGGGGCGGCTGACGCCTACGGCCAAGAACGAGCAGGACGTGTCGTTCGTGGTGCTGCGCGACGACATCGCGCGCTTCGAGGCGCGGGCGGTGCGCCTGTTCAGGCGCGTGATGCCGTTCGTGCGGCTTACGAGCTCGATGGCGCGCCGCACCTCCATCGACGACCGGTTCTTCTTCAAGGGCGCGCCCGCGGTCATCGTCGTGATCGCACGCGGGGACATCGACGGAGCGCTGGCCGCCTCCAATATGGAGCTCATGGCGCAGGCGCACGGTTTGGGCGTGCTGTACAGCGGTTTCTTCACGATGGCCGCGCGCCTGTCGCGCGGGCTTCGTCGCGAGCTGGGGCTCGGCCGGAAGCAGAAGGTGGTCACCGCGCTCGTGCTGGGGTATCCGGCCGTGCGCTATCGGCGCACCGCCCCGAAGGAGGCGGCGGCGATCAGCTGGAAGTGAGGCTGCTCCGACGACGCTGCGGCTCGCCGCAAGTGGCCGAAGTATGACCGTTCCGTAAAATGTTATCAACAAAGTATCATTTAGCGGTATCATAGGTTCGATCACAGACGACGGACAACCCCTCATCGAAAGAAGGATCCATGGCTTCCAGCATCTACGACTTCACCGTGAAGGACCAGCAGGGCAACGACGTGTCGCTCGCCGACTACCGAGGCCGCGTGCTGCTGGTGGTGAACACCGCCACGGAGTGCGGTTTCACGCCTACGTACGCCCAGCTCGAGGCGCTGTACACCACCTTGCACGAGCGTGGTCTGGACATCCTCGACTTCCCGTGCGACCAATTCGGCCATCAGGCTCCCGGTACGAACGAGGAGATCGCGCGCTTCTGCACGTCCCGTTTCGGCGTGACGTTCCCGCAGTTCGCGAAGATCGAGGTCAACGGCGAAGGCGCCGATCCGTTGTTCGCCTACCTGCAGCAGCAGAAGGGCTTCGAGGGCTTCGACGAGGGCCACGAGTTGACGCCGGTTCTGGAAGACCTGCTGGCGAAGGACGATCCCGACTATGCGGGCAAGCCCGACATCAAGTGGAACTTCACGAAGTTCCTCATCGACCGCGAGGGCAACGTCGTGCGCCGCTTCGAGCCCACCGCGTCCATCCCCGACGTCGTGGCGCCCGCCGTGGAGGAGCTGCTGTAGCCTTTTCGGTCCGGACCCACCTCGCGCAAGCGCATGAAGCGCGAACCCGCGAACCCGCGAACCCGCGAACCCGGCCGCCGCATCCATCGCGATGCGGCGGCCTTTTTCACGCCTGAATGTTTCACGTGAAACATTTGTTCTGATCGGATGCCTTGAGCGCAACTGCTTGTCGCCGAAGCGGAGGCGGCGAAAATCCAGGATTTGCCGGTCGAGTTCAGGAGGGAGAGCCGGGCTTTCGTTTGCCGATGCAGCCGAAACGCGACGAGATTCGCGGAATCTGTCATCATGGGTTGGTGGATCGTGGCCGGTGGGCGGATTACCATAAGCGGCGAGGAGTATGAAAAACATGATCGGTTCGAACATTCAGAGCAGGCGCAAGATGGTCGGGCTTACCCAGGAGCAGCTAGCCGAGCGTTTGGGCGTGTCGCGCCAGACGGTGACGAAGTGGGAGACGGGCGATTCGACGCCCGACTTGGCCAATGCCGGCGCGCTGGCCGAGGCGCTCGACGTGTCGCTGGACGCGCTCGTAGGCTACGACCCGCACGGTACGATGCTGCCCATGCCGCCGCGCGGCAAGCATCTGTTCGGCACCGTCACGGTGGGAGAGCGCTGGCAGATCGTCATCCCCAAGCAGGCGCGCGAGCTGTTCGGCATCGAGGCCGGCGATGCCCTGTTGGTGCTGGGCGACGAGGAGCAGGGCTGGGCCATCCGGAAAGCCGAGGAGTTCATGGACCGCGTGTCGATGCTCCGCAGCATGGTCGTCCGATAGCCCCGCCGCGCTGGGCGACGTGGGCGTCGAGCGCAAGGAGGAAGCATGGGCGCAACCGGGAAGAGGAGGGTCGGCATGACCGCAGCCGTCATCATCGCGGCGCTGGCAGTGTGCATCGCTGCTGCGTTGGCATGGTACGTGGGCAACAGCCGTCATGGCGAGGAGCGCGACCTGGCGAAAGCGGTCGCTGCTGGCTTCGTTGAGAAGCGGGCTCGCGTGGAAGTTTCTCTTGCGGGCGAGGCAACCGGCTCGATGATCGAGGCCGTCGTCAACTACGCCGAAGGTCCCGACAACGGGCCGGCGCTCGTGCTCGTGCACGGCCAGGGCATGCAGTGGGAGGACTACGCCCGCGTGCTGCCCGATCTCGCGCAGCGCTACCACGTGTTCGCCGTCGATTGTTTCGGCCACGGCGAATCGAGCCACGATCCGGCGCTTTACTCATGCGAGGCCATCGGGCGGGCGCTCAAGTCCTTCGCTGCACAAAAGATCGGCGCTTGCTACCTCGTGTCGGGCCATTCGTCGGGCGGCATCATCGCCGCGTGGCTGGCCGCCAACGATGCTGAGCAGGTGACGGCATGCGTGTTGGAGGATCCGCCCTTCTTCCGCGTCACGCCGGTCGAGATGCAGCAGGAACCGGGCTGCTTCGCATGGAAAGACGGCTTCATGGTGACGCACGCGTTCCTCCGGCAGGGCGACGTTGCCGACCCGACCGTGTACTACGCGCAGCACAGCTACCTGTTCAGCCTGTTCGGAGGACTGCAGCCTAAAATCGCGGAGTGGACGGCGCAGGAGCGATCAGCGAACCCCGACGCGCATCTCACGCTGGCCTGGGTGCCGCACGACTGGGTGCGTGGCCTGTACTTCTACGACGACTTCGACGTGCGGTTCAGCGAGACGTTCTACGACGGCACGTGGTTCGACGGCATCGACCAGGCCGACCTTCTGCGCTGTATAACCTGTCCTGCCGTGTACCTGAAAGCGAAGACGAACTACGGCGAGGATGGTACGTTGCTCGCCGCCAACTCCGACGAGGACGCCGCACGCGTGCAGCAGCTCGTGGCTGTCTGCGAAACCGTCGTCGTCGAATCGGGCCACGACATCCACTACGAGCGTCCGAAAACGTTCGCGGACGCCGTCGACCGGGCGGCATCGGTCGCATCGGCGAAGTAGCCGCGTTCGACGGCGGCTTTTTCGGCCATCGCGGCGTTGGTCGAGGGCGAGCGGCGTTTCCATTACGACGTCGATATCGAAGCGCGGGGCGACGAGTCGCCTTGCGGGTGGCGCCCATGCGGGCCATCGGGCGCGCCAACACTTCGCAAGCGTTCGCCGCCGTCGATCAGATGGCGTCGAAGTACTCGTGCCCCTCGGGCAGCGCCGCCTCGTACCGCCCGCGAGCCTGTGCGATGTCGTCGGTGACCAGACCGTCGATGCCGTAGTCGATGAGGCGCGACATGTTGGCGGGGTCGTTGACGGTCCAAGCGTATATGATCTTCCCCGCCCCTTGCACTTCGTCGACGAGTTCCTGGGTGACGAAGAAGTCGTCGACGCTGAAATAATCGACATGCTCGATGCTCGAGATGGAGCCGTAAGCCAACGTCATGTCGTACATGGTGGGCATGGAGGGGTCGATCTCCTTCACCTTCGCGAGCGACTCGTAGGAGATGCTCGCGACGGCCACCTGGTCTCTCATATCGTAGGCGTTGATGAGGTCGACCGTCTTTCGCTCGAGGTCGACGCCGTGGCCGTCCGGCTTCACCTCGATATTCAACTTGATCTTGCCTTTGCACAACGCAAGCGCCTCTTCCAGCGTGCATATCCGCTGGTCTGCGAATGCGGGATCGAACCAGCTGCCGTTGTCGAGGTCTTTGATCTCGTCGTACGTGACCTGCCAGAACTCTTTATCCAGACCCGTCGTGCGCTTGAGGTTGGCATCGTGCATCACCACGAGCACGCCGTCGGCCGTCTGCTGCACGTCAAGCTCCACCCAATCCGCGCCTTGGTCGATAGCGTTCTGGAATGCAGCCAAGGTGTTCTCGGGAGCCTCGCGCGCGCCGCCCCGATGCGCGGTGATCGCGAAATCCGGCGCGGGCTCTCGCTGGCTTTCGGATTCGAATACCCCGTGCAAAGGGTCGTAGGACAGCAACGAAACGAGTCCGAGCATGGCGAGAAAGGAGCCGACCGCTGCGCGCGCGAGCCTCGTCCTGCACGTACGCGAGGGCTCGTCGATGCGGTAAGGGACGTCGATGCCCCGCTCCTGCGAGAATTCGTAGAACGTGGCGCTGAGGGCGGCATAGCTCAGCGGCGCGAACACGCAGTCGACCACGATAGTGAACGCGAACATCACGAGCGTGAGCGCGAAGGAGACTCCGAACGGCAGGCCGCCTTCTAGGATGGCGGCCAAGATGAGGACGCCGACGACTATGGCCGCGACCGCTCCCGACGCGAACACGGCGAACAAGGCCAGCAGACGGCGCGCCAGCCGCCAGGCGTTGCCGCGCAGCAGGCTCCTGCTCGAGATGCGTGCCTGCATCCAGGATTCGTCGCACAGCGTGAAGAAGTGAATGCCGAACGCCAGAAAAAACGCATGCAGGTACAGTGCGGCCATCACGATGACGAACACCGCGGTCAGCGCGCCGTTTTCCCAGATGAAGTCCATAATGAACTCGGGAAGCCGCACGCCGGTGAGCGCCGAGGAAGTGACGGTCAGGTTCGTGAGCGGAACCAGCAGCAGCACGAACAGTGCAAGAAGCCAGTTCGATGGGCGTGCGATGCGCCGGGCGGAAGAGAATGCGAGCCGGCTCGTTTCGAACACTCCGATGCGCCGACCCGTCTTTCCCGCCTGCATGACAACGACGAGGGCGCACATCTCGAAAAGGGCTCCGAGCGCTAGCACAAGCGTGGCCACGAGCAAAAACACCCACGCCAGCGGATTTGCGAATAGAGTCGTCATGTTCGTGTCGGCCAAGTAGGCAAGTCCGGCCGCTTCCATCGCGAGATCCACCATGCCGAAACATGCCGGTACGAACAGGATGGCGAACAGGAATCGGAAGCCGAATTCGAACAGGATAGCGGTTCGCGCATTGGCGGCGAACAGCCTCCATGTGCTGCGTGCGAACTCCATGGCATGCGTCCTTCCGTCGGATGCGGTGGCTGGTTGTTCGAGCCATTCTACCTGATGCGCTGGTTGGGAGCTCGCGCACTGCGGCGTTAATCGAGGGCGAGCAGCGCTTTCGCTACGGCGTCGATATCCAGCAGGGGAAGCGTTTCCGACGGGAAGCTCGGACGGCGCTCGATGGCCAAGAGGGCATGTTCGGTTTCGTCGAGGTCGACGACGTAGGGCGTGCCGTAGAACTGCAGCCCCAACAGGCATCCTTCCCCTTCGACGAGCACGACGTGCCCCGGTCCAGTGTCGGGGGCTCTCGTGTCGACGATGGGGGCCAGCTCGTTGCCGCGGAACAGCACGCCGCAGAACTGCTCGGGCAAGAGGGCAAGGGGCTGCACGCGGCTGGCGGCGACCACTTCGACGATGGACGAGAACGCGATGGCCATGTCTCCGTCATCGGTGGGGATGACCAGCGCGTTATTCCGCCGAGCCTCTTGGCGGTCCTTGCCGATGAGCGTTTCGATCCAGTGCAGACGTTGGCTACGGTCGCGCATGGGTTCCCCTGTCCTTCGCCGCGTCGTTCAGAAAGCGCCGTACGCTTATCACGATGCAGGGCGAACCGTCTTGCAGGATGGCGTATCCGATGCAGCCCAGTTCGTGCATGCACCGGCGGTCGAGCCGGGGCGGGAGGCTGCGGCATGGAGGCGTCCGGTCGAGCAGTGCCGGAAGCTGCAGCATCGAGATCCGCTCGTAGCCCTCAACGTCGTCTGCGGCCAAAGCGCATCGTTCCCCCAGAGCTTCAAGCAGGACGGTATATGCGGGGTGCGCCGCGTCAAGCGGAAAGGGCTTGGCACCTTGGTTGAGCATCTCGATATGCGCGCCGTGTTCGTCCTCGTACCAGGTTGAGGTTGCTTTCGACCCTTCTCCCGCTGCGCCGCCGCGCTGGACGCGGGCGGGGTCGAACGCCTCGAAGCGCACGATCTGCTGTGCGGGAACTGCGAAGCGGACGCCTCCGGTGCGCAGCAGGGCGGCTTCGAACACGGTGAACGGCACGGGAAAGCGTAGGACGATCTCCAACGTGCCGCGTTCGGTGTTGCGCATCGTGCCGCGCCCGCCGATGCGCTGCAGCATGCAGCCTATCTCGTTCAGTTCTGCGAAGGCGTTGCCATCGCTGGCGGCGCTCGGCAAGAAGAATTGCGGCAGAAGGATGAACGCGCCTATCTCCTCGTCGGAATACGCGTCCAGCGGACGGGCGAGAAGGCCGCGTTCCGACGCTATCGTGGCGATACGGTGCGCGTCGAAGGGCCTGCCGTCGTGCTCGATGCGGCAAACGACATCCGAACCTTCGTTTTCCAGGCGCAAGCGTATGGTTGCGCGTTCCGGTTTTCCCAGGTCGGCGCGTTCCTCGGCGCTTTCGATGCCGTCGCGGATACATGATCGAAGGGCGCGTCTGAGCGTTTCCTCGATGGATGCGAGCACCGAACGATCCAGATCCATGCGTCCTTGCTCGAGCTCCAGATCGACGGGAACGCCGAACTGGCGTCCGTAGTCCTCGACGAGCTTATGAAGCGATGGGGCGATGCGGTCGAACGCTTCGATGCGCGAAAGGGCGACGGTGGATCGCAGGTGGTCGAGGGTCTGCGCGTACGAGAACGCGATATCGCTGAGCACGCGGTCGTTCGGAAGGCTTTCGGCGTGCGCTCGCAAAGACCGGTTCGTCTCCTCCAGCTGCGCGATCAGGTTCGACAGCTTTTCGTCTCGCTCGCTGCGCGCATCGCGATCGGCGAACGAAGAAATCGCTTCGATCCCTCCGTTTTCTGCATCGTCTTCCTGGGGTGCGGAAGGCATCTCGAACGGCGGGATGCCTTCGGGATCCTCCACGATGGTGCAGCTGTCCACGAAGAACGCACCGCTGATGGCTGCGAGCACCCGCTCGGGCGTGCGCGAGACGAAGGTGACGAACAAGCCGTGGTCGCGCAGGTAGGGAATCGTCTCCCGACTGCTCTTGATCGCGTGCGGATGGCATGTTGCCGAGTCGCACAACGGCGCGATGCGGCGCATGACGAGCGAAGCGCGCGTGTTCTCGAGCCCGCAATTGGGCTTGAGCTTCGCCTGCACGGTGATCTCCTCGCGTTTCACGACCGGTTCCCTCCGTCGCGCTCTATCTGGTTCGATTGCGCGAACACGCAACGGTTCTTGCCCGTCTCCTTGCCGTGGTACAGCGCGCGGTCGGCCGATGCGAAGTTCTCGCCGAACGTGAGTTCCGGATCGTAGGCGCTCAGACCGAACGTGAGCGTGCACGAAAATTCGCCTAAGTCGTCGCTGATGGGATAGTTGGCCACTTCCTCACGCATCTGGTTGCACAGACGCAAGGCCTCGTGGTCGGGCGTGGAGAACAGCACGAGCAGCAGTTCCTCGCCGCCCCATCGGATGACCGGATGGTTGCCGGAGAGATCGTCGAGGATGTCGGCGATGCAGACGATGGCGATGTCGCCGGCCTGATGGCCGCGCACGTCGTTGATGAGCTTGAAGTCGTCGATATCGCACAGGGCGAGCACGATGTTCGCTTCGCAGCTCATGCGTTCGATCTCTTGCTCCAGGTAGTCGGTTAAATAGTGGCGGCTGAACAAGCCGGTCAGCTGGTCGCGGAATGCGAGCGCCCGCATGACGTCCAGCTGCCGCTTCAGGGCGGCGTTGTCGGCGCGCAGGCGTTCGCGGTCTTCTCGGACGCCTTCCGATCCGCTCGGCGCGCTGCCTGTTTCGGTTCGGAATCGCGTCATGCCCCAGCTTCGCTTTCGTGCGGATCTTCATCGATTTTGAAGCGGCCGATCAGGTGCTTGAGTTCGTTCGCGCGATCCGCAAGCTCCTCTCCGATGACCGCGCTTTCCTCGGAGGCGGCCGAGTTCTCCTGCACGACCTGGGAGAGGCTGTCCATGCTCTCCTGTATCTGGGCGACCGCTTCGAGCTGCTGCTCGGAGGCGTGAGCGATGGAGGACATCGCCGTCTTGATATCTTCGATAGAGGTAACGGCTTCCTCCATGTTCGAAGATGCGGAGCCGATCAGCTCGCTTCCGGCCTCGACGTTTTCGATGGCGCGCCCGGCGAGTTCGTCGGCCGCGCGCGACGCTTCGCTCACTTGCGAGGCGAGGCGGCGGATCTCCTCGGCCACAATGGCGAAGCCGCGTCCGGCATCACCTGCGCGCGCGGCTTCGACGGAGGCGTTCAGCGCGAGGATGTTCGTCTGGAACGAGATGTCTTCGATGGAGTTGGCCAGCTGCGAGATGCTCTGGGCGTTGTCTTTGATCTCCTCGATGGCGCGCACGGTGCGGGCTATCGAGTCGCTGCTTTCCTCGACCGCGCCCAGTACATCGGAGGTGTTGGAATTCACGGTCAGGACGCTTTCGGTGTTCTCTCCCACCACGTGCGTGATGCTCTGAACGTTGGCGGCAAGCTCTTCGATGGCGGTGGCTTGCTCGGCGGAGCCTTGCGCGACGGCTTGGGAACTGTCCGACATCTGCGATGACGAGCGAGCCACCTGCTCGGCTGTTTCGCTGAGCTGCTCGGTGGCGAAGCGCAGCGAAGCTACCGTTTCGTTCATGGATGAAGCGAGCGAGCCCAGCTCGTTGCCGGACGTGCAGGATGAGCGCACCGTCAGATCGCCGTCGGCCAACCGCTTCGCTATGCGGTCGATCTCCTGAATGGGCGCGGCGATGCTGTGCGTGATGCGCCTCCACATAACGATGACGAGCACGATGGCCGCCGTCCCTAGAAGCCCGATGGCCAGCGAGGTTCCGACCTCGACGCTGAACGAGTCTTTGACGAAGGCCTGCGCTACGTGCTCTGCGTTGTTCACGACCTCGGTGGACAGGTTGACGGTCACTTCCTTTTGCGCGAGGTACTCGTTCGAGTACAGGTCGATGGCGCGGTCGATGTCTCCCGCTTCGGCCGCGCCGATCACGGCGTTGCGGCGCGCGCCCAGCTCGTCGCAGGCGTTCGAGAAGCGTTCTAGAAGATCGGGATCGGCTTTGAACAGCGACCGGACGACGTTCAGCTCGTTCATGCGTTGTTCGGTGAGATCCTCGATGGCCACCAGCGCTTTCTGTTTCGCCGCGTCGTTTTCTGCGTCAAGCAGCTGCTCGACGTACGTCGACATCTCCTCGATCGTGAAGCGAAGCGCCACGGCGCTTTTCGAAACCATGTACGGCCGGTTGTAGAACTCTTTGGTCATGGAGGCGTTCGCGTGGACGCCGTAGAGCGCCACTGCGATCGAAAGGGCGAACAGGGCGATGACGATGCCGTAGGATATCATCAAGATGCGGCTTATGCTGATGTTGCTCGGTTTCATGCTCATACGTTGGTCGCTTTCGCTTGTCTTCGATAAACGGAGTTCCCCTGGTATTCGAACAGCGTACGTTCGCGGATGATCTCGGCGTGCCCCAGCATGAGGTAGCTCGATGGGGCGAGGTGGCGGTGCAATGTCGCGATCACCCGGTTGCGAACTTCGGCTTTGAGGTAGATGATGACGTTTCGGCACATGATGAGGTCGTACGTCCTGCGCAGGACTTCGTCGTCGCAGAGGTTGCCCTGCGCCAGAAAGACGCGCGAGCGGATGCGCTCGGCAACGGTGTACAGCTGACCGTTCCGAACGAAGTACGCATTGCGCCAGCGACGGGGCACCCTGTTGATGCGCGATTCGGGATAGGCGGCCGTACGCGCCTCTTCGATCGCAGGTTGCGACAGGTCGATGCCGGTGATGCGAACGGAGGGGATCGGGTGGGTTCGCGCGTAGTCCTCGACCAGCATCGAGACGCTGTAGCATTCTTCTCCCGTGGAGCAGCCGGCGCACAGTATGTTCCACGGGCGGTTCGGCCGCTTGGCCAGCAATTCCGGGAAAGCTGTGGCGAAGAGGAACTTGAACTGCGCGCTTTCGCGCAGGAAGTAGGTGTAATGGGTGGTGACGAGGTTGACGAACCGGTTTCGCTCCTGCTGGTTTCGCCCTGACTCCACGAGGTCGAAGTACGCCGAAAACGACGGCAGCTGCAAGCGATCGCGCTCGCGCGCGAGGCGGCATTCTAGCAGGGTGCGCTTCGAATCCATGTCCAGACCGTACGTCTGGGCAAGA
>OCAN01001463.1_pt1 | contig 11506 bp, 10 predicted proteins | sample 1538321 | NCBI WGS metagenome assembly OCAN01 (sample SAMEA2580294, study PRJEB22360) | human gut metagenome | biome: human gut; feature: human-associated habitat; material: faeces | place: Denmark | collected 2008/2010 | reverse complement strand
CTCATTGAATTTGCCGGGGCAGAAGAGCTCTCCGGCAGCTAAGGGGTACGGCTTCCGCTACCCGGCCATTGTGCCGCAGGAAACCGAACTCCGCAAGCGTTCAACGCGTATGATAAATCATTCTGCGCTGGTGTGCGGCCTTGCCTTCTCAGGCGTCCGGCCTTACTTTTTGGAGAAATGCAAGCAATCCGGAACGCGCTGCGCCCCTCTGGGGCAAGCGCGGAGCGCCGTCCGCGGTGTGCCGGAAAGGAGTTTCCCCCATGCCTTCATTCTTAAAACTGCTGACAGGAGCCTTCATGAGCCTCTTTCTGGGAGTCGCGGCCGGGGCTGCGATCGCCGCCCCTTCGCCGTCATCCGGGGCTTCCGATATCGTCCCGGTCATCCCCGATCCGCTTTCCGGGAAAGAGGAGCAGGTCACTAAATTACCCAACGGTTTGTCCGTGCTCATCCTGAAGGATACCCGCTTCCCCCTCGTCTCCACCCGCCTCTACGTGCACGCCGGTTCCTCGTATGAAACGCCGGATCAGGCGGGCATCAGCCACGTGCTCGAACATATGGTGTTCAAGGGCACGGACAGCCGCCCCAAAAGCGCCATCAGCCAGGAAGTGGAATCCGCGGGCGGCTATCTGAACGCGGCCACGAGCTATGACTATACGGTCTATATCACCGACATGCCCGACCGCCACTGGAAGCTCGGCATGGACGTAGTCCGCGACATGGCCTTCCACCCCACGCTCGATCCGCAGGAGCTGGAATCCGAAAAGAACGTCATCGTCGCGGAACTCCAGCGCGGCGAGGACGATCCGGGCAGCCGGATGTTCAAAACCCTGTTGGCGGATACGCTGAAGGGCACCCCGTACGATCGCCCCATCATCGGCTATGAGAAGACCATCCGCGCCCTGACCACGCAGAACCTGCGCGACTATATCGCCAAGTACTACCAGCCGCAGAACATGCTGCTCGTGGTCGTGGGCAACGTCGATCCCGCCGAAGTGCTCGCCGAAGCGGAAAAGATGTTCGCACCCTATAAGAATACCACCCCGCTCAAGGAAGTCATGCCCTACGAGGCCGACCGCCTCCCCCTGCCGGGCAGCAAGCCCGCGCTGGTAGTACAGCCCGGCCCGTGGAACAAAGTCTACCTGGCCGCGGCCCTGCCCGTCCCCGGTTCGTCGAGCTACCAGTCCGCCACGTTGGACGTGCTGGCCTATCTGCTCGGCGGCGACCGGACCAGCCTGTTCTACAAAACCTATAAATACGAACGCCAGCTTGTGGACAGCATCAGCGTCTCCAATGTGGGGTTCGAGCGCATCGGCGCGTTCGTGGTCACGGCGGAGCTTGACGCGGACAAGGTGGAGCCGTTCTGGACCTCGCTCACCAAGGATTTCGCCGCGCTGGACGCTTCAACGTTCACTCCCGAGCAATTGGAGCGCGCCAAGCTGAACCTTGAAGACGATCTGTACCGCTCCAAGGAAACGCTGTCCGGCCTTGCCTCCAAGATCGGCTACTTCCAGTTCTTCATGGGCGGCGATCAGGGCGAACGGAACGCCATTGAGGCGCTCCGCAACGTGGACAACGGTATGCTCAAGCAAGTGCTGGCGGCGTGGGTGCAGCCCGATCGCCTGACCACCGTGGTCCTGCCGCCCAAGGACGCCAAGATGCCGGACATGCAGGCCATCCTCGACAAGGAATGGAAATCCGGGGCCAAGGCTTCCGCAGCGAAGACCGCGGAAGCCGGCAAGACAGAGGTCATCGACCTCGGCAAGGGCCGTACCGTGGTGCTCATCCCGGACAAGACCCTGCCCTACGTTTCCGCGAACCTGACCTATTCCGGCGGCGACGCGTTGCTGAAGCCTTCCGAACAGGGCCTCTCCGCGCTCGTCTCCAACGTGCTGACCAAGGGCACGGCGAAACGCAGCGCTACCGAAATGCAGGCGTTCCTTGCCGATCGCGCGGCGGGGCTTGCGGCTTCGGCCGGGCGCAAGACCTTCTCGGTAAACCTCACCACGCCCGCCCGTTTCAACAAGGATCTGTTCGATCTGCTCGGCGAGGTGGTCACGGCCCCCGCGTTCAGCAAGGACGAAACCGCCCGCGGCATCAAGGATCAGCTCGCAGCCATCAAGTCCCGCGAAGACCAGCCGCTCGGGCTCGCCTTCAGGAAGCTGCCGCCCTTCCTCTTCCCCGGCAGCGTGTACGGCTACCTCCAGCTCGGAGAGCCGGAAAACGTGCAGAAATACGACGAGGCCCAGCTCCGCAGCTTCTGGAACCGCCAGAAGGCCCGCCCGTGGGTGCTCGCCGTGTCGGGCGATTTCGACCGCGATCAGATATTGGCGTTCGCCAAGAGCCTGCCCGCTCCCGATCAGAGGAAAGTGGACGTGCCCGTCCCCGCGTGGGGCACGAGGCCGGAACTCGACATCCCCATGCCGGGGCGCAATCAGGCCCACCTCATGCTGATCTTCAAGACCGCGCCCGATACCAGCCCGGATACGCCCGCGCTGGATCTGCTCGAAACGTCGCTCGGCGGCATGGGCGGCCCCCTTTTCCGTGATCTGCGCGACAAGCAGGGCCTCGGCTACACCGTGACCGCCTTCAACCGCCAGACCTCGGAAAACGGGTACATGGTCTTCTACATCGGGACCGAACCCGGCAAAATGGCGCAGGCGGAAGAGGGATTCAAGCGGATCATCAATGACCTGCATCAAAATCTCCTGTCGGAAGAGGATGTTAACCGGGGCAAGAACCAGCTCGAAGGAGACTACTACCGGAACATGCAAAGCCTCGGCAGCCGTTCGGGCGAAGCCGCGGCCCTGACGATGGAAGGCTATCCGCTCTCCTTCACCAAAGATCAAATAGAAAAGAGTAAAAACGTAACTCCTGAACAACTCAGGGAAATCGTCAAAAAGTACCTGAATGTCGACTCGGCATACACGATAAAAGTCTTGCCTTAATTCTCAAAGCACCCTATAGATTCGGTCGCGGGTTCGGAAACGGCCCCGCACCCGAATCCGCTGGTCGGATTTGTGGGGTTGCCTAGATAACGGCAGACAGGCCAAAGCCCGTTTTCCGATTATTTTTGCGGCGGGGACGTTTTTTTGCTTGCCAAACCCAAATGGATTGTGTAAGAGCTAGTCCCTGTTGCTGGTGTAGCTCAACTGGCAGAGCAGCTGATTTGTAATCAGCAGGTTGCGGGTTCGAGTCCCATCACCAGCTCCAGCAAAAGCCGTAAGGCTTCCGGTTCGCCGGTTGGAGCACAAGCGGAAGCGATTCCGCGCGCATCGACAAAAACAGATTGCAATGGCCCTGTTTTTGTCTTCCTAAAGTGGAGGGGTTCCCGAGTGGCCAAAGGGAACAGACTGTAAATCTGTCGTCGTGAGACTTCGGAGGTTCAAATCCTCCCCCCTCCACCAGATGAAAAAAGCTGACACGGCTGTAGGAGACAGGTAAAAACTGTCAGGGGACTACGGCATACAGGCGGGAATAGCTCAATGGCTAGAGCATCAGCCTTCCAAGCTGAGGGTTGCGAGTTCGAGTCTCGTTTCCCGCTCCACACCTGCCTCTTCCTCACCTCCCCCATTTCGCCGTGCCTAACGTATCGGGATGCCAGAGCGCTGCCAGATTGATGGCTAGTGATGGATGGTCTTGTGACGCCACAGGCTCTGTCCCATAAAAATCCGTTATCTTCTGCAACCAAGAAGGGAGACCGTCATGGGTAAGGAAAAATTTACGCGTACCAAGCCTCATATGAACATTGGTACTGTCGGTCACATCGACCACGGCAAGACCACTCTGACTGCCGCCATCACCAAAGTCGCTGCTATGAAGCAGGGCGGTAAGTTCATCGCGTACGACGAAATCGACAAGGCTCCGGAAGAAAAGGAACGTGGCATCACCATTTCCACCGCCCACGTCGAATACGAAACCGACAACCGTCACTACGCTCACGTGGACTGCCCCGGCCACGCCGACTACATCAAGAACATGATCACCGGTGCCGCTCAGATGGACGGCGCGATCATCGTGGTTGCCGCCACCGACGGTCCCATGCCCCAGACCCGTGAGCACATCCTGCTCGCCCGTCAGGTCGGCGTGCCTCACCTCGTCGTGTTCATGAACAAGTGCGACCTCGTCGACGACCCCGAACTGCTCGAACTCGTCGAAATGGAAGTCCGCGAACTGCTGAGCTCTTACGGCTACCCCGGCGATGAAATCCCGGTTGTCCGCGGTTCCGCTCTGAAGGCTCTGGAATCCGATAGCGCCGATGCCCCTGACGCCCAGTGCGTGCTCGAACTGCTCGCCGCTTGCGACAGTTACTTCCCGGATCCGGTCCGCGAAACCGACAAGCCCTTCCTGATGCCCATCGAAGACGTGTTCTCCATCTCCGGCCGCGGTACCGTGGTCACCGGTCGTGTGGAACGTGGCGTCATCAAGGTAGGCGAAGAAGTCGAAATCGTGGGTATCCGTCCCACCGTGAAGACGACCTGCACCGGCGTCGAAATGTTCCGCAAGCTGCTCGATCAGGGCCAGGCCGGCGACAACATCGGCGCTCTGCTCCGCGGCACGAAGCGTGACGAAGTGGAACGCGGCCAGGTTCTCGCCGCTCCCAAGAGCATCACGCCCCACAAGAAGTTCAAGGCTGAAGTGTACGTTCTGTCCAAGGAAGAAGGCGGCCGCCATACCCCGTTCTTCACCGGCTATCGTCCTCAGTTCTACTTCCGTACCACCGACATCACCGGTATCATCGCTCTTGAAGAAGGCGTTGAAATGGTTATGCCCGGCGATAACGCTACCTTTAATGTCGAGCTCATTCACCCCATCGCCATGGAAAAGGGCCTCCGCTTCGCTATCCGCGAAGGTGGTCGTACCGTCGGCGCTGGTGTTGTGACGGAAATCGTGGAGTAAAGCCATGCGCGTCAACATCCTGCTCGCTTGCACCGAATGCAAGCGCCGCAATTACGCCACGGTCAAGAACAAGAAGAACACGACCGCTCGTGTCGAACTGAAAAAGTTCTGCCCCTGGTGCAGAACCCACACGGTTCACCGCGAAACCCGGTAGTGACTTCATAAACGCAGGGCAGTAGCTCTAACGGCTAGAGCGGCGGTCTCCAAAACCGCATGTTGGGGGTTCGAATCCCTCCTGCCCTGCCATTTTCATTTCTGCAGGAACGTATCATGACCAAGAAACCGACGACAGCACAAGAAGAAAAATCCGAAGGCATCGTTGCCAAGGCGAAAGCGTTCAGGAACTATCTTGAGTTGTCCAAGACTGAGCTTCGCAAGGTGACCTGGCCCACGGTCAAGGAAACCCGTACGACCAGTCTGGTGGTGTTGGCCTTCGTCGTTGTCATGGCGATCTTCCTCGGCGTTGTGGATCTCGGGCTCTCCAAACTCATCTCCTTCATTCTCGCTGCTTAATGGAGAAGCCCATGATCGAAGAAAACAATGCGTCCTCAGGGGCGGTCGAATCGTCTGCCCAACAGTCCCAAGCAGAAGCAAAACCCGCGCAGTCAGAATTGACTGCGCAGGACATTTTGGCGGCGTCCACAGTTCAGACCGAGTTGAGCGCGGGGAACCAGGATACCGGGAAATCCCGCTGGTACATCGTGCACACCTACTCCGGCTTTGAACAGCGCGTAGAGGCCACCATCAAGGAAATGATGCGCAACGCCCAGGACAACGGCCTCATCCATGAGGTTGTGGTTCCGACCGAAAAGGTTATCGAACTGGGCAAAGGCGGTGCCAAGCGTACCACCACGCGTAAGTTTTATCCCGGTTACATCATGCTCCGCATGACCATGACCGATTTTTCATGGCACCTCGTGCAGAGCATTCCCAAGGTGACGGGATTTGTGGGCGGCAAAAACCGTCCCGCTCCCATGAAGGACGAGGAAGCGGCCCGCATCCTTTCCCTCATGGAAACCCGCCAGGAACAACCCCGTCCCAAGTTCAGCTTCGAGCGGGGCGACGACGTGCGCGTCATCGACGGGCCTTTCGGCGGCTTCAACGGCGTTGTTGAAGACGTGAACTACGACAAGGGCAAGCTTCGGGTGTCCGTGTCCATCTTCGGCAGACAGACTCCCGTGGAACTGGATTTCATCCAGGTCTCCAAGGGATAACGATTGCTTGCAGTCTGCGGCCCCATGTGCCGTATTAATAGAGGTTGAAAGACAATGGCCAAGAAAGAAGTTGCCAAAATCAAGTTGCAGATTCCCGCTGGCGCTGCGAACCCTTCGCCGCCGGTAGGTCCCGCCCTCGGTCAGCACGGCCTGAACATCATGCAGTTCTGCAAGGAGTTCAACGCCCGCACCATGGAACAGAAGGGTATGATCATTCCCGTGGTCATCACCGCTTATGCTGACCGTTCCTTCACCTTTATCACCAAGACCCCGCCGGCCGCCGTGCTGGTAATGAAGGCGGCCAAGGTGGAAAAGGGTTCGGGCGAACCCAACCGTACCAAGGTGGGCAGCATCACGATGCAGCAGGTTGAAGAGATCGCCAAGCTGAAGCTCCCCGATCTCAACGCCAACGGCATGGAAGCCGCCGTCAAGTCCATCATGGGTACCGCCCGCAGCATGGGCATCGAGATCAAGTAAGGATCTCCACCGCGTCAGTCGTACTGCCCTTCCTTGCATCAAGGATTCGGCAGGAGATGTTGGAAGACCAGCTTTTGAAAGGATAGAGCAATGCCCTTCGGGAAAAAATATCGTAAGGCGGTAGAAGGTCTCGACCTCTCCCAGCGCTTCTCTGTAGAAGAAGCAGTGGAGAAGTCCCTCGGTGCCTCTTTCGCCAAGTTTGATGAAACTGTGGACGTGGCCATCGGCCTCGGCGTTGACCCCAAATATTCCGACCAGATGGTCCGTGGCGCCGTCTCCCTGCCTCATGGCCTGGGCAAGACCGTCCGCGTGGCCGTGTTCTGTAAGGGCGAAAAGGAAGCCGAAGCTCGCGCTGCCGGCGCCGACATCGCCGGTGCGGAAGAGCTCGTCGCGAAGATCAAGGAAGGCTGGCTGGAATTCGACGCCGCCGTCGCCACTCCCGATGTCATGGCCCTCGTCGGTCAGGTCGGTCGTGTGCTCGGCCCCCGCGGCCTGATGCCCAACGCCAAGACCGGTACCGTGACCTTCGACGTCGCCACTGCCGTTAAGGAACTCAAGGCCGGGCGTGTCGACTTCAAGGTCGACAAGGCTGGCGTGCTCCACGCCCCCCTCGGCAAGGTTTCCTTCGGCCCCGAAAAGATCCTTGGCAACCTCAAGGCTCTCGTCGAGACCGTGAACCGCCTGAAGCCTTCCGCGGCCAAGGGCACCTATATGAAGAACATGGCTGTCTCCACCACGATGGGCCCCGGCTTTAAGGTGGATATGACCTTGATCAAAAAGTTCATCGAAGGCTAACCCCCTTTGAGAACAAAAACGGTCCGCTAGGACCGTTTTTGGCAATGGATTGGGAATTCGAGTCGAAGACGGCAGGCGGGGAAACCCTCAATCATGCCTGCTCAGACGCTTTCTTTGGCTCGGCTTTCCACTGCGAAGATTTTGAACGAATCTTCGAGCAACCCCTAACGTGAAGGAGATTCACGTGAATAGATCTGAAAAAGCTGCCCTGATTGCGCAGATTAAGGCGAAAGCCGACGCTGCCTCTTTTGTGGTAGTGACAGATTTCAAGGGGATGACGGTGGAAGAGCTGACGCGGCTCCGTGCGAAACTCTATGAGTGCGGCGGCGAGTATCTCGTCGTCAAGAACACGTTGGCCCGCATCGCCCTCACCGATGGTATGCATGATTCCGTTAAGGACATGTTCAAGGAAAACTGCGGCATCGCCCTGACCTCTCAGGATCCGGTGGCGGTCGCCAAGGCGGTTTCCGAATTTGCCAAGACCAGCAAGCTGTTTACTGTTCGCCACGCCAGCCTCGAAGGCAAGATGCTCTCCGCCGCCCAGGTGGACGCTCTCGCCAAGCTGCCCGGAAAGCAGGAACTCCTTGGTCAGGTCCTCGGCACCATGAACGCCGTGCCTACCAATTTCGTCTCCCTGTTCGCCAACATGGTTCGTCCTCTTATGTACGCCCTCAAGGCGATCGAAGAGAAAAAGGCTGCCTAGGCAACCCGTTAAACACCCAAGCCAAAGTCTCAAAGGAGCAATCCCATGGCCGTTACCAAAGAAGAAGTTGTTGAATTTATCGCTAACATGACCGTGCTCGAACTCTCCGAATTCATCAAGGAACTCGAAGAAAAGTTCGGCGTGTCCGCTGCCGCTCCCGCCGCTGCCATGATGGTGGCCGCTCCCGCTGAAGCCGCTGCTCCCGCTGAAGAAAAGACCGAATTCGACGTCATCCTGAAGTCCGCCGGCGCCAACAAGATCGGCGTCATCAAGGTTGTCCGCGCTCTGACCGGCCTCGGCCTGAAGGAAGCCAAGGACAAGGTTGACGGCGCTCCCTCCACCCTGAAGGAAGCCGTGTCCAAGGAAGAAGCCGAAGAAGCCAAGAAGCAGCTGGTTGAAGCCGGCGCTGAAGTTGAAGTGAAGTAAGTTCACTTTATACGCGCTTTCAAAGGCGGTGCGGGTTTTCCCCGCGCCGCCTTTTTTATTGCACGAATTGGAAGGAGAACCTTTCAGAAGAAAGGCTTCACCCTCACCCTCCAATTCCCCATTCTTTCTAGACTTTCGCCCCATCGAATCCCTGTCCGCAGCGTTTCCGGATCCCAAAGGAGGGCGCCGGTGATTCCGAAGCGTATCGGAAAGAGAACTTGCCCAGAGCCATTGGAGAAAAGCGGGATATCCGGCCGATAGCCGATGCCCGGCCTCCCCTCCTGCCGGAAAGGAAAAAGAAGGGATCTTGGGCGCCCTCACCACAAAGAGCATGTGGGAAAGGGCCGGGAAAACAAAGGGGAAAGGCGGGCTCAGCATTGCCGTCAATCCTGCCCCTGCGGCTCATCATCCTTCCCCATAGAACGCGCTGCCAGCCAGCACGCGCCGCCGAAACAGATGAGGGCACCGGCCATAAGCATCAGCAACAGCCACAAGATTATTTCATTGTGGGGAAAACGGTCCACGAACAGCAACATGACGAAGAGGCCGGCAAGCCCGATTTTCAGGATGGTCAGGCCAAACAGCCTCCCGGGCCGCCCTCTGAGCCCTGCACCGATGCAGGCCCCAAAAACGATGATGGCCAAGGCCCAAAAGAACATGCCGAAAACACTGTCCATGCGTACCTCCCCATTAAAAGATGAAGCTGGGTGCCTCGTTCTCCCTTTATGGAGTGGGACCGCAAGAGAGCGGCGGTGAATGCAGGGAAACGGGACAAGAGGCCAAGGCTTGCTCACAGGCACCGGCATTCCGGAAAAGGGGTAGGAAAACACACTTCGGAGCTCATGGGAAGGGTTACAGAGGTCGGGGAAACAAAGGGAAAACGGCGCTCTGTTCAGCGTTTCCGCCAGTCCCACGGAGGCTCCTCCCCACTCTGCCTCTTCCGACGCGCAGCCAGCCAGCAGCCGCCTCCGAAACAGGCAACACCTCCGGCCATCAGCATCAGCAGCACCCAGGCGAACAGCCCGTAACCGTCACGGCATATCGTGAAGGCCAAACCTCCGCAAAGCAGACCGGCAAGCCCGAGCGCAAGAGTGACGACCCCAAATCTCCTGCCGGAACGTCCTCTGAATGCGGTACCGATAGAGGCTCCGAAAACAAGCGGCACCCCCAGTGCGAGGAAAAAAACGATAAACGGACCGTCCATGCGTACCTCTCTGGTCGTTCCAGAACATTCGAGGGAAAAAGGAAAGGAAGCCTCCTGCCCGGTATCTCCCGTTCATATCTTGGTGCCCCACGCCGAGCGCCCCCGCACCTATACCAAGGTTCTCTTTCCTTCTATGGCGAAAGTCCCCTCTTGGCAAAGCTGAGGGGAGGTGCGGTATGCCGCTTTTAGGGACTCAGTCGCCGGACGGAAGCGGCCTGTCGCCCGTTTCAAAGTCCTTACAGAATGAACGGAGAAGCCTCGAAGAAAGGGAGGGACAGACTCCCGGCAAGGAATCCCCTTCTCCCTTTCCCTGGGCTCACAGCCTTTCCACTATTCAAAAACCATGCCCCAAATGAAGATTTTTCGCTTCGTGAGGAAAAAAAGCTTGCCTTTATGACGATTCCTTCTTATCTTTTCGAATTCACGCGACACGAACCAGAGGTGGTATCTGTTCCAATTTTTTGAACTAACACGGGTATCATCAGTCGACAACAGCCCTCCGGATCTTCTGGAGGGTAACTATGTTGTCGACCTTGTTGCGTTTTTTATACATGATTGATTCCGAGAGCGCGCAACCCGAGCACGTTCCGGCTTTTGCCGACCAACCTTCTCAGAGGTGAAATGATGGGTCAGCTTACCAAACAATTTGGCAAGATCAAGGTTGAGGTGGAGATTCCCCACCTGCTCAACCTGCAGGTGGACTCCTACCGGAAGTTCATGCAGGAGGGACGTACGGAACGTCTCCCTGATGAAGGTCTGGAAGGGGTCTTCCGTTCTGTCTTCCCAATCGAAGACTTCAACCGTACCGCCAGCCTCGAATTCGTCAGCTACGAAGTCGGCGAGCCCAAGTACGATCAGGCGGAATGCATCTCCAAGGGTCTTACCTACGAATCCCCGGTACGCATCAAGGTCCGCCTTGTCGTCTATGATGTAGACGATGAGACCGAGGCGCGTACTGTCCGCGATATCAAGGAACAGGACATCTATTTCGGCACCCTGCCCCTGATGACCGAAAAGGGAACCTTCATCATCAACGGGACCGAGCGCGTCATCGTCAACCAGTTGCAGCGTTCCCCCGGCATCATCTTCGAGCACGACGGCGGCAAGACGCATACCAGCCGCAAGGTGCTCTACTCCTGCCGTGTCATCCCCATGCGCGGTTCGTGGCTCGACTTTGACTTCGACCACAAGGACATCCTCTACGTGCGCATCGACCGCCGCCGCAAGATGCCCGCCACGATTCTGCTCAAAGCCATGGGCATGAGCAAGACCGAAATCCTGGACTGCTTCTACAAGAAAGAAATCTACGAGCTTGAGGACGACGGCCGCGTCTCCTGCCACTTCAATCCCGAGCTGCACCGCAAGGAAGCCGCCTTTGCCGACATCGTCGACAAGGAAGGCAACGTGTTGGTGAAGGCCGGCAAGCCCATCACCAAGCGCGCGTGGCGCCAGATGGAAGCCGCCGGCGTCGAAAAGATCGAAGTGGCCCCCGAAACGCCCCTCGGCCTGTTCCTTGCCGAAGATCTGGTCGACAACGCCACCGGTGAAATCCTCGCCGAAGCCGCCGACGAAATCACCGCCGGCCTCTTCGACGCGTGCCGCGAAGCCGGGATCACGACCATTTCCGCGCTGCACACCCGCGGTACCGATACCTCTTCCTCCATCCGCGACACCCTGGTGCAGGACAAGACGCCCACCATGGAAAAAGCGCAGGAAGAAATCTATCGCCGCCTGCGTCCGAGCTCCCCGCCAACCCCGGAAATCGCTGCGTCGTTCTTCGACAACCTGTTC
>OCAN01001460.1_pt1 | contig 11554 bp, 9 predicted proteins | sample 1538321 | NCBI WGS metagenome assembly OCAN01 (sample SAMEA2580294, study PRJEB22360) | human gut metagenome | biome: human gut; feature: human-associated habitat; material: faeces | place: Denmark | collected 2008/2010 | reverse complement strand
TTAGGCCTGGCCCTGCTCATCATGGCCGCCCTGTACCTGGTGTTTTTCCCGGGGATCAACAAATATCAGACCCTGTCCGAGGAACGGAGTGAGGCCGAGTTTAAAAAACAGGAAATGGAAATGGCCATTGCCAGCCTGCCAGCCAATAAGACCATCAAGGACGCAGCCGCTGCGGATCTTTCAGCTAAAAAAGAAGGTTACGAAAAGCGTATGACCAACGATGAGCTGGATAACCTCATTACCAACCTGGTGGTGAACGAAGGCTTTAAAGCCCAGGATCTCGCGATCACAGCCAATGAGATTGCCACAGTCGCCTCTTTTGGCAGTGACGCTGCCGAGTCTACCGAGTCCAGCGACACCACCACCGAGGCCCAGGAAATGAAAGACCTGGCCGAGATGCAGGGCAATACCACCACGGATAAAAACAGTACAACCACCACTGCCGAGCCCACCATCAACGGTATCTATATCGGGACCGTCGCCATGACGATCCAGGGAAACATCGGCCAGTTCGAGAATCTGTTAGACACTGTCAATGCCCGTTCCGATATCCAGATTACCGCCTTTGATGTGAGCCCGGGAACCAGCAGTGCATCAAGCTCAGGCAGCAAAAATAAGGTTGCCAACCTGCGTGCGGGCACAAACACGGTCAGCGTGACCTTTAACGTGTATATGGTGGATAAAGGCGCTGCCGCGGCCAACACGGCTGAATAACAAGCTATTAATTGAGGATGGGCAACACCCCGTTCTCCTTTGATAAACCTTCCAAAATCCCGAAAAATACTGCGCCAGGTACTTTTCGGGATTTCGGGAGGGGATTTTAGGATTATTTTTGTTTTTTGATCAGAGCGCACCCGAGGGTGCTTTGTGATAAGGAAATGAAAAAGTCCGGGACGGCAGTGAAACGCTACGTCCCAGGAAGCGATGAGACGACTGGTGGAATTTACCGGTCCAGCACCACGGGCAGAACAGCCAAAAGCCCGGAAAGGAGCGTTGATGGATGAAAAAACAATGGAAGCTCGACAATAAGGGCATGACCCTGCTGGAAGTGATCGTGGCGTTCGCGATTTTTGCGATTGCGGCTACGATTTTGATTACCGGGTTTAACGGGGCACTGAAGGTGATGGGGAATAGTGAGTCTATAAAGAATGCGAGCCAGGAGAATACAGGGAAATTAAATGCGGTGGGTGCTTCGGCGCTTGAGGAATTTGAGGGGCTGAAAAATTCGGAGATTACGACGATTCCAGAAAATGGCAAGACGACGATATTAACCTTTTTTAAAAAATACGCAGTGCCTGGCACATTTTATATTGCGACTTCGACAGAAAAGGCAGATATGGATATGAAACTGTTTCAGCCAGATAATAGCGTGGACGCTCTAACTACGCCAACACTATCAGAAATACCCAAAAAAGAAGCAAAACCAGTGGAAGCGCCTACAGTGCCGGCTGAACAAAATGCCAATGTTGGTTATGGTGGATCAGTGCTCGACAGCAAAACAGGTAAATATTATGATAAATTGAAAAAAGATACATATATTGGCGTAATCACTTTAACACAACCATTTACCGATGCAGATGCAGGTGGTGCTAATCAGGTTCGTCAGCTCTATTTTACAAAAGATACGACTTCTATTGAGGTAAAAATGCCGGAGATACAAAAAAACCTGAAATTGGATTTGGATTTTCTTTATGTTAAAGGTAATATTATACAAGAAAACAATAGTAAGCTAATACTAACCAATATAAAAACAGTTAAGGACACTAATAAAAATAAAATTTTAATTTATTTTGCCAATGATGTTACTGTCGGGACAACGACAGGCATTGAAAAAGGATATTATCTGATTGATTTAGGTACGGCGGGGAAAGATCTTTTTAGCATGAAAAAAGAAGATTTTGATGTCTGCAATATCAAAAACATGTCCTATTTAGATCAAAATCAGATCGTGTATGATTATGTCACAAATTTATTTAAGGATAATAACTAGCCATGAAAGCAATAAATAACAAGCAGGGATCTGCATTGGTGTGGGTGTTGGTTATTTGCCTGATTTTTGGTCTTTTAGGAATCGCCATTGGTTGGGTTGCCCTGTCCATGAACCGGCGAAGTATAAAAAATGACAATCTTAATCAGAGCTATTTTACTGCACTGTCTACAGCTAATTCGGTTTTTAATAGCTTGAATGGATATGTTAGCGGCAATAATCAAAGTAAAAATTTTTATGATGATTTATATAAGAATCTTGTCTATGGAAATAAAGTGAGCGGGCAGAATTATTTTGTGAAATATGACAATGTTCTCGAAAAGGATGGTGGCTCTGTTCAGGAAAATACGGAGGGTATGGGAGAAGCGAATGTAGAAGCTGCCATGTCCAAAGGACATGCCATTATTACCTCTACCGCAACGGTAAACGACACAACAGAGACAGTTATTTTAGATGCTTACCGAAAGCCGGAAAGTATTATCTGGCCAGCGAAAGAATGGGCGACTACGTTGAAAGATGATGAACAGTTAAGCGGAGACAAAAACAGCAGAAAAATTTATGTGGGAAACAACAGCAGTATCGTGAACGATGAAACAAAAAAGAATGTAGCAGATAACACAATGGATGTGGCAGTCTATAAGTTGGAAGCAGAAAAAACACTTTCAGGTAAATTAACCATTAGCAGGGATATAGTAGGAAACGGCAACCTTGAAAAAAGAGCGGTTTTTATTTATTTAGAAAAAGGCGCAACTCTCAATATTTATGGAATGGATTATGAGCTTTTTAAAAATACTACGGCTCAAAATGTAACATCAACACAAAAGGATAAATGGTTTGAAAATGAGAAGGGCGAGTATACCACTGAAGCTTGGGAATATTATTATGGGCCAGATATTTTTATTTATATGGAGGATGAAGCTTCCGTTAATTTTATGAATCCTAATCGAAATGCAAATAGTAGCGAGATTGTGCCATTTCCTTTTTACATTACAGGTACAAGCAATACTGAAACAAAGCCAAAAGTAACGACAGAGAAGAATACAGATGTTAAAATTTATTGGATACAAGATGTCGAAATTTCTAAAAAAAATAATTCCGATGAATGGCTGACGGACAATGAAGGAAAAGTCTTTTCTAAAAATGAAAATAATGGTGTTCCGAGCCGTTTGCCCTTAAGTGGCTACAAGCAGGCTGGAAAACCCTATAATAATAATGCGACAAAGGTAGGGGAGACGCTTGCAGATAAAGGCGGTATTCTTCAAAACAGCTGGGAAATATACCAGTACGAAAGGAAGAAAATCGAATGAAAATTTTAAAACTGTCAGGAAAGGCAAAAAGGAATCAGAACGGCTTTACGCTCATCGAGCTAATCGTGACGCTGGCTATTTTTTCCATTATACTGGCAGTGGCCGGAAATTATTTGTATTTTGGAAACAATCTTTTTGCTCAAACTGAAGTTAAAAATACCCAAAAATATATTGGTGACAGTGTTTTTGAATATGTACAGAGACGTCTTACTTACGCTACACATGTGGAGATCATGAATCCAGATAAAACGAAAGATAAAGATCCTCAGTATGATAAGCTTTTTAGGCTAAGCGATAGCGGACAGCTTATGATTGGAACGTTTGAAAAAGAAGAAGAAAAGAAGAAAACTTACGCTTACACCAATGTTTTTGGTTCAGCATTTTATGATAGTGGCTATCAGGTAGATTATCAGGTAAAAGTGTTGGATACAACCCATTTAGAATTAACAGTCAATGTACTGGACAAGGGAAACACCAGTCCGGTTTATAGCACCAGCGAGGTCTTAAAGACCATTAATTTAAAGGCCAATACACGGGATAGCGGGAGCATTTTAGTGACAGGCGGCGAACGCAATGTTATTTATACGAACCCGGTGATTTCATACAACGAAGAAAAAACAGCCACCACCACCTATGATCCACTCGCGTTGAAAGATCAGATGTTGGATACTTACAGTAGAATCATAAAGGGTGAGGCCCTTAAAGACGGTGAAGCGATAACGGGCTTAATTAATAATCAATTTGCTTCAAATGATTTCATTTCAGCTTACGTTACACAATTTTACTATAAAGGACAGCCTTATCTGGGAAGCTGGAGTAAAGATATTGTTTATGCATACTGGCCGGATTTCCCGGGATTCGATCAAAATACCATCGATAATGTTGACAAAAAAGTAATGGAACTTACAGAGTATAAGGGGACAGCAGATGACAAAAAAAGTGATAATCAAACCTTGACGAATTATCTGACAAATTATAAAGGCACGATGAAAATGCGGGCATATCTTATATCGGAATCCAATACAAAAAAAGTCTCATGCTTTGTATATGTTTCGAATTCACAGGGGCAACAGTGGGCAACCCGATTGATTTACTGCGATGTACCAGGAGAAAGCGGATGGTATTATCTTGCTTATAGAGAGGGTAAAAGAACAAACGGGAGAATTACAGATAATATTACTATAGACAATAAAGTTTGGCGAAAAGAGGATGGTGTATCTAGCAGTAAAACCCCCGTTTATGATGAAATAACAAACAAAGCCAGCACGCAGGAAGGGACATGGGTAAAAGTGGAATGAAAAAGCGTTGTTTGAGGTTTTTTAAAAAAAATTACTTTCAAACTGAAAAGGGCTTTACCATGATCGAGCTCATTGTCACGATTACTGTACTGGCCGTTATCGCGGCTTTTACCATTCCATCACTTCTGGGATTTGTCGATGATGCTAAGGCCAAGGATTGCCGGTCGAAAACAAATGATATTAAGCGATCTTATACGGATTTAGTGGTTGACAAAGGTGTAGAGGTACCTACAAAGTATCGGAGCTTTTCGATTGTTGATAAAATTGTTATTGATAAATACGGCGGAGAAACCCAAGTGCTTGATACAGAAGATGAAACAGGAAGTAAAGTGGAAAAAGTTTATAAAGGTATTTGTCCGAGCGGGGGGATTTATCTTATTCAGTTCGTAGATACCGAAGAAAGTAAAGGTACGGAAGTTGAGATGCATATTCTATGCTCTTGTGAAGGACATACAAGTGACAAGGCTGGGGTAACGCATATTGCGATACGTACTCTTGAGAATGATATAAAAAGTGATAATTCCTTTATAGTAAGCTATTTTAATGCACATCCAACGAGTACATTGGACTCTACAGGTAAGAATTTTGCGCCAGATGTACAAAAAATATTGGAATTTTTAGGCGTTGATACAAAGACAACATGTAGTTGGCGTATTGAAAAAATTGGTGAAGACTATAATATTTATTGGACAGAAACTTTTATTGATGATTTACCAGAGGGAAATGAAATATATGTAACAAAATACAATGTTTCAACAGGTAAGTTTTATCATGCCAAGACAGAAGTTGGAGTACACTCTGATGGTGAAAAGGATATTAAACATATCGAAACAAATGCCAATTGGATAGAGGATAAATAATTTGAGAAAGATGAAAAAATATAATAATTCTAGCGGCTTCACCCTCATAGAACTCATCATCGTCCTCGTGATCCTCGCGATTCTGGCTGCTTTTACAATTCCCGCCATGTTGGGCTTTGTCGGTAATTCAAAAGAAAAGCTGTGTGAATCGGCAAGGAGTGACTGTCTGCGTTACTATCAGGCGCAGGCCACAGAAAAACTGCCGGCAACCAGAGAAGAAGCGATTCCTATATTAGCAAAGGCAATTCAGAATAGCTATGGTGATGCGACGATAGAAAATAATATCGCAAAGGGGGTTTGTCCAGCAGGTGGTGAGTATAATCTGGCAGAATGTAGATTTGAATTTGAAAATGGATATTATCGTTTGAAAGAAGTCCCATGTAGTGTGCACCATGATAAAGATTCATCACGGCCGAATTTAGACGCATCAAAAAGTTTGGCAGAAAAACTATTAGATTTATTTAAATCAAGTCAGCAGTCAGATTTTATTAAAGAGTTTTTCAAAGAAAATAATAACAGCTTAAAACCTGTAGATGAGATTGACCTGAAAAATATTTTTGGTGAGGATTGGAATTCAACGATTAACGGAAAACCAGAATCCCTATATTGGCGTCCACTGACTATGGAGGTAAATGGTGAAAAAACTTATATCATGTATGCTAATACAACGAATACACAAGATCATGCGCAGTGGAAAGGATATGTTGTTGAAATAAATGGTGTGTATTACAGAACAACAAAAAAAAATAACTATAACGGAATGCTCGATCAATCCGACAGTCTGTCTAACAAAACCAGCTTTCAAAATAGCGAGGAACTGGAAAAATGGATAATAGACCACCATTTTGAAAAAATAATCTGAGAAATTTTTAAATATATCTCCCGAAAACCCGAAAACTCTCTCTCCAGGACTTTTCAGGATTTCGGGAGTTTTTACTTGTTTAATAAAAAGTATCTGTTCGGACGAAATCAAAATTAAATAAGATTATCCTCAAACATCAAAAGACGACCGGTAAAATTTACCGGTCGTCTTTTTTATGCTTCTCCCTCAAATTCCTCATCCATTTGCCTAAGCCATTTAAAATGCTTGTTCAGCTTCATCTGGTCCTCTGGCGGGAAGGGGCGGCCTTCCTTTGTATAAATACGGTATTTATACAAAAGCTCCAGGCAGTCGTCCAGCTGGTTGGGCACATTTTCGGAGATATGCTGGAAGGCAGGGTGGCTGGCGCCCTTTTCGATCATTTCGGCTTCCATGCTTTTTTCGAGACGGCTGAGCTCCTGGCTGTAGCTGGTTTCAATGCTCTCCTCAATCAGGGTGTACAGCAGCTTTTCATTTTTATCGGCATTGGGGTCTGGGGCTTCTTTGCGCAGCTGGCGGATGGCTTTGTCGGCCAGCAGGCGGGCGTACTCGAAAAAGCTCTGGGATTCCAGCAGGATATTGAGGGCGGCGTTATCGGTATGGGTTGCTCTACGATGTTGTCGCAGGCGGCAGGGCTCAGGTCCAGGAAATCCAGAACAGTGGGGTCTGGTGGCAGGGGGGACTGGGTATAGCCAAGCATATACTCAAAGCTGACGTCAAACTCGTTGTAGAGGGTATCCATGACACGCAGGTCGGGCAGGCGCTCGCCGCTTTCGTAATAGCTGAGGCTGGCCGGGGCGATACCGAGGCGGGCAGCCATCTGAGCCTGGGTAAGTTTATGGGATTTCCGGAGCTCCCGGAGGCGGGCTGGAAAATAGGAAAGGTTGATGTCGGACATTCTGGGCCTCGTTTCTTAAATAATGCTTAAATTTTATGAAATACTGATTATTTTAAAGGAGTTTGGATAATAAAATAGAATAATCACTATAGTGAATAAATTATATATTATTCACTATAGTGATTATATCAGGAATAAGATGAATTGGCAAGTAGTTTTCAAAAATTTAAGAAAGCACGGGGTAATGAGGATGTCAACAATCACGAATTTAATGGTTCAGGGGAATGGCAGCATGATTGGGGAGAAATCGCCCAACGCGTTGAGACTGGAGGCCGAAGCGCGTGAAAAGCGCCGTCTGGATGAAATTGCGAAATACGCGCCGCTCAAACGTATTGAGCTGGTGCAGGATCGGCTGCCGGATTTTCCGCTGGACTGCCTGACGGATGATTTTAGACGCTTTGCCAAAGACCTGGCAGCCTGTAAGCAGGCACCAGTGGACGCAGTGGGGGTATCGCTGCTTTCGATGATCTCTCTGGCGGAGGGGGGCCGTTTTAAGGTAAATCCAGGAAAAGCAGCGGTGTACCAGAAGGGGGTTAACCTGTTTACCATGACGGTGATGGAATCGGGTACGGGCAAGTCGGAGATCATGAATGTGCTTAAAAAGCCGGTGGAGGATTTTGTCCATGATTTTAATGAGAAGTATAAGGGGAAAATCGACATGGACGCGAACTGGCAGAATGTTTTGAGGGATCGTGTGGAAAAGACGAAAAAACAGTGTGTGAGTGGCAAGGCCGAGTATTCGGATCTGGAGAAGGTACAGAAGGAATTTTCGGACTTTAAGCCTGTAAAAAATCTGCGCTGCATGACGGACAATGTAACGTCGGAAGCCCTTGAGAACCTGTTGGCTGAGAACAATGGGGTTATGTCGGTGGTATCGACGGAGGGCGGCGTCATTGATATTATGGGGGGACGTTACAGCAAGGACGGCAGTTCAAATATTGATGTTTATCTGCATGGATACAGTAATGAGTCGTTGGACAAAGACCGCGCGGGACAGGGTCATATTCATGTCGATCATCTCTATCTGACGGTAAATTTTTCTATTCAGCCTACGGTGCTTAAAGATTTTATGCGCAGGGATTTTATTGAAAAGGGGATGACTTCGCGCTTTATCTATTCAATCCCAAAGGAGTTGGACGAGCGCTGTCTTGGGGATTCACCGGATATTGAACCGCTGGTCCTGGCGAATTATGAAAATAAGATCAGAGATATTATGTCCATTAAACGCAATGGGCATGAGCTTTACGAGCTGTGTTTTTCAAAAGAGGCCGAACGGTTGATGGTTGCTTATAATGACCAGAACATTCAAAAACGTATTAAGGAGGATCTGGCCTGCATCAAGCGGGTGGCGCGGCGCGTGATCGGCCAGACCATCCGCCTGGCGGGAATTTTACACCTCATGGAGCATGGCGGTGCGGTGGAAAAGCGTGAGATTTCGGCTGGGACAGTGAAAAAGGCGATCCGTCTGACCAATTATTTTCTGGAGCATACTAAGGCGGCGCACAAAACAGTGGAGGACAGTGAGGAAGTGCAGAGTCTGAAATATGTGTGGGAAAAATGCTGCGCGCTTAAGAAAATGGTGGTGCCGCACGATGTGCTGCGTGAGAGCTGCCGTGGCCGTCTGCGCACCAACGAGGAGCAAAGGCCATATATCTGCGGGCTCATAGAGAGGGGTTATCTGAGGGTACTGCCAGAGGAAGAAGCAACGGCTGGAAAGAGTGGAAGGCCCAGGGCAGTGCGCTACGGCATCAATCCGCTTTTACAGGATGAGGTGTTGGGTAAAAATGCTTCGGCTGTCACAGAACTGCATCCCGAAAACCCGAAAACAGCAGCGTTGGAGACGACCGCGGAGGTATCTTAAAGTTAAACCAGATGTTTATTTTTCAGGGGGTTAAGGTTTGTAAAGGAGAAGCAGTTGTGATAAAATATAATAGAATATTATAGAAGGTATTGGACAGATAAAAGGGGGTTGCTTTAATGGAGGATCAGAAAAAAGTCAAACGAACAGGCAAGCGTATTGTCCTGGATATTTTGTTTGCCGCTCTGATTGTTTTTCTGATTGCGGCCTCCTTTTTTGAGTTTTCCCAAAGAGTACGGAACTCGGTCCACAGCAATGCGGAGCAGACTCTGCACGATATGAATCACGAGAGCGCTCTGCTTTTAGAGACGCAGATTAAGCGGGATTTTGAGTTTCTTCACAGCCTGGCGGCCATCATGGTGGAGGATGACTCCATTGACAATAAAGACATGATTACCCGCAACCTCAGACTGGGCTGTGAGAATTATTCCTTTGACCGCATGACCTATATCCAGCCAGACGGCATGGCCTACACCTCCACAGGGGCAGAGCAGGACCTCAGAGGCCGCGAGTATTATAAAAAAGCCTTGGAGGGTCAGGATGCGGTGTCAGGTATTATCGTTTCTGCTCATACGGGCAAAGAGGGCTTTGCGGTGGCGGTGCCGGTTTACAGGGAGGGGGCACTGGCCGGCGTGCTCTCAGGCTCTTACCTGACTGAAACCTTCAACAATGTGGTAAACATGGAGGTGTATGGAGGAGAGAGCCTGACCTATGTGGTGGAGACAGATGGCAGTTATGTTCTCCTGCCCAGGAACGGTAATATCGAGATTTCAAAATGGCTGGCGAATGGTGATTCTAAGGAGGAGGTCAGCAGGAAAATGCACAGCGGCGAGTCAGGCTATGCCTCCTTCAAAGATGGTGATGAAACCTGGCACTTCTGCTATGTGCCCACAACCATTAATAACTGGTATGTGGTGACGATGGTGCCAGACCGGGTGATTATGGGCCAGGCGGAGTACATCAGCCAGATGGCGCTGCTGCTCTGTGTAAAAATCGGCCTGGCGCTGTTGGCAGTGGGTGTGTACGTTGGCCTGAGTCATCGAAGAAATGAGCGCAAGGAAAAAGAGCGGCAGGAGCTGTCCAGAATGGACAATGAGCGCTACCGCGTGCTGCTCGAAAATATGGACGCCCTGTTCTTTGAATGGGATCTGACGGACAATACCCTGGTCTGCTCCCAGGGCTGGCAGGAGCGGATGGGCTATACACCAACTCTTGCAGAAGTGGAATCCGGCGGTATTGTGGATGTCAATGAAGCCCTGTCCTTTGCGGGTTTTCTGGAGAGTGTGCGCGGCGGCCTGAGCCACGGCGAGGAGGAATACCGGATGCGGCACCTGGACAACAGTATTTTCTGGTGCCGTGTGCGCCTGACGGGGATCAGAGACCAGCAGGGCAATGTGCGCCGGATCATGGGGCTCATTGAGGATATTGACACCCAGAAAAAGCGCGAGGTCCAGCTCATGAACCAGGCCAGCCGGGACTCGCTGACCAATCTCTACAACAAAAAAGCCACTGAGGAACAGATTACCTTTATTCTGAAAAATGAGCGGCGCGAAACCTGTTGTCATGGCTTTTTCCTTTTGGATATTGATGATTTCAAGGGCATTAACGATACCTATGGCCACGAGGTGGGCGACCAGGTACTCCGGGATATTGCGGACTGCCTGCTGCGCCTGTTCAGGACCTCGGATATAGTGGGCCGCATCGGTGGTGATGAGTTTGCCGTTTTTCTGAGAAATACCAACACCCGTGAAGATATACTGAAGCGGGCCCGGGAGCTGATCGCGGATTTTCGCCGGATTCCTGTGACCGAGGGGCAGTATGTGAGCTGCAGCCTGGGCGTGGTGGTTGCTGAGAACAGCGAAAAGGATTTTGAGAGCCTGTACAGCCACGCGGACGACGCCATGTACGAGGCCAAGCGCAAAGGCAAAAATCAATACGCGGTCTACGGAGAATAAAGAAGCATGACAGAAAATGAGAAGCCGGCGCTGCCGGTTCTTTTTTTCGGGATTTCGGGAGGCCCGGAGTGGAAAATTTTGAAAAGAATTGGATTTGAACGGACTAAAGTGCTACAATAGAGAATGAAACACACACCCATTGAAAAACGGATAAACCGATGTGTGATAAAGGAGAGACTTATGCAGTTTGAACGGAAACTCCAGCTCGCGACCGACTTGTATCAGATGAGTATGGGCAACGTTTATGTAGAGGACGGCAAACAGGACGAAATGGCTGTCTTTGACGTTTTTATCAGAAACAACCCCTTTAGCGGCGGCTATACCGTGGCAGCCGGGCTGGAACAGGTCATCGAGTATATAGAGGGGCTGGCCTTTGAAGAAGAGGATGTACGGCTTCTCAAAAAGAACCACCCGGAATTTTCAGATAAATTTATCAGCTATCTGCGCAATTTTAAATTTACCGGAGAGCTTTACGCCCTGCCGGAGGGCACAATTTTTTTCCCCTTTGAGCCCATTATGCGGGTCAAGGCGC
>OCAN01001454.1_pt1 | contig 11584 bp, 6 predicted proteins | sample 1538321 | NCBI WGS metagenome assembly OCAN01 (sample SAMEA2580294, study PRJEB22360) | human gut metagenome | biome: human gut; feature: human-associated habitat; material: faeces | place: Denmark | collected 2008/2010 | reverse complement strand
TGCTCCAACGCCGTCCGCTTCTCCACGGTCAAGAACCGTTTTGAGGGCGCTCACTTTGAAATGGCCCAGGGTACCAGCCAGCAGAACCGGGATTATGTGTTCAAGGAAGGCAAATGGGCCCACGGCACTAAAGAAGACACCAACATCAAGGACAGCCACGAGGAGTGGGGCGAAATGCCCATCGAAAGACAAGGCCAGCGGAACGACATGGCCGATCTGTACGACATGATCAAGCAGGGCTACTCTGATTTTGAGATCATGGAAGAAAGCCCGGCTTTCCTCATGAACATTGACAAGATTGAAAAAGCAAGACAGATCATCACCAGTGAAAAATACAAGAACACCTTCCGGGAACTGGAAGTTACCTACATCTATGGAAAGACCGGTTCCGGTAAAACCCGCTCCGTCATGGAAAAATACGGTTATCCCAATGTATTTCGGATTACTGATTATCAGCACCCTTTTGACAACTACCACAGTCAGGACGTGGTGATCTTTGAAGAGTTCCGAAGCAGTTTAAAGATACAGGACATGCTCAACTATCTGGACGGCTACCCGCTGGAACTGCCCTGCCGGTATGCCAATAAATACGCCTGCTACACCAAGGTCTATATCATCACCAACATTCCCTTTGAGGAACAGTACGACAACATCCAGCATGTCAGCCCGGAGACCTTCAACGCCTTTAAGCGCCGGATACACAAAATCCTGCATTACAAAGACAAGAACAAAATCGAAAAAGAAGACTACTTTGACCAGTTGAGCTTGTTATAAACAGCTAAGCTTTTAAAAAACGCCTTTACCGGCTCGGATCAGCGCCGCAGCCACGACAGTTTTGTGATAAAATATTGTTTTATACGTTATAGGGGGTAACGATCATGGGACAGCATTTGACAGAACGGGAACGCTATAAGATTGAAGCATGGTTAGAAGAAAAAGTAAGCAAAGCCGATATTGCAAGAAGATTAAATAAATCTTACTCGGCCATCTGTCGCGAAATACAGCGCGGTTCTGTTTTACAGACCGTAAAGATTACAGGCATACCAGAAGAAAAATATTTTTACAAAGCAGATTATGCCGAAATTAAACACCTTGAAGCCTGCGAAAATAAAGGCCGCAGACGTATCTTTGAAAAAGCTTCCGAAACAAAAGCCATTTTAATCCGTCTGCTTAAAAAAGGTTATTCTCCAGAGGTTGCGGCCTATCTTATAAAACGGGATTACCATATTCACATCTGCTATAAAACCATCTATAACGCAGTAAAAAATAAGGATTTAGAAACTTTAAAAATGTCGGATTTACCCTACCACAAAAAGAAGAAAACCGCTTATCAGCCACAGTCAAAGAAAGTTATCCTTAATCGCCGTTCCATTGATGAACGTCCAGTAAGCGTGAATAACCGGGAAGAATTTGGTCATTGGGAGATGGATTGCGTTCTATCCGGCCAATGTAATGCCATGCCCGCCGCATTGCTGGTGGTTACCGAACGTTTAACGCGCTACTCCTATGTGTATAAAATGCCGGATAAGAAGCAGGAAAGCGTCAAGGCCTGTCTGGATGATCTGGAACAGACCTTTGGTCAGGCTTTCCCGCTTATTTTCAAATCCATTACAATGGACAACGGTTCAGAATTTATTAATCAGGCGTTCATTGAAAACTCTGCACAGAATGAAGATTTTAAGCGGACTGTGGCTTATTACTGCCACGCTTATTCCGCTTTTGAACGGGGGAGTAATGAAAACTATAATCGTTTTATCCGTCGTTTCATTCCAAAGGGAGCAAACATTAAAAAAATAAGTAAAGCTGCTATTCAAGAAATCGTGGATTTTATTAATAACTATCCCCGGAAAATGTTTGGATTTCAAAGCTCTAGCTATTGTCTTAAGAACGCGCTTTCGGATTTAAAAATAATTTGAGTTTTTTCGCGTTTTGACTTGCAATTCAGCAGAAACTAAAGAATACACTTGATTTTCTTCAGAAAATTAGGTAAAATAGACTTCATGTATGAATCGACCAAATGCAATGACGAGGACGCTGTGATCACACGTTTTCCAGAGAGGCAGCCCCGGTGCTGAAAGGCTGCTAGAACAACGATCATGGAAATCACCTTTGAGCAGGGTTTCTGAGCCAGCTGGTTAGGAAACCACGGGAAACCGTTATCTTTATTGAGTGGGCAGGCTCCCTTATAAGGGCGGAGTCTGTCAATCTGGGTGGTACCGCGGAGTTTAGCGCTTCGTCCCTGCGTGTTGCAGGGGCGGAGCTTTTTTAATGCTCAATAATCCTGCGAAATAAAAATCAAAATAACATAACCAAATAAGGAGGCACTATGGCTGTATTTAAAAATTTATCCAATGAATGTGTCAGTGAAACTGAAAATAAAATCGCCAGCCGCTGGGAAGAGATGGATATCTTAGACAGAACCATCAAAAACCGGGACGACGCAGAAAATTTTGTATTTTATGAGGGGCCGCCGACGGCCAATGGAAAACCGGGGATCCATCATGTGATCGCCCGTACCTTAAAAGACTCTGTCTGTAAATATCAGACCATGAAGGGATACCGGGTACTGCGTAAGGCCGGCTGGGATACCCACGGTCTGCCGGTTGAGATCGAGGTTGAAAAGCAGCTGGGCATCAGCAGCAAGCCAGAAATCGAAGCCTACGGCATTGCCGAGTTCAATAAGAAATGTAAGGACTCCGTCTTCAGCTATGAAAAACAATGGCGTGAAATGAGCAAACGCATGGGCTATTTCATCGACCTGGAAAATCCCTACATCACCCTGGATAACAACTATATCGAATCTGTCTGGTGGATTCTGAATAAATTCTTTAACGAGGGCTTTATCTACGAGGGGCATAAAATCCTGCCCTACTGTCCGCGCTGTGGTACCGGTCTAGCATCCCACGAGGTCGCTCAGGGCTATCAGGAGATCAAGACCAATACCGTTGTCGCTGCTTTCAAGCGCGCCGATGCCAACGAGTACTTCCTGGTCTGGACCACCACCCCGTGGACACTGGCCGCGAATGTCGCGCTGGCTGTTAATCCGGAAGCAGACTACATTAAGGCAAGAAGGTGAAGTCTATATCTGCGCCAAAGTGCTGGCGCCGAAGCTGCTGGGCGATGACTACGAGATCATCGAGGAAATGAAGGGTAAAGCGCTTGAGAATATTCCCTATGAACGTCTCATGGATTTTGTGCCCGTACCCCCAAATAAAAAGGCATTCTTTGTCACCTGTGCCGATTATGTCACCACTGAGGACGGTACCGGCGTGGTCCACATCGCTCCGGCTTTTGGGGAGGACGACTACCAGGTCGGACGTAAATACAACCTGCCTGTTCTCCAGCCTGTGGGCGAGGACGGCAAATATACCGAAACCCCATGGAAGGGCCGCTTTGTCATGGAAGACGGCCTGGATATTGAGATCATTACCTGGTTAAAAGAAAACGGCAAGCTGTTCAAAAAAGAAAAGGTGCTTCACAACTACCCACACTGCTGGCGCTGTAAGACACCGCTCTTATACTACGCGAAACCAAGCTGGTACATCGAAATGACTAAGATCAAGGACCGCCTCATTGAAAATAACAATGGTGTGGACTGGTATCCCGAATTTGTGGGCGAAAAGCGCTTTGGCAACTGGCTGGAAAACCTCAACGACTGGGCGATCTCAAGAAGCCGTTACTGGGGAACGCCGCTGCCCATCTGGCGCTGTGACGATGAAAACTGCGGCGAGCTGGCATCTGTCGGCTCCAGAGCTGAGCTGGCCGAAAGAGCCATTGAGGACATCAGTGAGGACATCGAGCTTCACCGCCCCTACGTGGACGACGTCCATCTGAGATGTCCGAAGTGTGGAAAGCCCATGACCCGGGTCAAGGACGTCATTGACTGCTGGTTTGATTCCGGCTCCATGCCCTTTGCCCAGTACCACTACCCCTTTGAAAACAAGGAGCTTTGGGAAAGCCAGTATCCGGCTGATTTCATCTGCGAGGGCATTGACCAGACCCGTGGATGGTTCTATTCCCTGCTGGCCATCTCCTCCTTTGTGACGGGAAAATCACCCTATAAAAAGGTTCTTGTCAATGATTTGATCCTCGACGCGGAGGGACAGAAGATGTCCAAATCCAGAGGCAACACCGTAGATCCCTTTGAGCTCTTTGACCAATACGGCGCCGACGCTCTCCGTTGGTACCTGCTTTATGTATCCCCAGCCTGGACGCCGACCCGCTTCGACGTGGAGGGCTTAAAGGAAGTACAGAGTAAATTCTTTAATACACTGAAGAACACCTATAACTTCTTCACTCTGTACGCCAACACCGACGGCATCGACCCGAGAACCTTCTTTGTGGATTATCATAAGCGCCCGGAAATCGACCGCTGGATTCTGTCCAAGTACAACCGTCTGGTGCAGGAAGTTCGCGGCGAAATGGAAATCTACGACTTGACCAAGGCCGTCCGCAAGATCCAGAATTTTGTCAATGAGGATCTGTCCAACTGGTATATCCGCCGCAACCGCCGCCGTTTCTGGGGCAGTGAGCTGACAGAGGACAAAAAAGCGGTGTTCAACACCACCTTCGAGGTTTTGGAAGGTCTGGCAAGACTCGTTGCGCCGTTCGCGCCCTATATCAGCGAAGAAATCTACACTAAGCTGACCGGCGCCGAATCCGTCCATCTGGCGGATTACCCGGCCGTGAATGAAGACCTGATCGACGAGGCTGTGGAAGAACCCATGGACCTTGTACGCGATCTGGTAAGCCTTGGCCGGAGCGCCCGTGAGGAAGCGCAGATCAAGGTGCGTCAGCCGCTTTCAGAGATCATCATCGACGGCAAGTACAAGGATATCCTGGGCGACCTGACCAAGCTGATGGAGGAAGAGCTGAACATCAAAAAAGTCGACTTTGAGGAAAATCTGGGCGACTTCATGAATTATACCTTAAAACCAAATTTCAAGGTAGCAGGACCGATTCTCGGCAAAAATGTCAAGCTGCTGGGCAAAGCCCTGGCTGGTGTCAACCCTGCTGAAGTTGTGGCGAAGCTGGACGCCGGAGAAGTCTACCCGGTGGAAATCGACGACCAAACCATTGAGCTGACCAAGGACTTTGTGGATATCCGTATCGCGGCCAAGGAAGGCTTTAATGTACAGACCGCCAACAATAAGTTCATCATTCTCGACACCACTCTGAATGAGAACCTCATCAATGAGGGCTACGCCCGCGAATGTGTGTCCCGTATCCAGCAGCTGCGTAAAGGAAACGGCTTCGAGGTCAACGACCATATTGACATCACTTACCAGGCCGACGCAGAAGTCAGCGCCGCCATCGAAGCCTTTGCCAATTTCATCAAAAAAGAAACCCTGGCGGAGTCCATCACCAAGGGAGAAGGCAATCTGGAAGCCTGCACTCTCAACGGGCATGAGGCAGCCTTCGGGGTTGAGAAAGTTAAATAAAGGTTAGGACTAAAACCGCCGGAACACTGTTCATATAGTGTTCCGGCTTTGTTTTTTATAATAATCAAACATAATTCTTAAAATAAATATTTTTACAAAATGCTAAAAACAGTATAAGAATGCGGGATAAGCGATAAGGTGAGGATAAAACAAGAAGAAAAGAAGGATTATCCATAACTTTTAGCGAATGTGATAACATTTACTTTTCGTAAACAGAGTGCTATAATATTAAATTAATACAGAACCTGTTTGAGGGGAGACAAACACTTGGATGTTAAGAAAAAATATACTGAGAATTCTGGATGGGACTGGTTTTTAAAAACCTCTGTAGTTTGGATTTTAGTCATCCTTTTTTTCGCTTTCCTGGCATACCGCTATGTCAGCACCATGTTGCCCGGGGACACACAGGGGACATTTACGGATATCCTGTTGAAAATCACGGTTTTAGTCATTGTTATCGGGCTTTTTCTCAATTTCTTTATTCTACAGAACTATTACATTGCTATTTCACGCATTATTGGAATACTGGATGAAAACAACAGCAGCCCTGTGGATGATTATTATACGACACAGAATCCCGCGGGTCATATTTTCCAGACCTTTGATCAATTTTATAAAGAGTACGATACCTATAAGAGTAAAGTCGAGCAACAGAAAGATATCCTATTTGAAAATTTTCTGATCCGTCTGCTAAAGGGGCATATTCAGAATGAGGCCATCTACTACCAGCTCATGGAAGAATATGATTTTGATATACGCAGCCATGAATTTGTTTTGGTGCTCTTTGACGTAGTTTCCGACGAGAACCAGATCGAGGACGAAAAGCTAAACTATATTTATGCTTTTATCCGGGAAAATTTTTCTTCCTATATGAAACGCATTTACCAGTGTTATGGCACTGAAATTGACGGCCGTATCGCCTGTTTTATTTTATCCGATGTGGCATCACTCGACACCACAGTCTCATCTATCGAGATCGAGCGTATGGTCAAACTCATGCGGGACAATATCTGGCATGAGTTTAATTATGATCTCTGGGTCTGTGTCAGTGGTGTCCACCGGGGAATCCCCGGCTGCAAAACTGCCTATTTTCAAACAGTAGAAACATTGCAGAAGGCCCGCCTGACGGGAAGTGACACACATATTCTCTTTTACACAGACTACATGGCCGGACAGCCCTATAAAGGCAACGAACAGCTGTGGTTTAAATATGAGCATCATTTTATCAATGCCATCAACGCCGGGGACTATGAGGAGGCCTCGAAAATTTTCAATAAGCTTTTAAAAAATGATTACATCACAGGGGCTTCATCGCTTAACCTGGCGCGTTTCCGGCTGTTCGGGCTGCTGAATTCCATGATCAACGCATTGGGGGAGGTCCGTCTATCCCTGGACGTGGAATTTTTTGATCAGCTGGATGCCCAGCGGCTTTTGCTGGAATGTAAATCCCTGCCAGAACTGGAGGCTGTATCTCAGGAGATCTTTGAAAAGATCAACCAGTATTCTGCGGGAGATCTGGTATCAGCCGCAGACAGCAAGATGCAGCGGGTGAGCGCGTACCTTAAAAGCCATTATCAGGACTCGAACCTGAACGCTGTGGCTGTGGCCGAGGAATTTAATATGAATCCCTCCTATTTTTCCAGAAGCTTTAAAAAAGCCATGGGCACACGGTTCAGCGATTATCTGTCAAGGCTGAGGATACAGGAGGCCTGCCGTCTTTTACGGGAGTCGGATCGGACAATCACAGATATCGCCGAGCAGGTAGGGTACAATAACGCCCTGACACTGACCCGGACTTTTAAAAAGATTGAGGGCACAACGCCCGGGCAGTATAGACAGAGCAATCATATTTAAAAAGGAATGCGATTATGAAAAATGATAACCTCATTGGCTATAAACAAAATATCATCCGATGTAATCTGGGCTTCCGCTATGCCCTGATCTGCGGCACCTGTTGGGGGATGGCCTATATCCTCATCACCTCGGTCATGAAAATACACCAGAGTGACAGCTATTCCATGACAATGCTGCCCACGGTGCTGGCCACCGCGACCACTTTTATGGTGACGGCCATCAACCTGGTGTGGATCGGTTCACAGCATAAGTTTAAGGAATTTCTTCGGTGCCTGCATTCTCCGTCGGTTATCAGTAAGGTGGCATTGGCGGCTCTGGCAGGCGGGATCGCGGCCTTTTGCACCTACATTCTCGCCTTGTCCGACACGGTTTTTTCGACCATTGCGGTGCTGTTTTATCCTGTGCTCACAGCCGCCATCGCGCGCAAATGGTATAAAGAGATTATCAGCTGGCAGTGTGCCCTGGGAATCCTTGTTATCCTGGTATGCTCCAGTCTGATCTATCTGCCCAACCTTTTTGCAGAGAGCAGCAATTCACTCATGTTGTCCCTGTTTGGGATCGCGGCCGGCATTGTCTGGGGAGTAGAGGCAGCCATTGTTGGAAAGCTTTGTGAGACCTCAGACTCGGATGTGTGTCTGGGGATACGTTTCTGCTTTGAAAGTCTGCTCTGGCTGATGGTGTGTCTGTTCCTGCTGTTTACAGGATCACCGATCCTCGCTGCTTTTAAGGCCTGCTTCCAGAGTCAGAGCGCATGGATGATCCTGGGCATCGGGATTTTTCTGGCTGTCAATTATATTAACTGGTATCGGAGTATTGTCTTTATCGGGGCCTGCAGGGGGCCGGCGGTCAGCAATCTTTCCGGCTTTATTCTGCTGGTGCTCAGTATGGCTTTTTTCATGGACACGCCGGACTGGTACACTATTTTGGCGGCCTCAGGCTCCCTGATCGGGGTGGTCATTGTTTATATGGACTGCGCCAACTCGGACGGCCTGCCGCTGCTGCGCCAGAAAAACACGGTCAGCTCTCTGGTAAAAAGGGAGAAAGATGTGAAACGCCCGCCAGCTAAAATTGCCATCCTGGAGCATCTGGAGGACGCCCAGAAGCTGTGGGATTATGAAATTGCAGATTATATTGAAGCCTATGAAAAAAACTATACCACTGAGTACAGGGAGCTGGTGAGAGAATGGACTGTGGAAATGCGTGCCATGGGCCTGATCGAAATCGTCCAGGAAACCGTCGATAACGGTGAGCATTTTCAGCGCGGAAAACGGCTCTGCCAGTATCGGCTGGTAAAAAAAGAGGAATAGAAAAATCCGCCGCAGGGGAGCCCGCGGCGGGTTTTTATTTTTTATTTAAAGGCTTTTCTGAAAGCCTCCTCGTTGGCCTCGAGCCATTTCAGACAGGCCACAAAGTGCTGGGTGTAGAAAAGGTACTCGTAGGGGTCCAGGGTGGAGTCGTAAACACAGGCAGAGCTGCACCAGCCCAAATCGTAGAGGGCCCCTTGTATGGTTACCTCGTAGAGATACTTTTTCTCAATGGCTGTCAGAGGCTCAATGCCGCCGGCTTTATGGAGTTCTTCGTCGTAAGTTTTTACGAACAAGGACGCCCGGCCCAGGTTAATGATGCCATTGGTATCAGAGAGCCAGGAGGAGAAGCAGTAGTGGATGGCCAGACCCAGCTCGAACAGACGGGAGTCGATTTTTGCCATATCATAGTCAAAGCTGCCGCAGACCTCGCCGTTGTCCAGGTATTTAAAGTTGCCGGGGTGGAAGTCGCAGTGGCAGACGTTGGAAACCATGGTATTATAATCGGCGTCTGGAATCACTGAGCGTTCGCACATTTTGGCAAAGTAGTCGTAGTTGGCGTCATAGTATTCAGTATAAACATTTTCAAAGCCTGCTTCGGCGTAGCTTTTGCGGTATTCCTTCAGGGTTTTCGGGAATTTCCGGATGATTTCATTCACGGTGATGTCCTCATTGTCCATGATGTTGTCTCCGTGGCGCCCTTCGGGGTCAAATCCGCGGGTTGAGTTGTGGAATTCGGCCAGCGATTTTGCCGCTGAGGTGACAGTAAGATCGGCGACTCCAGCGTTGGCCCAATTGGGAATCCAGTCGTAGTGTGCTTTCCCGCCCACAAAGTTAAAAACAGCAAAATAGCTTTTGGTCTCGCCCTCAGTGGTGGTTTCCGTTACCTCGTGATAGGTTTTACCATCCTTGGCTGGGATGGGGACCGCACCATAGCTGAACCCGTTTTCCCTGGCGTACTTCAGCATACTGTGTTCAAAGAGCAGGGATTCCAGTTCCTTGCCGTTTTTGTATTTACGGACAAACCAGGTTTGTTTTTCACCGTTCTTTTCAGTATAGATACCAAAGGATGTGTTGATGTATCCGCCAAAGATCTGATATACGTCCAGCAATGTTCCGATATCATAGTAATTTTCCACAAGGTCCCTCAGCTGTGTGTACAGATAGGACTCACGCGTTTTGGCCAGAACGTCATCCAGATATTCCTGCATACCGGAGGCGGCGTTAAAAATGTTTAACAGCGCCTGGGCGTTTGCAGGGGGATAGTTCTTCATAATCTCGGTCTGCATTTCAATAAATTTTCCGTCTACCATTTTTTATTCCCCTTTTTATATTTATTGGGCAGCCCGTGTACAGGGCGCCCTGATCTGTTTTCAGGATAGCACAGTTTTTTTGAAATCGAAATCAGCAGTTTTTGATATTACGATCCTCCAGTGCAGAATGTCAAAATTTGATTTCAATGGAAATTTTTGAAGGTTTTCAGCCAGCACACCATCTTTTTTTGATCAGTGACCATAAAAAATTGAAAGAGGCATCAAAATTTGATTTTGGAGAAATATGCATGCAGATGTCAGAACCTGCGCGTTGTCAGCGGGGGGGAAAACAGGCTATGATAGAGCCATGAAACGAACGGGCCGTTCAGAAAAGCAAAAATTCAGGAGGAGTAATAAACATGATGAATTCAAAAATTGAAGTGCTGAGTCCAGAAGCAATGGATCGGGTACACGAAGCCAGTATGGAGATTCTGGCAAAAAAAGGGGTCATTTTTGAAAGCGAAAAGGCACGCGACCTTTTAAAAAAGGCCGGCTGCAAGGTAGAGGGCGAGATTGTTTTCTTTCCAAGGGCTCTGGTCGAGGCTTCTGTTAAACAGTGTCCCTCCACCTTTAAGCTTCAGGCCATGGACGATGCCAAAAGCGTCAATTGTGGCGCGCAGCTGTCGGTCCACCCGGCAGGGGGAGAGGTTTTCGTTTCAGATCTGAAACAGGGACGGCGGGCTCCTCTCTTGAAGGACTTTGCCAATATGCAGAAGGTTTACCAGGCCTGTGAGAACATTCCCATTGCCGGCTACCAGCCCATGAGCCCGAGCGATGTTCCCCAGCGTTATAAAGGAATGTACATGACCTATGAATCCTTTAAACACTGTGACAAACCGCTTCTGGCGCCTATGGAACTGGACTCCATCGCCGAAAAGGAAGAAAACCTCCGGCTGTACGAGGTGGCCTTTGGGAAAGAGGGCTTTTGCCAAGATCACTATGTGACCTGGCATGCAGTCTGTCCAAATTCTCCGCTGTACTATTCCGAGTTTGCCTGCGAGGGCATCGAGGTTTACGCCGCCTGGAACCAGCCGGTTTCCATTGTATCTGCTCCTATGTCCGGCATCACCTCGCCGGTATTCCTGTATTCGACGGTGGCTCTCCAGAATGCTGAGCAATTGGCCGGTCTGGTATATGCCCAGCTGATCAAGCCCGGTGTTCCGGTTATCCTGTCCTCATCCCTGACCTACGGTAATCTCAAATACGCCTCATGGGAATGTGCAGCACCGGATACAGCCCTCATGCTCATCGCCGCCACACAGATGTACAAGGATTACTATCATCTGCCGGCAAGAGCCCAGACCGGTGTCACCAGTTCAAAGGCTATTGATTATCAGGCAGGGATGGAAACCATGCAGAGTTTTATCCTCACCGCACTGGCGGGCGTTACCTTAACCAGTCAGTCTGTGGGCACCCTGGAGAATCTGATGTGTACCTCTTTTGAAAAAACCGTTCTCGATGATGAACTCATCGGCCGTGTGCAGCATATATTAAAGGGAATGGAAACCACTGAGGAAACCCTGGCCCTTGATGAAATTTACGAAGCGGATTTCCGCGGCGATTTCATGACCAATGACAGTACGCTGGACTACTGCCATGATGATTGGCAGCCAACCGTCTCTGACTGGGAAAGTTATGAACAATGGGAAAAGAACGGAAGCCCAGACCTCAT
>OCAN01001416.1_pt1 | contig 11900 bp, 9 predicted proteins | sample 1538321 | NCBI WGS metagenome assembly OCAN01 (sample SAMEA2580294, study PRJEB22360) | human gut metagenome | biome: human gut; feature: human-associated habitat; material: faeces | place: Denmark | collected 2008/2010 | reverse complement strand
GAATATGGGGCAGTGGTAATTGATGTAGATGCTATGCAAAGTAAAAGCGCTGAGCGTTTGTGTAATGAGGATTTTAACGGTAGCTATTTTAACTCTGGTGTAATGTATATTAATTTACGGGAATGGTTAAAACAAAGACTAACGGAAAAATTCTTTGATCTATTATCAGATGAGTCAATTATAAAAAAATTAAAGTACCCGGATCAAGATATTTTAAACTTAATGTTTCTACATCATGCTAAAATATTACCGAGAAAATATAATTGTATTTATACTATAAAGTCAGAATTTGAAGAAAAAAATAGTGAATATTACACCCGGTTTATTAATGATGACACTGTCTTCATACATTATACTGGTATAACTAAGCCATGGCATGATTGGGCGAACTACGCCTCTGCAGATTATTTTCGTAATATTTATAATATATCACCATGGAGAAATATACCTTATAAAAAAGCTGTTAAAAAACATGAGTACAAAGAAAAATATAAACACTTGCTTTACCAGAAAAAATTTCTCGATGGTGTTTTTACAGCAATTAAATATAATGTTATGAAAGGTTAATATACGAGATGGTTGATAAAATAATATTTACGGTTACTCCTATTTTTTCAATTCCTCCTCGCGGAGCGGCTGCTGTTGAAACGTGGATGTATCAGGTTGCTCAGCGTACCAATTTTCCAAATCGTATTGTTTGTATCAAAAATCCAGGATACTCAAATTACACCTTTGTTAATGATAATTGTAGTATTCATAGGGTTGGATTCAGTCGCATATATAAGCGGTTATTTCAAAAATGGACAAGACTTGATCCTCTTCCATATTCACAGAGAATATTGAATATTGCACATGATTTTCCTATAACGAAAGAAAGTGTTATTGTAGTTCATAATAGCATGAAGCTATACACTCAAATTCGTAAGCGAGCTCCTCAGGCAAGAGTGGTTATACATATGCATAATGCATTTGAACCAAAATTGCTTGAGCAAAATGTTAAAATGATAGTGCCTAGTTTATACTTGAAAAAGTATTACCAATCTTATTTAGCAAATGCAGATATTGAGATTGTACCAAATGGAATTGATTTAGAAACCTATCAATCTAATTTTCAGCCGATCACTAGAAGCGAACTTAATATCTCCCCTGAAGAGAAAATTATTTTTTATGCTGGGCGTATCGTCCCTGACAAAGGCATATTGCTGTTGATGCAATCATTCGAAAAATTGGCCGCTGCTCACAAAAATTTAAAATTAGTTGTGATTGGTGATTATACAGAAATGAGTAAAAGTGACAAAGGTGCATATCAACGCAATGTCAGGGAAATTGCAAAACGTTTGAAGGATCGTTGCATTATGTTAGGAAGCATACCGCCTGAAAAGATGCATTGTTATTACCCACTGGCAGATTTAGTCGTCATTCCTTCCCAGTTCCAGGAACCATTTTGCATGGTGGCAATTGAAGCTATGGGTGCTGGTAAGCCTGTTTTAGTGAGTACGCGTGGGGGGATGACGGAATTTGTCAAAGAAAATACTACGGGATTCCATTTAAAAGAACCTATGACTGCAGACTCCATAAGCAGCGATATTTTAAAAACGTTAGCGAATCCTGAATTAACAGCAGTTGCAAAGCAAGGTCAGGACTTTGTGTTTGAACACTACAGTTGGGATGGCGTAACTCAAAGATTCGAAGAGGTTATTCATAATTGGTTTGAATAAATAAAAAGGCCGCATTATGCAGCCTTTTTTATTTTTTACTTGTTTTTCATCGCTAATAATAAGCCGGCGTAAACGCCTAATAAATTTGGTTCAATTTGTTCTACGTTTCCACGGATAACAAAATAACCTATAAAAGATAGTAAGATTATATAATATGCATTATATGGTGAGCGATATTTATTCTTGACGCCATTTTTTATACACTCTTTCAATATTGCACAGTATAGCATCATAAGACTTACCAGCCCTAATAAACCAGTGCCAAACCAGATGAATAGCGCAAAATTATGTGGCCCTATTGATTGTCTAAAGGTCCATTCTGGATAATCAATGACACGTTTATTATAGACATCTTTATATGCAACGTTACCGTAACCATAACCAATAACAGGATTTTCTAATATTAGATCGAGTGCGCTGCCTTGAGTACCATTTGCATAGCGATAAGAACTATTAGTTTGTTGAAGTTTATACGTTAGCTTTGCGGTCATCTCCTTATGTGTGAAAATAACCGACAATGCAATGATGGCAACCATTACTCCTACTAATAGTAACTTCCATTGTTTAAACATCAGAATCCATATTAATCCAATGACTAACACGGAAAGCCAGGCCCCTCTGGATAAAGTTCCTAATATCAGAAAAATAAAAATAACGCTTAGAACCACAAAAGAAATGCGGTATTTTGCTGATTTGATAAGCCAGAGATTTAACAATGCAGGGAATAAAAAGACCATCGAGTCAGAAATGCTACGGTGTCTATAATCTGCGAATGGCATTATCCCTTGTTGATAGTCCTTATAATAGGTAATCAATTCAGAAAGACAGCGTAAGCCCAACGCACTAATAAATGAGAAGAAAACGATTTTTTCGACATCTTCTCTTTTCTCGTCTCTCAATATGATCGGTATTGCTATTGTGCATAGTAAAGTATTCTCAATAATAGCTTTGAAAATTTCCTTCATGCTAGCACCTGCATCAGGGGATTGAAGAAGTGACAGCAATGCAGCAATAGTTAATATGGCAACACTACCAAAAAGAAATGTTTTAAATAGTGAGAGATAGTGTTTTGGCCGTTTGCAGAGATAGACGATTGTCGTTATTGTCATAAGAATAACAATAAGATGTTTATACCTTGTAATCCCACCCAAAAAATAGGTGGTAATGAATAAGAATACGAGAGCTCTGTTCCAGTACGCTATCCAGTTTTTTTTCTCGAGAGAGAAAAATAATGTTGAGGTCATCTTATCTCCGATGTCAACTTATTGGTTATTATTTCAAGATTTAAATTTTGAAAAACGGTTTGAGCTGGCAAATCTGCAAGAGACATACTTGTAGAACGACACTCTACTTGATTCTTCCCATACCCACCAATTAATCCCGGATCGGTTGGTCCATAAACCGTGATATTGGGTCTATCCAGTGCCGCCGTTAAATGGCTTAACCCCGTATCCACCGACACTACAAATTTAGCCCCGGCCAGCACGCGGGCAACGCCTTCCAGACTCATCTTCGGCAATACTTCAACATAAGCAAATCCTTCCGCCAGTCGTTTCGCCCGTTCTTCCTCATGCGGCGCGCCCCACGGAAGTTTAATCCGTATTCCTGAATCAGCCAGTAAACCAATCAATTCTCGCCAGTGTTCTTCCGGCCAGTGTTTATCATCACGGGTCGTCGCATGAAGAAATACGGCATATTCGCCAGCATCTGTAGGCAGGTTCGTCAGAAAATGCTGTGCGATAGCATAATCGCCCTGGGTTTGCGGTTTGCTATAGCCCAAACTTTTGGCAAACAGTTCGCGGGTGCGTTCTACGGCGTGCTGCTGTTTTGCAATATGATGCTTACGATTGTAAAACAGGCTGGCTAAAGGTTCGCGAGCGGTTTGCCAGTCCATGCCATGCTTTACGCCATGCGCCAGACGCGTCACCAGCGCCGCGCTTTTTACCAGCCCCTGAGCGTCGATAACTGCGTCATAGTTCTCTGCTTGTAGCGCTTCACGAAACGCTTTGCGTTCAGCTTTTATGGAGGCCGAGAACCAGGCTTTACGCCAGCGACGTATTGCCACAGGAATAACTCGCTCAACGGCAGCGTGCCAGGAAGGAATCTGTGCGAACCCTTCTTCCACCACCCAGTCAAACTTAATCCCTGGGATTGCCTGCTGGGCATCAGTGAGTGCGGGCAACGTATGGAGAACATCGCCCATCGACGATGTTTTAACGATCAAAACCCGCATCCGTCAGGCTTCCTCTTGTAACAATAGCGCGTTGAGTTCTTCCAGTACGCGCTGGGGAGTAATGTCGATCAAGCTCTGGTGATAACCCTCCGCAGCGTCACCTTTACGCACTTTGTGATAGCCGGTAATCAGACGGATCACGCGCGCTTTATGGGATAGCGGCGGTGTGAAGTCCGGGCTACTCGGGCAACCAGCGGACGATTGAGCGCCGCCGCAACGTGCATCAGGCCAGAATCGTTAGTGACAATGGCTTTACAGGCTGCAATCAGGATAACCGCTTGATCAAGCTGTGTTTCCCCCGCCAGGTTCCGACACCATGCCTGCTGCTCGGTATTCAAAGCGGCAAGAATCTCATTGCCCGCTTCATGATCTTTCGCCGAGCCAAACAGAACCACCTGATAACCTTCATCAATCAGCTGCTTTGCCAGCTCCGCATAGTGGTAGTGTGGCCAGCGTTTTGCCGGACCAAACTCCGCACCCGGGCAAAAGCCAATCATCGGACGTTCTGATGAAAGCGAAAATTGATTACAGGTATATGATTTTTCACCTTCGCTCACCTGCAACTGCGGCCATAACAATGGCTGCGGCAGATCATGTGCGGTACGCATAATGCCTTTGTCATAGGCCAGCGCGACATAGCGTTCCACCATTAGCGGCCAGGCTTCTTTATCGAGCACGCGTACATCGTTGAGTAAACCGTAGCGCATCTCGCCGCGCCAGCCGGTGCGATGAGGAATACCCGCGAAGAAAGGCACTAATGCGGATTTGAAGGAGTTGGGTAAGACGTAGGCGCGGTCGTAGCGCTTTTCACGCAGGCTATGACCCAGTTTGCGGCGTTCGCCGATTTCCAGCGCTCCGTGACCGAGAGGCATAGGGATAGCTTCGTTAACTTCCGGCATCCGCGATAATAATGGACGGCACCATGCCGGTGCCATCACATCGATTATCGCCTGGGGATAGCGCGCCTGGAGCGTGCGATAGAGACTTTGCGACATCATCATGTCGCCAACCCAAGACGGGCCGATCACCAGTATTTTCATGCAGAGCTCTTATGCGTCGCGATTCAGCCAGGCCATGTATTCCGTTACACCTTCAGCAACGGTTTTGAACGGTTTGTCGTAACCCGCCGCGCGCAGATTTGTCAGATCTGCCTGAGTGAACGCCTGGTAGCGGCCTTTCAGCTTATCCGGGAACGGAATGTATTCGATCTGGCCTTTCTTGTGATAAGCCAGCGTAGCATCAGCTACAGCCTGGAAGGATTCCGCACGACCGGTGCCGAGGTTGAAGATGCCGGAAACGCCATTTTCCAGGAACCACAGGTTTACATCTGCCACATCGCCAACATAGACGAAGTCGCGTTTAAAGTTCTCGCTACCTTCGAACAGCTTCGGTGATTCACCGTTATTAAGCTGGGTGTTGAGATGGAAAGCGACGCTCGCCATGCTGCCTTTATGGCCTTCACGCGGTCCATAAACGTTGAAATAGCGGAAGCCAACAATCTGCGAGTTCGCTTCCGGCAGGATTTGGCGAACATATTCATCAAACAGGAATTTTGAGTAACCGTAGACGTTCAACGGTTTTTCGTACTCGCGGGATTCAATAAAGTCGGAGGTGCGTCCGCCGTAGGTGGCTGCGGAAGAAGCGTACAGGAACGGGATTTCACGCTCCAGGCAGTAGTGCAGCAGCTCCTTGGAGTATTGATAGTTGTTATCCATCATATACTTGCCGTCCCACTCGGTGGTGGAAGAGCACGCGCCTTCGTGGAAAATCGCTTCGACATCGCCGAACTCTTCGCCAGCCATAATCTGGATCAGGAAGTCTTCCTTATCCATATAGTCTGCGATATTCAGATCCACCAGGTTCACAAACTTGGTGCCGTCTTTCAGGTTGTCCACCACCAGAATATCGGTGATGCCTTTATCATTCAGGGCTTTAACGATGTTGCTGCCGATAAAGCCCGCGCCGCCGGTAACGATGATCATAACTGTAACCTTCGAATTATGGAGTCAGAGACAATCTCAGACACGAATGTCTGTAATCATACCATCACATCCGAATCCCTTCAGCCCTTTACATAGAGGTGCAAGGATGCTAATTGCAACAAACTAGTTTGGGTTTTAGCTAGTCCTTCATGGCGGATGTTGGTTTTGCATGTGAATAGTGCTTTAGTATCAATATTCCGATGTATGATAAATAACGGAAGCATTTGAATGGATAATATACAGTATACATTCTGTTAATATTTATGATATAATTCTTTTTTTATATTAATGGTCTTATTAGTAATGAAATCATCCACCACAATTATCACTGCATATTTTGACATTGGTAGAGGGGATTGGACTGCTAATAAAGGGTTCCGTGAAAAACTAGCTCGTTCAGTTGATGTTTATTTTAGTTACTTTGAGCGTCTGGCCGCACTTGAAAATGAGATGATTATTTTCACTTCTCCCGATTTGAAACCAAGGGTTGAAGCGATTCGCAACGGAAAACCAACAACGGTTATCGTTATCGATATAAAAAAGAAATTTAGATATATCAGAAGTCGTATCGAAAAAATTCAAAAAGATGAGTCGTTTACAAATAGACTTGAGCCTCGACAATTAAAAAACCCAGAGTACTGGTCACCAGAGTATGTTTTGGTATGTAACCTTAAGGCCTATTTTGTAAATAAAGCTATCAACATGGGCTTAGTGAAAACGCCTCTTGTTGCGTGGATAGATTTTGGCTATTGCCGTAAGCCAAATGTAACTCGAGGATTGAAAATTTGGGATTTCCCATTTGATGAAAGTAAGATGCATCTTTTCACTATAAAAAAAGGGCTTACTGTCACATCTCAACAACAGGTTTTTGATTTCATGATTGGCAATCATGTATATATTATTGGGGGCGCAATTGTTGGTTCACAGCATAAATGGAAAGAATTCTATAAATTAGTTCTGGAAAGTCAAAAAATAACACTAAATAATAACATTGTGGATGATGACCAGGGCATTTTTGTCATGTGCTATTACAAACGCCCCGATCTCTTCAACCTAAACTATCTGGGGAGAGGAAAATGGTTCGATTTGTTTCGCTGCTTCAGGAGTAACACTTTAGGGGCAAAAATGCAGGCGCTGAGAATTTTCCTTTCAAGAAAATAGGTTTCCCTCCATTAGTGGGTAGCGTTTTGATACCAACTGAGATAGGAAAAATGATGCTTTGGCATCATTTTTTCTTTTTATATCAATGCAGTAAAATCAATCATCATTATGCCCAGCCAAAACTGTACAGTTTTTCTACTATCTGTAGGTGTTGAGAGACATCAAGTTACACGTTATTTATCCTGAATTTTGCAGAAGTGTTAACGCGTCATCTCGTCGCGACCTATAAGTTTGGGTAATATGTGCTGGAATTTGCCCTGTCTGGAGAATCGCAATGCGTGGAGAATTTTATCAGCAGTTAACCAACGATCTGGAAACCGCACGGGCGGAAGGGTTGTTTAAAGAAGAGCGCATTATTACGTCTGCGCAGCAAGCAGATATCACTGTGGCTGATGGAAGCCACGTCATTAACTTTTGTGCCAACAACTATCTCGGGCTGGCGAATCATCCGGCTCTGATTGCGGCAGCAAAGGCGTGAATGGATTCTCACGGTTTCGGCATGGCTTCGGTGCGTTTTATTTGCGGCACTCAGGACAGCCATAAAGAGCTTGAACAAAAACTGGCGGCATTCCTGGGGATGGAAGATGCGATTCTCTACTCTTCCTGCTTTGATGCTAACGGTGGACTGTTTGAAACGCTGCTGGGTGCGGAAGACGCCATTATCTCCGACGCACTGAACCACGCGTCTATTATTGATGGTGTGCGTCTGTGCAAAGCTAAACGCTATCGCTACGCCAACAACGATATGCAGGAGCTGGAAGCACGTCTGAAAGAAGCGCGTGAAGCCGGTGCGCGTCATGTGCTGATTGCCACCGATGGTGTGTTCTCAATGGACGGCGTGATTGCCAACCTGAAAGGCGTTTGCGATCTGGCAGATAAATACGATGCCCTGGTGATGGTGGATGACTCCCACGCGGTCGGTTTTGTCGGTGAAAATGGTCGTGGTTCCCATGAATACTGCGATGTGATGGGCCGGGTCGATATTATCACCGGTACGCTTGGTAAAGCGCTGGGCGGGGCTTCTGGTGGTTATACCGCGGCGCGCAAAGAGGTGGTTGAGTGGCTGCGCCAGCGTTCTCGTCCGTACCTGTTCTCCAACTCGCTGGCACCGGCCATTGTTGCCGCGTCCATCAAAGTACTGGAGATGGTCGAAGCGGGCAGCGAACTGCGTGACCGTCTGTGGGCGAACGCGCGCCAGTTCCGTGAGCAAATGTCGGCGGCGGGCTTTACCCTGGCGGGAGCCGATCATGCCATTATTCCGGTCATGCTTGGCGATGCAGTAGTGGCGCAGAAATTTGCCCGTGAGCTGCAAAAAGAGGGCATTTACGTCACCGGTTTCTTCTATCCGGTCGTTCCGAAAGGTCAGGCGCGTATTCGTACCCAGATGTCTGCGGCGCATACCCCTGAGCAAATTACGCGTGCAGTAGAAGCATTCACGCGTATTGGTAAACAACTGGGCGTTATCGCCTGAGGATGTGAGATGAAAGCGTTATCCAAACTGAAAGCGGAAGAGGGCATCTGGATGACCGACGTTCCTGTACCGGAACACGGGCATAACGATCTGCTGATTAAAATCCGTAAAACAGCCATCTGCGGGACTGACGTTCACATCTATAACTGGGATGAGTGGTCGCAAAAAACCATCCCGGTGCCGATGGTCGTAGGCCATGAATATGTCGGTGAAGTGGTAGGTATTGGTCAGGAAGTGAAAGGCTTCAAAATCGGCGATCGCGTTTCTGGCGAAGGCCATATCACCTGCGGTCACTGTCGCAACTGTCGTGGCGGTCGTACCCATCTGTGCCGCAACACCATTGGTGTCGGTGTTAACCGTCCGGGCTGCTTCGCCGAATATCTGGTGATTCCGGCGTTCAACGCTTTCAAAATCCCCGACAATATCTCCGACGACCTGGCTTCCATTTTTGATCCCTTCGGTAACGCCGTGCATACCGCGCTGTCGTTCGATCTGGTGGGCGAAGATGTGCTGGTTTCTGGTGCAGGTCCGATAGGTATTATGGCTGCGGCGGTGGCGAAACACGTTGGTGCACGCAATGTGGGGATCACCGATGTTAACGAATACCGCCTTGAGCTGGCGCGCAAAATGGGTATCACCCGTGCGGTTAACGTCGCGAAAGAAAACCTTAATGATGTGATGGCTGAACTGGGCATGACCGAAGGCTTTGATGTCGGTCTGGAAATGTCCGGCGCGCCGCCAGCGTTTCGTACCATGCTCGATACCATGAACCACGGCGGTCGTATTGCGATGCTGGGTATTCCACCGTCTGACATGTCTATCGACTGGACCAAAGTGATCTTTAAAGGCTTGTTCATTAAAGGCATTTACGGTCGTGAGATGTTTGAAACCTGGTACAAGATGGCGGCGCTGATTCAGTCTGGCCTCGATCTCTCGCCGATCATTACCCATCGTTTCTCTATCGATGATTTCCAGAAGGGCTTTGACGCTATGTGTTCGGGCCAGTCCGGGAAAGTTATTCTGAGCTGGGATTAACACGAAAAAGGGCTGGTATTCCAGCCCTTTTGCCTGAGGATAATCTGTTAAATATGTAAAATCCTGTCAGTGTAATAAAGAGTTCGTAATTGCGCTGATCTTTTATATAGCTGTTCTCATTATCTCTCTACCCTGAAGTGACTCTCTCACCTGTAAAAATAATATCTCACAGGCTTAATAGTTTCTTAATACAAAGCCTGTAAAACGTCAGGATAACTTCAGAGGTCGTCGGTAATTTATGATGAACAGCACCAATAAACTTAGTGTTATTATTCCGTTATATAATGCGGGCGATGATTTCCGCACTTGTATGGAATCTTTAATTACGCAAACCTGGACTGCTCTGGAAATCATTATTATTAACGATGGTTCAACGGATAATTCTGTTGAAATAGCAAAGCATTACGCAGAAAACTATCCGCACGTTCGTTTGTTGCATCAGGCGAATGCTGGCGCATCGGTAGCGCGTAATCGTGGGATCGAGGTGGCGACGGGCAAATATGTCGCTTTTGTCGATGCTGACGATGAGGTCTATCCCACCATGTACGAAACGCTGATGACCATGGCGTTAGAGGACGACCTCGACGTGGCGCAGTGCAACGCTGACTGGTCTTTTCGTGAAACGGGAGAAACCTGGCAATCCATCCCCAGCGATCGCCTTCGCTCAACCGGTGTATTAACCGGCCCGGACTGGCTGCGGATGGGGCTTTCTTCGCGCCGTTGGACTCACGTTGTCTGGATGGGGGTTTATCGCCGTGATGTTATTGTTAAAAATAACATTAAATTTATTGCCGGATTACATCATCAGGATATTGTCTGGACAACAGAATTCATGTTTAACGCGCTGCGTGCGCGATATACCGAGCAATCATTATATAAATATTATCTGCATAATACGTCAGTGAGTCGGTTGCATAGACAAGGGAATAAAAACCTTAATTATCAACGTCACTATATTAAGATTACCCGCCTGCTGGAGAAATTAAATCGAAATTATGCCGACAAAATTATGATTTATCCGGAATTTCATCAGCAAATAACTTACGAAGCATTGCGTGTTTGCCATGCGGTGCGCAAAGAGCCGGATATTCTTACCCGCCAACGGATGATTGCCGAGATATTTACTTCCGGTATGTATAAGCGCCTGATTACCAATGTGCGCAGCGTGAAGGTCGGTTACCAGGCGTTACTGTGGTCTTTCCGCTTATGGCAATGGCGCGACAAAACGCGGTCGCACCATCGCATTACGCGTAGCGCCTTTAATTTGCGCTAGCGTTAAACTTCGCCGCTTCGGGCTGTTTGCCCCAGCCTTGCCACTGATGCTGGAAGTAAACGATCAGCGTGCTCTGGCTGATGCTTTCGCTTAATACTTCAAAGAAGCGATTAGCATAAACAGGTTCTATCGGTTTCTTCGGTTTGCACAGCTTCACGCCACGGAACGGATTACGCGGTGCATCAGGCACAGCGTTTTTCGGCGGTGTAGAAGTATCAACCTGCGGTTCATTCAGCAAGCTGCTGGCTTTCACCAGCGTAATGTCTGGCGGCAGGTTATAAACCATCTGTTGTAGCACGCGTACCGTTGAAGGGTGAGGATGCCCAATGGCAATGGTTGAACCGTTGCGACGCGCCAGATCAATTGCGCGATTAAATTGCACACGGATGTCCGCTTCGTTCTGCGAATCGTCGAGGAACACCTTCCGTTTGATCACCTTCACGCCAGTACCTTGCGCGGCGCGCATCGCCTGGGTATTACCGATGGTTACGCTGTCGAGGAAGTAAAGATTGTAACGCTCCAGTGCCTGCATCACTTTCTGCATACCAAACAGGTTAGAGGTCATCTTGCTACCCATGTGGTTGTTGATCCCCACGGCATAGGGCACGTTATTGACCGCACTACGAATAATGCGCTCAATTTCGTCGCTGCTCATCTCCGGGCGCAGCGTATTTTTCTCCAGCGGCTGTTTACTCAGTGGTGCCATCGGGAGATGAATCAACACTTCGTGCCCGCTGTTATGCGCTTTGGTCGCCATCTCTCTGGCGTGCGGTGAATCGGGTAATACAGCGACGGAGATAGCGGAGGGCATCGCCAGCACCTGGTTTTCGTTGTGCGGGCGATACCCAAAATCATCAATGACGATGGCAAGTTTGCCAGCAAGTACGGGGGAGGAGAGCGCCAACAGAGCGGCAAATGCAAGAACGTTACGACGAAATGGAAACAAAACTTATCTTCCCAACCACGGCTGTGGATTGACCGCCTGACCCTGGCGGCGAATTTCGAAATAAAGTGAAGGTCTACCCTG
>OCAN01001413.1_pt1 | contig 11907 bp, 7 predicted proteins | sample 1538321 | NCBI WGS metagenome assembly OCAN01 (sample SAMEA2580294, study PRJEB22360) | human gut metagenome | biome: human gut; feature: human-associated habitat; material: faeces | place: Denmark | collected 2008/2010 | reverse complement strand
GGGCGGCAAGGACGCGGCACGCGTGTTCATCGACAACCTGCACCTGTTCAGCCTGTTGGCCAACGTGGCCGACGCCAAGAGCCTCGTGATTCACCCGGCCTCCACCACGCACTCCCAGGAGACAGTGGAGGAGCTCGAGGATCAGGGCATCCACCAAGGCACCATCCGCCTGTCCATCGGCACCGAGAACATCGAGGACATCCTCGATGACCTGAAGGGCGGCTTCGAAGCCCTTCGCGCTTCCGGCTTGGCCAAGTGAGGTCGACAGGAAGGTTGACGGCCCGATGAGAAGGGGCGCGATGCTAATGGGGTGCATCACGAATCATCGAGCCGCATGGGGTGCCTTCCGCCTGATCGCTTGACCCAAGGAATAGAAAGCTCGCACTGATGTCATGCAGTGCGGGCTTTCTTGCGTCTGTATGCCTCACACTGTTTGCGCAGAGGCATGAATAGTGTGAGACCTGAGACGACATAATCCTCAAGGATGAGGGCCGGCGCGTGGCCGACCGCCCAATTCAGTCTGGCGCACGATGGGGCGCGCCGTTATTTCTTCATAAGTTGGAATCATCATCCGGGCATAAGGCCCGGCCAAATATGGAGAGACATTATGAACGTGCAGAACCCGGCCGCATCGCGCGGCATCGCTATTCAGGCCGTCGACTTGGTCAAGAACTACGGCGCTGGCAGCAATATGGTCCATGCCCTGCGCGGCGTGAACGTGAGTTTCGAACGCGGCAAATTCACCGCCATCATGGGCCCGTCCGGCTCCGGCAAATCCACGCTTATGCACACGCTCGCCGGCCTCGACTCCGCCACATCCGGGCATATTCTTTTCGGCGGGGCAGACCTGACCCGCATGGACGACAAGCAGCTCACCTTGCTACGTCGCCACAAGATCGGCTTCATCTTCCAAAGCTTCAACCTGTTGCCCATGTTCACCGCCGAACAGAACATCCTCATGCCACTGACTCTCGCCGGAGACAAGCCCGACCACGCCTGGTTCGACCTGCTCGTCGATACCCTGGGACTGAAGCAGCGCCTGAACCACCGACCGAATGAACTGTCCGGTGGCCAGCAGCAGCGCGTGGCCATCGCCCGCGCGCTGATTACCAAGCCGAAGCTGGTGTTCGCTGACGAGCCGACCGGCAACCTCGACTCCGTTTCCAGCGCCGAAGTGCTTGGCTTCCTGAAGCGTTCGGTCAACGAGCTTGGCCAAACCATCGTCATGGTCACGCACGATGCGGTGGCCGCCTCCTACGCCGACCGTGCCATCGTATTCGCCGACGGACAGATCGTGGCCGACGAGGCGAATCCCACTGCCGAAACGATGAACGAGCTGCTTATGGCCGAACGCGAACGCGCCACGCGCACTGCCGTCACCAGCACACGCGCCGACACGCTCGCCCGTCTTGCCGGTGTAAAGGATGTGCCCAACCTGCCCATCACCGACGCTCCATTGCCCCCAGCTGGGAGAACCGGCACCATGCGCCATGCCCGCGCCGCCGCCCAGCACGCTCGCTGAGCCGGAAAGCGAGAGACAGGACACCCCCATGTTTTCCATCACTCTGAAACTCATGAAGAAAAGCGCCAGGATGCTGATTCCGGCAGGCATCGCCATCCTGATCGGCACTGCGTTCATCGCCGCTACCTTCCTGTTCGGCAACGCGATGAACGATGCGCTTGCCGCTCAGAACACCGCCCAGCTCGGCGGCGCGAACTACGTGATCAGCCCGGATAGCGGCAAGGACCTGACCGATAAGGACCAGGACTACATCTACACGCGCACGGTTAACGACTTCCAGCTTGACCGCATCCGCGCCACCGAAGGCGTCAAGGACGCGCGCGCCAGCTACGCGGGTTCCGTGACCGTAACCCGTGGCAACAAGCATGCCAGCAGCTACGTCATCACCACCGCCGCAAAACGTACGCTGCTGCCGGTCACCATCACGCAAGGAGACCAGCCGGCGGACAGCAACGAGATTGCCCTGACCAAGTCCGTAGCCGACCAGCTTGGCGTCAAGGTAGGGGACCGTGTGACCGTCAACTCGCAGGCGGCGCAGTATGCGGGCAAGACCGGCGATTCGGCCGGTAATACCGGTGACGCTGGTGATGAGTCGGCCCAGAACGCCGATGGCACGAGCTCGCACGACGGTGATTCCGATGCCGCGTCCGGTGCGTCCGTCTCATCCGATGGCGCCAACACTGCCGACTCCGGCATGACCGTGCGCGTGGTAGGCCTTACCGACGACCCGAACGGTGCCTACGCCTACTACGGTGGCGCTTCCGTGCTTTCCGACAACGTTATTACCGCGATGGCCGGCAGCAACGATTTCGGCAACCTGCCTGTCTACCTCGTCTATCTCGATATCGACGATGCCAGTGACACGGCTGCGGCATCCACCGTGAAACAGGTCAGCACACTGCTCCCTAAGCATTTCAGCGTGCAATCCCGTGCCGCGCTCGTCGAGGAATCCGTCAAAAGCATGAGCTCGGGCGAAACCAGCATCACCACCATCTTCCTGCTGAGCTTCGGCATACTTGCCATGCTGGTCGCGGCACTCGTCATCGCCAACACCTTCCAAGTGCTCGTGGCACAGCGCCGCCGCACACTCGCCCTGCTGCGCACCATCGGCGCGAACAAAAGCCAGCTGTATGTCTCCGTGCTGTTTGAAGCCGGTGTGCTGGGACTGATCGCCTCCGCACTGGGAGTGGGCCTGGGCATCGGACTCATGGCCGCACTATGCCAGTCGGGCCTGATGAAAGCCACCGGCATGACCATGCGACTGGTGCTATCCGGTCCGGTGTTCACGGTGCCTATGGCATTCGGCATCATTATGACGGTGATTGCCTCGCTAGGCTCTGCGCGTTCCGCTACCGCCGTCACCCCGCTGGAAGCGTTGCGACCCATCGAACTGACCGACACGCGACGGGCCGGTGTGGTCCGCGCCGTGATTTCCGTGCTGCTGATTGTGGCCGGCGTGGCACTGTGCGCATTCTCTGTATGGCAGATGTCCGAGAACATCGCCGGACGTGATTCAATGGCCGACAAGCAGTATCCGCTGGTGCTGCTCGCCGCCATCATCGGATGTGCATTGATCTTCCTTGGACTGGTGCTTTCCGCCACGTTCTGGCTACCGGTGCTCATGCGCGGCGTGGGCGCGATGGTTGCACTGGCCGGTCCGTCCGCCAAAGTGGCACATGCGAACATTCAGAAGAACCCGCGCCGCGTGGCCGCCACCGGTGCCGCACTGCTTATCGGCGTGACGCTGGTCTCCACCATCGCCACCGGTGCCGCCAGCGCCAAGCAAACCATGAACGAGGCGCTGACCACGCGCTACAGCGTCGACATGATTGCCGCTGGCACCGATATGACTGGTAAACAGGCCAGCGAGGCAGCCAAAGTCAAGGGCGTTCAGCGCGGTATCTACGCGCCGACCCGCATGATGACCATGAAGGATGCCGACGGCAAGAGCCTGAGTGTGCTGGTCGTGGGCGTGGATGGCGTCGACGCGCTGCGCAAGGTGGTGCGCTCCGATTTGTCCGGTGTGACCATTGATGGCGATTCCGTACTGATGCCCAAGTATTCCGCCGCTACAGGCAAGGATATTCCGCTGGACAAGAGCGTTACGTTCACGGCTGGAGCGGCCGAAGCACAATGGCAATGGGGGTGGGGGCGCCAGAAGCACAAGCCGATGCCGCCAATGGTCCGTCCGGCAATGATGCGAACGGCAGCGCCGAAAACGGCAATGAACAATCCGGCGGCACACAGACGCTGACGCTCAAACCGCGGAAGGTGGACTATCGCCGCATCGCCTCCAACTACGCCGCGGTCGCCTTCGTGGACGCCAGCCACTTCACCAACGGTGGGATCAAGGCCGACGGGCATATCATGCTTATGCGCATTGACGCCGAAGGCGCGGGTGTTGCGTTGAACGACGTATTCACCAACGTGCAGAATGTGTTCTCCGCCAGTGCGGGTGTTACCGTGACCGGTCCGGTGGCCGAACGTACTCAATGGGAGACCATGATCAACGGCATGATGGCATTGTTGGTCGGTTTGATTGCGGTGGCTGTGCTCATCGCCTTGGTCGGTGTGGCGAACACGCTGAGTCTGTCGGTGATCGAACGCACACGCGAATCCGCCACCTTGCGTGCCATCGGCATGACGCGCGGCCAACTGCGGCGCTCGCTGGCGGTGGAAGCGTTGCTGCTTTCGCTCGTCTCCGGCGTGGTGGGAGTGGTACTGGGTACCCTGTTCGGCTGGCTCGGATCCTACATGGTGTTTAGTTTGTACGGCGACACCGTGTTCCCGTTCGAATGGGCTACCAACGGTGTGGTGCTCGGCGTCGCCGCGCTCGCCGCTCTGCTGGCCAGCGTGGCTCCCGCCCGCCGAGCCGTCAAGACGCCACCCGTCGAGGCTTTGGCCGAGGCGTAGGGCAATAAGCTCCCTCATCAGAGGGAGCTTTGTTACACCAGCCCGTTATCGTACGCGAAGACTACGGCTTGTACGCGGTCGCGGGCGTTGATTTTGGCCAGAATATGTGCCACATGGGTTTTGACGGTGGGCAGAGAAATGAAGAGCTTGTCCGCGATCTCCTGATTGCTCAGACCATGGGCGATCTCCACCAGCACCTCGCGTTCGCGGTCGGTAAGCAGATCCAGTTCGGGATCGGTGTATGCCGGGCGTGACGTATTGGAACCGTCGGAAGCGGCTCCGGCAGGGGAGGGGAAGCCGGTCATCGAGCCAGCACCGTTGCCGGCCGCACCGCCAGAGACGCCGCCGGCGGAACCGTACACGGCACACCGGAGTGTGTGGGTTTCTCCACCCAACGAACCATGCTGCGCGTAACCGTCCTGCATCATCTTTTCGATGAGTCGCTTCGTGGCGGAAGGCGCGATAATCGCATTGCCTTGGAATACAGTACGAATCGAATTGAGCAACGTTTCCGGTTCGGTGTCCTTGAGCAGGAAGCCCGAGGCGCCGGCATTGATGGCCGCCATCACATACTCGTCCAAATCGAACGTCGTCAGAATGATTACGCGCGTCGGCCGGTCGTCAGCCGATTCGGCCGAGACGGTCGCGTCGGCGGCCAGACTGGCCGAATCGGCCGCGTCGCCCGGCGCGGCGGAGAGCGAGGTAATACGGCTCGTGGCCTCAATGCCATCCATGCTGGGCATGCGCACATCCATCAGCACCACGTCGGGATGCAGGGATTCCGCCAACGCCACGGCTTGGGCGCCGTCGGGTGCCTGCCCGACCACCTCCATATCCGGCTGCGAACCAATGACCATGGCAAAACCGGCACGCACCAGCTCCTGGTCGTCCGCAATAATCACGCGAATGCTTCTGCTCTCGTTCATGCTCTCCACTGTATCCGTTTCCTATCGGAGCGCCGCTCCATGGACACCCTGATTGTTCCCTGAGTTCATGTTCGTGGACGAATCCGTCTGAGATGTGGATTCCGCCTGCCTCATCTGGCTGGACAGAGGAGCAGCCGGTCGCAGTTGCATGTCGGGTTGTGCGCCTTCATGCATCTCGTCGCTGAATCCGGTTTCACGCAGCACCGTCAGCAATTGCCGCATGTGCGCCAGAGCCGCACGCCCGCGTTCCCCGATGACCGTGAACGCGGCGATGATCTGCTCGCTATCGGGAGCCGGTTCGGAGTTCAGCATGGCCAGCCCATCATCGGCTTGCGTGATCACCGATTCCAACGTATTCAATACCTCGGCCTGCATGGCCGTGCCGATGCGATTGCGCTCCAGATTGGCGGCCAGCACCTTCTGCCGATCCTGCTCGGCCTTGAGCGCTTCCTCGCGTTGCATGAGCACCAGCGCGTTCGAACCGCGTGAACGGCTCCACCGGGCCATCGCAATGCAGGCAAAGCCAAACAGCATCACCACGCCACCCGGCATCAGACCGGAAAGCACCAGCAGCCAGCGGGACATCGCCGATTCGCCGTTGAAGGGCAGCAGCATCTGAATCAGCATCCCATAGCCGTTCCAGCCGGACATTATCTTGATGCCGGCCAGCCACGAATCCGCAACCAGTGCCACGCTGACCCAGCGCCACGCATGTTCGCGGCCATACAGCACGGCGGCATGCACGGACACCAATGCGAACATGTTGACGGTCAGGATGGATGGCAGAAACAGCAGCTGCACGGCGGACAGAATCGCCATGACCAGTGCGCTGCCCTCTGGGAAGCGGCGGCGGAACGCCAAAGGCGAAAGCATAATAATCGTCAGCGCTATAGTCAGCACGCGGTTCGGCGAATACGGGGCATTGCCGATCATTTGCAAATCGCCATACGTGCCGGAATCAAATAGCGCAATCAGCACGATAGTGGCGATAACGTCCATCAGAAGATAGTGCCGCTCGGTCCACTGCGCAAATCGACCCACCCAGTTCGACTCACGCGTATCTCCTTGGTCGAGTACTTTGGGGCGCGCCCGATTCATCAATCCTCGTATACGCGAGATAATGGTTAGCACCGGATCCTCCGCATCGGTGCCAGACTGTGGGGCGGCAGAGGAGAGCGGAATCGTAGCCTCCACAATAAAGCCACCATTCGGCCCTGGGCCGGCCTGCACGCTGCCGCCCAACGACTCAATGCGTTCGTGCATACCAACCAATCCGTATCCGGGCTTATGACCGTCTGCTGCAGACGCCGCGCCACGGCCGTTATCGGATACGGTAATCGACAGCACATCGTTTGACCAGAATTCATCGATGGTGGCTTTAGCACCCTCGCCCGCATGTTTGCGCGTATTGGTCAGCGCTTCCTGCACAAGACGGAACACGGCGGTTTCCGCGTCGGCGGACAGCCGGTCAGGTTGCGCTTTGCCGGTCATATGCCGGGACACCACCAGATGGCCATCAAACAGCGAATCGATGTCGGCATATCCGGTACTGCCACTCGCACCGAACACATTGAACAGACGCTGCATATCACGCTGCGCGCGTTCCGCTTCATGGCGAATCGTGCTCATCGTATGCCTGGCGACGGCAAGATCATGCGCGCCCGCATATCGGCCGCCATCCGACTGCACAATAATCGTGGAGAGCGTATGGGCCACCACATCATGCATATCGCGGGCAATGCGCGCACGCTCGGCCAGCGCCGCGATATGCGTCTCCTCTGCTTCCCGGGCCACGATGGAAGCATTGCGTTCGCGCATGGCCGTGAGCGTGGCCTTGCGCGCACGCTGCCACAAGGCCATGATGATAATGCTCAGCACGCTCGATTCGATGAGCGCCGCCTCCATGCCGACGTCAGCGAGCATCTTGGCCCCGCAGTTGACGGCGGCGCTTGCCCCCACGACGCCGGTGACCGCCGGGCATGTGGGCATCGTGATGGCATCGGCCAGCCAGCCGTCGCGGATGGTGCGCGAACCGGAGGAAGGTTCGGCAAACAGCGGACCCACGTTGAAAGACACCGACCAGACCGTCGCCGTGATCAGTCCCATGACGAACGCCGTGACGATGAACCGCCAGGAATGTCGGGGACTGCCGTACAGAATCACCGAATACACCATGATCAGGGCGTAGAAATCGAAATACGTGATCGCCGGGCCGAACACAAGATGCGTGATGGTCAGCGCCACGAACAGCCAGGCCGCCGGCTCCGGGCAATACCTGCGCAGCATCAGCGGCACGAAGACCGGCAGCGACCACAGCGTCATCGACGCCTGAGTTGCGGGAAACAATATGCCGCCCGTCGAATCAGGGTTGGTGACGCCGTTGAACGGCACACAACCGGCGATCAGCACCGCGGCGAGCAACGTGTCCCATAGCAGTGTGCGGGTCGACTCCCGTGCGCACCATGCCCTCACGCGCGCCATCATCTCCATAACGCACAATGCTAGCGTGTCCGGCGACGAACCGGTATCACTCTTCAGGAGGATTTATGGACTAGAGTCTTGAACCATGACAATGCTGAGCAAATACTATGTGCCCGGACTGGCCATAGAGGACCATTCCATCGATGTTCCGCTCGACTGGACCGGCCACGAGCCCGGGCGGGCGTTCGACGGGGAAACCATCAAACTGTTCTATCGCGTGGTCACCACGCCCGAACACGTGCATGACGACCTGCCCCTGCTGATCTTCCTGCAAGGCGGTCCCGGCGGTGCCGGCCCTCGCCTCAACAGCCCGACTTCTGATGGCTGGATTGAGGAGGCAACCAAGCATTTCCGCGTGATTCTGCCCGATCAGCGCGGCACCGGCCGCTCCTCGCGTGTGGACACGCACGCCATGGCCCGCATCGCCGCCGCGCACGACGATGATGCCGCGGCCGGCGCACGAGCCCAAGCCGACTATCTGAAGAAGTTCCTTGCCGATTCCATCGTGCGTGACTTCGAACATCTGCGCCTGACCGAATTCGGTGGCCGCAAGTGGGTGACGATGGGCCAAAGCTACGGCGGCTTCCTGACCCTGACCACACTGTCCCTGTTCCCGGCCGGCGTAATCGCCAGCTTCACCACCGGCGGCATCCCGCACGTGCCGGCCGACGCCGCTGAAGTGTACGAGCATACCTTCCCGCGCATGGTGCGCAAGACGACTCAGTTCTACGAGCGCTACCCACAGGACAAGGAGCGCGTGGCCGCCATCGCCGACAAGCTGCCGACTACTGCGGAAGTCGCCGAATTCATTGGCAAACTCACCGATTCGGTACTGAATCCGATGGCTGGTACCGATGTGGAGCATCGACTTGGCGTGATCGCCGGCATGGCCGCCCACGGCTTCCCGCTGATACCGAACGGCGACCCGCTCACCGTCGAACGCTTCCAGTGCTTGGGATCCGACTTTGGCATGAAGCCGAGCTTCGAGCGTGTCCATTGGATTCTTGACGACGCCTTCCTTGATGGCGATGGTTCCGCTTCTGCCGACTCGCCGTTGTCTGACGAATTTTTGACCAAGGTGATGAACGCCACTTCGTCGCGCCCGCTGTACTGGCCGCTGCAGGAGTTCATCTACGCCAACGGTGAGATGGAACAGCCGATTCGCTGGGCCGCCCAGCGCGTGCGCGATGGCAAGCCCGAATTCGGTGCTGATGAACGCCCGCTCAACTTCACCGGCGAGGCCATGTTCCCGTGGATGTTCGAACAGGAGTCTGCGTTACGCCCGTTCAGGCCGGCCATGGACCTGCTCATGGAAGACACGCACTTCGGCGTGATCTATGACGAAGAACAGCTGGCCCGCAATGAGGTGCCGCTGCAGGCCGCCGTTTACTTCGACGACATGTATGTCGATTCCGGTATGCAGCTCGACACCTTGAGCCGCGTGGGTAACAGCCACTACTGGACCACCAACGAATTCGAGCATGACGGTCTGCACGGCTCGCTCGTCTTCAAGCACCTCTACACCGAAGCCCTCAACCGAGGCGACCTCGAAGAACTGTTCTGACTCAAGGAAGCAAGCTCCCTCTGATGAGGGAGCTCTGTATACATGCACGAAAGGAAAACGTATGACTCAGAACCTCACCATCGGTTTTATCGGATATGGCAACATGGCCCAGGCCATCGCCCAGGGCTTCGTTGACGCGGGCGTGGTCACCGGCGGCCAGATGGTCGCTTGTGCTGCCCACTACGACAAGCTTGAGAAGACCACCGCCGAACTTGGCGTGCGCCCGCTGCACAATGCGCTGGAAGTGGTGACGGCCGCTGACGTGGTCATCATCGCCATCAAGCCCTACCAGATTGCCGCCGTTGTCAAGCCGCTGGCCGACGAACTTGCTAAGCCGGGCAAGATCGTCGTCTCCATCGCCGCCGGCTGGAATCTCAAGAAGTACCAGGACCTGTTCGCCACCGAAGACGGCGAATCCGTTGACTCTTCGGACATCCATATCCAGTGCACCATTCCGAACACTCCGATGGCTGTGGGCAAGGGCGTGCTCGTCACCGAATCCGTCAACACCCTGACCGACGACGAAACCGAAACCTTCGAGCAGCTGTTCGGGCCGATCAGCCTCATCGAGCGCGTGGACACCGCGCATATGAACATCGCCATGGTGGTGGCCGGCTGCGCGCCCGCCTTCACTGACATGTACATCGAGGCCTTGGGCGACGCCGGCGTGCAGTACGGTCTGCAGCGAGCCACCGCCTACCGGCTCGCCGCCAAGATGGTCGAAGGTGTCGGCGCGCTCTACATGGCCACCGAAACCCATCCCGGGGCCATGAAGGACGCCGTGTGCTCGCCCGGCGGCACCACCATCAAGGGCGTCGCCCAGCTCGAAAAGGACGGTTTCCGCGGCTCGGTCATCGACGCCGTCGATGCCATCGTCGGCTGACTGCCAATCAGAGTTCGCGTATATTCGCATATCACAGTCAAAGCCTTCGAGCCGTATGCTCGGAGGCCTTTGCATATGGCCGGTTCACCACATGCAGGTTCAAGGTGTCCAGCTTCTCCCTAGACTTGGAATCATGTCTCTTACTATCGGAATCGTCGGACTGCCCAACGTCGGCAAGTCCACCATGTTCAACGCACTGACCCGCAACAACGTGCTGGCCGAAAACTACCCGTTCGCCACCATCGAGCCGAACACCGGTATCGTGCCGCTTCCGGATGATCGTCTGCCTGTGCTGGCCAAGCTGGTCAACACGGAGAAGATCGTGCCGGCCACGGTGACCTTCGTGGACATCGCCGGCATCGTCAAGGGCGCCTCCGAAGGCGAAGGCTTGGGCAACAAGTTCCTGGCCAACATCCGCGAGGCGGACGCGATCTGCGAGGTCGTGCGCGCCTTCGAGGACGACGACATCGTCCACGTCAACGGCAAGGTGGATCCGGCCGACGACATCGACACCATCAACACTGAGCTGATCCTCGCCGACCTGCAGACCATCGAAAACGCGCTGCCCAAGCTGGAGAAGGATCTGCGCGGCAAGAAGATCGAGCCGGCCTACATGGACGCAGTCAAGCAGGCAAAGACCATCCTTGAAGCCGGCGAGACGCTCGACAAGGCCGCACGCGAAGGCCGCTTCGACAAGGATTCCGTCTACGACCTGCATCTGATGACCGCCAAGCCGTTCATCTACGTGTTCAACGTGGACGACAACGAGCTGGCCAACAAGGACCTGCAGGCTAAGCTCGCCGCATCCGTGGCTCCGGCTCCGGCCGTGTTCCTCAACGCTCAGTTCGAGGCAGACCTGACCGAGCTCGACGAGGCGGATGCCCGCGAAATGCTGGCCGACGCTGGCTTGAGCGAGTCCGGTCTCGACCAGCTGGCCCGCGTGGGCTTCGACATCCTCGGCCTGCAGACCTTCCTGACCGCAGGCGTCAAGGAAGTGCGCGCCTGGCAGATCCACAAGGGTTGGACCGCCCCGCAGGCCGCCGGCGTGATTCACACCGACTTCGAAAAGGGCTTCATCAAGGCCGACATCGTCTCCTACGACGATTTCGTGGCCGCCGACGGCTCCATGGCCAAGATCAAGGAGGAAGGCAAGCTCCGTCAGGAGGGCCGCGACTACGTCATGGCCGACGGAGATATTGTGGAGTTCAAGTTCAATGTGTCCAAGTAGGGTGTGAACACCCCAGAAAACGGCGTGATTCCAACGTTTTCGAGTTTTCGGAACTGTGGAATTGCGCCGTTTTTCGATTATTGAAGAATGGCCGATTATGCCCCGTATCTGGCCGTTTGTGGCCCGGATAGTGTGCCAATAGAGTGCCCTTTTTGAGGGCGCTTGTAGCGGATGCTCGAAGGCGCTCCCGACAAGGGAGGAACATCATGGCGACGAACGGCAGACGACGCACGAAGGGTGCGGGAAGCATCATCCACCGCAAGGATGGCTCGTGGGAGTTCCGGCGTGAGGTCGGCCGCGACCCCGCCACGGGCAAACGACGCTATGTGTATTTTGTCAAGTCGGTGTTTCGTGTTTAGTCATGTATTTTTTTCGGGTTTAGGCAGTTGC